>ENA-OQHP01000448-OQHP01000448.1-human-gut-metagenome-genome-assembly--contig:-NODE-448-length-13351-cov-1.281987_pt1 | contig 13351 bp, 21 predicted proteins | sample MGYA00242563_ERZ504717 | MGnify/ENA primary metagenome ERZ504717 (study PRJEB26092, sample SAMD00036212) | human gut metagenome | host: Homo sapiens | study: EMG produced TPA metagenomics assembly of...
CTGACAAATGATGACTATATTGCATTCCCGTATGGAGTCAGGAGGGCGAGAAAACCAAGGTGTCGGAAGATGGTATGTATTAGTTTAGCAGGGAGGATTAAAGATGCTTGAAAATATTAGATTGTCCTTTAGGGGAATCTGGTCACATAAGATGCGTTCGTTTCTGACCATGCTTGGAATCATCATCGGAATTGCAGCAATTATTGCGATTGTTTCCACAATTCAGGGCACAAACGAACAGATAGAAAAGAACCTTATAGGTTCAGGAAGTAATAACGTAAAGGTCACACTGCAGAAGGATGGTTATGATATGGATCTGTCATATGATTCAGCACCGGCAGGAGTGACAGAGGTATCGGCTGCCACACTTGACAGCATAAAGGAGCTCGACCATGTGCAAAATGCAGCACTTTACCGCACAAGACAGGCTTACAATGCAGTCTATTATCTGAACACGGCGCTTTCAGGCGGCAATATAACAGGTGTCGATGACGGATATTTCGACACAGCAAGCTATGTAGTCATGAAGGGCAGAGGCTTCTCAAAGAATGACTATGCAAAGGCCCGCAGGGTAGCTCTTATCGACGAGAGCGTGGAGAGCAGCCTGTTTTCAGGAGAGAGCGCGCTCGGCAAGACAGTAGAGATACAGGGATATCCGTTTACAGTAGTCGGTGTAGTCACGGAAAAGGACAGCTATGACCTGGTAATAAATTCAATGGATGATTACTATATGTATGCCTATGATGACAGCCAGGGCAATGTATTTGTGCCAAGCGGCACATGGCCTGTCATATTTCGCTATGATGAGCCGCAGAACCTTCTGCTTAAGGCAGACAGCACCGATACCATGGCTACAGTGGGAAAGGCAGCTGAGGAGATACTTAACAGCAGCTTAAATGTCACAGACGGCTCTGATGTGACCTACAAGGCACAGGATTTACAGGAGCAGGCAAAGCAAATACAGCAGCTCAGCCAGTCAACCAACATGATGCTCATCTGGATTGCCGGAATATCACTGCTCGTCGGCGGTATCGGCGTCATGAATATCATGCTTGTGTCAGTCACAGAGCGTACCTCAGAGATAGGACTTAAAAAAGCAATCGGAGCAGGAAAGGGAGCAATCCTTGGTCAGTTCCTCACAGAGGCTGTTGTGCTCACAAGTCTTGGAGGCTTGGTGGGAGTGCTTGTCGGAGTGATACTCTCGAAGGTCATTTCAATGCTAAACGGCACGCCGACAGCGATAAGCCCGGCAGCAGCTATACTTGCGGTGCTTTTTTCGATGGCAATCGGAATCATATTCGGTATGCTTCCGTCATACAAGGCAGCGAACCTAAACCCGATTGATGCTCTGCGCCATGAGTAATTTTATTGAAACAGCTGCTATTGTGAAAAAATAACAATTCTTTGTATTTTGATGAATACAAGGGTAGAAAAATTTTAAAAAATTTTGTAGAATGTTCCTAGTAGATAAATACTAGGAGCATTTTTTTTAGAGGAATCAGGTCATGTGATATGGGAAGTGTCACATGATGTAATGATTCTTCTAAGTATGTAATTTATTAGGTAACAAAATATACATTATTTTAAGGAAAAGGAGATAATATGTACGCTGACGAAAACGTAATCAAAATCAAACATGCAGTTTTGCTTGAGGTCGCAAAGGCTGCATTTGCAGGTAACCTCGATGAGATCAGAGATGACATCCCATTTACACTGATTCCGGGACCGACACCTCAGTTCCGTTGCTGTATCTACAAGGAGAGAGAGATCATCCGTCAACGTGTCAGACTTGCAGAGGGTAAAGCACCAAGCGCAAACGATGACGGCAATATCATCCAGGTAATCAGCTCAGCATGTGAGGATTGCCCGATTTCAAGCTACACAGTTACTGAGAACTGTCAGAACTGCCTTGGCAAGGCTTGTATCAATGCATGTAAGTTCGGAGCAATCGAGGCAGGACGCCTCCGCTCACATATCGACCCACAGAAGTGTAAGGAGTGTGGACGCTGTGCCCAGGCATGCCCTTACAACGCTATTGCTCATTTAAAGAGACCATGTAAGTTCTCTTGTCCTGTAAATGCCATTACATACAATGAGTACGGCATTTCAGTAATTGATGAGAGCAAATGTATCAGATGTGGCAAGTGTATCCACAGCTGTCCATTCGGGAGCTATCGGATCAAAGACATATATCGTAGATGTAATCGATGCAATCAAGTCAGAGAACAAGCATGTATACGCTATGGTTGCACCTGCAGCAGAGGGACAGTTTGGCGCAAATATCACTATGAACAGCTGGAAGAAGGCCATGCAGGCAGTTGGCTTCAACGGTTTTGTTGAGGTAGCACTCGGTGGAGATATGACAGCAGCATACGAGCTGATGAGTGGCTTGAGGCATATGAGGCAGGAGAGAAGAAGGTTACATCATGCTGTCCTGGATTTGTAAATATGGTTAGAAAGCACTATCCTGAGCTTGCTGACAAGATTTCTACAACTGTTTCACCAATGTGTGCAGTATCAAGAATGATCAAGGCAAAGGATCCTGATGCAGTTACAGTATTCATCGGACCATGTGTTGCCAAGAAGTCAGAGGTACATGATCAGAAGATAGAGGGCAATGCAGACTATGTACTTACCTTCAGTGAGATTCGTGCTATTATGAAGGCAAAGGGAGTACAGCTTGAGGCTGATGACACCTCATACCAGGAGGGCTCAGTATACGGTAAGCGTTTCGCAAACTCAGGCGGAGTTACAGCAGCCGTGATCGAGAGCATGAAGGAAAAGGGAGAGGATGTTGATTGTAAGGTTTGCAAGGCAAACGGAGCAGCAGAGTGTAAGAAGGCACTTCTGCTCATGAAGGCAGGCAAGCTTCCTGAGAACTTCATCGAGGGAATGGCGTGTGAAGGCGGCTGTGTAGGCGGACCAAGCTCATACAATGACATGGTGTCTACAAAGAAGTTCCGTGATGATCTCTTAAGCAGAGCAGATGACAGAAAGATTCGTGACAACATCGCCAACTACCATATGGAGACATTTGAGATGCACCGCAAGGAGCAGTAATAAAATAATTGTTACAGCATAAGCTTTTTAAATCCCCCGACTTGTTCGGGGGATTTTTGTGATTGTGAATATCTGCAAAAAGATATGTGGTTAGTCATATTGAGAATTGAATAGTAACTAAGATATTAAATAAATTAAATACATATTACGACTCTATCACAGGTTTTCGGGATAAAGAAACAATTGTAACACAACTGAAATATATGAAGCCAACATTAAGAAATTCTCAAGGAATTTGCAGTAGCAAAAAAGATTGTTTAACGCTATAATAGATATTGCTTGAAATAATATTATCAGGTTTGAGTAATAATATAGAGAGAATAATTATAAAATGCTAAAGAGGATTGTAAAAATGGACAAAAATAAAAAGATGATTATTGGGATACTTGTGGCTGCAATAGTTTTGGTGGTGGCGTTTATAGTATATATCACATGCTTTGATTCACACATTGAGTTCAGCAGCAAGTTTAAAAACGGTATTACTGTTGAGTATGGCAAAAAGTTTGAGGAACCCAAAATCAAGGCGTATGTCAGAGGCAGGCTTATAAACCGTAAGGGAAAAGAAATAAAATGTACTATAGACAGTAATGTAGATGCAACAAAGACAGGTTCATACGAGATAAAGGTAACGGCTCAATACGGTAAAAAAACAGCGACACAGACCATAAAGGTTGAGGTGAGGGATAAGAAGGCTCCGGAGATTGCATTAAATGGTGATGCAGAGATGACTGTAGAGGCAGGCAGCGAGTTCAGTGACCTGGGATATACGGCAACAGACAACTATGATGGGGATTTGACAGACAAGGTATCTGTCACAGGAGCTGTCGATACATCAAAGCCGGGAGATTATGAGATAAAGTACAGCGTCGCAGATTCGTCAAAGAATGAGGCGAGGTTAAAAGGACTGTGCATGTCACAGATACCACGCCACCGCAGATTAAGCTCTCAGGTGATGATTTTGTGTCAGTTAAAAAAGGTGATAAATACAGTGATCCGGGATATACGGCAACAGACAACTGTGACGGAGATATCACAGACAGTGTCAAGGTATCAGGAGATAAGGTAGATAAGGATAAGGCAGGAAAGTATACTGTGACCTATGAGGTCTCAGATTCATCAGGAAATAAGGCTAAAGCTACAAGAGTGGTAAGTGTGTATGACCCGGCTGCCACGGCAGACACGGTAAATCCGGGCAACAAGATTATTTATCTGACCTTTGATGATGGTCCCGGAAAGTATACACAGGGGCTATTAGATGTGCTTGATAAATACAATGTAAAGGCCACCTTCTTTGTTACAAATACACATCCTGACTATCAGAACATGATAGCAGAGGAGGCAAAGAGAGGACATACAGTGGCTATCCACTCTGCCAGCCACAAATACAACCAGATATATACAAGTGAGCAGGCATTTTTTGATGACCTTGAGCAGATGAACAGTATCATAAAGGCACAGACAGGAAATGATGCGTCAATCATCAGATTCCCGGGTGGCTCATCAAATACTGTGAGCAAGGATTACTGTCCGGGTATTATGACACAGCTCGTAAATGATGTGACAGCAAGAGGACTTTATATTGTGACTGGAATGTATCGAGCGGAGATGCAAACAGCAAGCCAATCAGTACGGAACAGGTGGTACAGAATGTCATCTCCGGTGTGCAGAGCCATAATGTATCAGTTGTATTGCAGCATGACATAAAGGAATTCAGTGTCAATGCGGTCGAGCAGATCATCCAGTGGGGACAGGCGAACGGTTACACGTTTTTACCACTCACCACAAGCTCACCGATGTCTCATCATCGTGTAAACAACTAAAATCATTCAAATAAAAAGCACAAAAAGAAGAGTTCGAAATGAACTCTTCTTTTTAATCATGATTCTTATATCTTATTCCCCAATTAACATTTTTGTAACTATAATTTTACCTAAATATATAATAAAGAAAAAGGTACATAGAAACTAGATTGCCTGAGGGGTCAAAATTATTTAACTACCTCAACGTTAACTGCCTGTGGACCTTTAGCGCCATCAGTGATATCGAACTCTACTGCTGCACCTTCCTCGAGAGTTTTGAAGCCCTCCATGTTAAGTCCTGAGAAATGTACGAATACATCCTTTCCGTCCTCGGCTGTGATGAATCCGTAACCTTTTTGGTTATTGAACCATTTACTGTACCTTTGCTCATCGAAAGTACCTCCAAATAATAATAATGCTGCTTACGCAACTAACGTTAGAATAGCATAACAGGTTTAAGATGTAAAGCAATAAAGTCAAAGTTCTTTAAAGTTTATGTCATTATTTGCTAAAAATTTCATTACAAGCTTATCCCATTCACCGTCTAAGGTCTTATCCGCTGAAAAATATTGTAGGATATTCCGGTGGTCAGAGTCAGAAGCTGGCTCTGATACCTGATATTATGAAAAACCACTGATATCGGACACGGTGAAAGCAGAGTGCAGACTGCTTAGGGTGTGCTCCATGTTTCAGGTGAAAGCAGAAAAGACAAACTTGAATGACGATGGAGTCTGTCTGCCTTTATCAGGTCAAAGCAGTTTGTGCGAAGCATCCTAAAGGGGAGTATGCTATAGCCAGCTATACCATTTTCCTCAAGCTCTGTGGAGCTGTAAAAGCCCTTTTGCAGGTGACCATCTATGACGTATGAGGCTGCCTTTGTGATGACGGCCTCCTGGAGCAGGAAGTTGTCAAAGATTTCCGTGCGAAGCAGCTTGTTCATAAAGTCCTTTGTGTCTGTCAGTTCAATTGATATCATAATTCTCCTCATTTTCCACATTGTATGTGACAGCGAATGATTGTTTTAAGTGGTTTTGAATAGTTATCGATTATTATATCATACATCAGATTCGCAGATTATGCCATAAAATAGATATAAAATAGCCTTAAAAAATAAAGCCTGTTCAACTGGAATAATTGTAAAGTCCGTGGTAGAATAAATGCGTTATGCAATGAAAACAGGAGGCAATCCATGAAACAGGAAAAATTATTTGATTTACTAAAAGCGGCTGTTTCACCATGCGAGTGTGTGAAGGCTGCAAAGCAGGAGCTTTTGGAAAACGGATTTGAGGAGATAGATTATACAGGCGACTGGAAGCTTGTGCGCGGTGGCAGGTATGTCTTAAATCACCATGATACGACCATGTTTGCGTTTACTGTAGGAAACGGCTACAACAAAAAGGATATGGTGCGAATAGCGGCAGCTCACACAGACTATCCATATCTTCGTATAAAGCCAAATCCGGATTTTATGACAAACTCATATGCACAGGTTAATAGTAGAGGTGTATGGAGGACGATTTTAAACACATGGTTTGACAGACCTCTCGGAGTGGCAGGGCGCGTGGCTATAAAGAGTGAGGATGTGTTCAATCCGCGTATGGTGCTATATAGGTCCAAAAGCCTGTCATGATTATCCAATCTTGCCATTCATATGAACAGGGATGTGAATAAGGGTGTCGGGATAAATAATCAGGTGGATCTGATGCCGGTGCTTGATTCAATCCCTGAGGATGAAAGGACCACGGATTATTTCCTTAGCTTTCTGGCTAGAGAGCTGTCTGTGGAAAAGGGCGATATCATAGACTTTGAACTCAATACATTTTGTATGGAGGAGCCTTGCTTTGTCGGTGTGAATGACACCATGATTTCATCACCGAGAATCGACAACCAGTCATCCTGCAGGGCACTTCTTGATGCCATAGAGGATGGAAACAGAGCTGATGGAATAAACATCATAGCGCTTTTCGACCATGAGGAGATTGGAAGTAACAGTAAGCAGGGCGCGGCCTCTATAATGCTTCACGATATGCTCAGGCGTATTTTAAGAAATATGGACCTTTCAGAAAACGAGATAGATGAGAGCATATATGATGCCATGCTTTTGTCTGTCGATGTGGCTCATGCGCTTCATCCTAATAAAAAGGAAAAGATGGATATCACAAATATGCCTGTCATGGGAAAAGGCTTTTGTATCAAGCAGGCGTGCTCGCAGTCGTATGCTACGGATGCACAGGCTATTGCTATTCTATGTCAGCTGTGTGATGAAAAGGGAATACCGTACCAGCGCTTTGTGAACCGCTCGGACAGCCGTGGCGGCAGCACACTGGCTCGATTGCAGGTACGCTTTTGCCGGTAAAGACTGTGGATATTGGTATACCTATTCTTGCAATGCACTCAGCCTGTGAGCTTATGGGAGTACGCGACATGAAAGCCTTAAGCGACTGTGTGACGGCCTTTTTTCGGGTACCATTAAAGGGCAGATAACCATTATGGAAAAATAAATACAGAAACCTCTTGCATAAGTTTAGTTTTAGTGTTAATATGACGTAGTAATGAAAACTACTTGTTACGGAATGAAATAACTTTTAAAAAAGTAATTTAAACTTTTATTATCATATAGTGCAGGAGGAATAGATATGTATAAGATTATAATAGATAGCTGTGGTGAGCTCACAGATAGCCTTAAGAAGGATGGACATTTTTGCAATGTGGCACTCGAGCTTGATGTTGACGGATACAGAATCCGCGATGATGAGAGCTTTGACCAGCATGATTTCTTAAGAAGAGTAAAGGAGAGTGTAAAGGGACCAAAGTCGTCATGCCCGTCTCCTGAGGAATATATGCAGGCCTTTGAGGGAGAGGCTGATCATATCTATGTTGTTACACTTTCGGGCAAGCTCAGCGGCTCATACAACAGCGCTGTTTAGCAGTCAATCTGTACAACGAGGAGCATGAGGACTCTGATAAGAAAATCTATGTATTTAATTCCCGCTCAGCATCTATCGGCGAGACACTAATAGGCATGAAGGTACAGGAGCTTGAGGAAAGTGGACTTTCATTTGATGAGGTTGTAAAGAAGACTGAGGAGTATATAGCTTCAATGAATACATTCTTTGTGCTTGAGACACTTGATACATTAAGAAAGGCAGGACGATTAAGCAACCTGAAGGCTTTTGTGGCCAGCACTTTAAATATAAAGCCTGTCATGGGCTCAACAGATGAGGCTCAATCCAGCAGCTTGGCCAGGCCCGCGGCATGAAGAGGCACTTGCCAAAATGGTAGAGGATGTTGTGGCTGCCACAAAGGACTGTGAGCACAGGATTCTTGCAATTCACACTGCAACTGCCGGAGCGTGCGCAGTATGTGAAGGCATGCCTTGAGAAGCTTGCCGGATTTAAAAAGATTGTCATTGTGGATACAGCCGGCATCTCAAGCATGTACGCAAATGACGGAGGAATTATTATAGCAGTATAAGGATATGGTCTTTATTTTATCGGCCGGATATATTATAATGATGGCATGGGAAATTTAGATTACACACAGGTTTTAAACAAAATAGAAAACACACGCCGTTTCGGCAATGAGCCCGGAGTGGTGGTGACAGCACAGGTCATAAAGGTGCTGAGAGAAAAAGGAAAGCAAAAGCGCATAATACCGTATATCCATGTGGCAGGCACCAATGGAAAGGGCTCGGTGTGCGCTTTTTTTCTAGTATATTAAAAAAAGAGCATATGAGGGTAGGCACGTTTGTATCACCTCATCTGGTAGATTTTGAGGAGCGCATCACGGTTGATGGGCGTATGATACCTAAGGAGGATGTCACACGGCTTGGAAACTATCTGCTTGATATAGATTTTGGTATAGGGCTTACGATGTTTGACTACTGCCTTGCCATGGCTCTTTTGTACTTTGAGGAGCAGCAGTGTGATTATATGGTCATTGAGACAGGGCTCGGAGGCAGGCTTGACTCAACAAATGCAATCGGCACACCGCAATGTGCCGTTATCACAAAGATAGGCTATGACCATATGGCTATCCTTGGCAGTGATATAGCGGATATAGCGGCTGAGAAGGCCGGTATCATAAAGGAAAACGGCACAGTGGTGGTGGAACAGCAGGATAAACGTGCCATGCAGGTAATCGAGCAGGAAGCGAAAAAAAGCATGCACGGATAATCACTGTGGAGCAAAGCGATATAGCACGCTGCAGCAGCTACGCACTGAGGCTTTGTGGCACATTCAGTGGAGAATGCAGCAGCGGCAGAGCTTGCGGCGCGGTATGTGCTGGGAAAGCACTATGGCGGGCTGGAATATGAAATGCAATATGATAAGACTGGGCCAAAGAACGAGAAAACAGATCTGAATGACAGGATAAAGAGTGCACTTGAAGAGGCTGTGTGGCCGGGGCGTATGGAGATAGTATCAAAGGAGCCGTTTCTGCTGGTGGACGGAGCACACAACAGCAATGGAGTTGATGCACTCAAGGAAAGCCTCATGCAGATGTATCCGGGTGAGAGGTTTTGCTTTTTCATGGGAGTCATGGCTGATAAGGACTACGATGTCATGATACGTGAGATTTTACCTCTTGCTGAGGAGTTTTATACAGTGACACCGGATTCAGACAGGGCACTGCAGGCATCGAACCTTGCTGATTTTATCAGAAAAGAGGGAGTTAAGGCAACAGAGCTTTCAGGAGTTGATGAGATAAGAAAGCACCTGAAAAGAGATACGAAAAATGTTGCATTTGGCTCATTGTATTTTATTGGGGAGATTAAACAGCACCGGATATAAACACTGGATATAAGAGGATGATTTATGGCTGATATTTTAAGAATTTTTAAAAGAGATATGTGCGGCATATTCCGAAATGTGCTTGTACTCATTATAGTTATTGGACTGTGCGTGCTGCCGGCGCTGTATGCATGGTTTAATATCTATGCCAACTGGGACCCGTATGGCAACACCGGAAATATAGCAATTGCAGTAGTCAATCTGGACAAGGCTGGACGAAGAATGACAGCGAAACTGTCAATATGGGCGATGGTGTGTAGAGTCATTAAAGCAAAGGATACTATAGGTTGGAAATTTGTTAAATCAGAGGAAAAGGCTGTTGAGGGCGTTGAGTCAGGCAGATATTATTCTGCACTTGTCATAGATGAGCAGTTTACCTACAGCATGTATCATGGTGTAGCTGACAATATTGAAAATCCAAGGATTACCTACTATCTCAACGACAAGAAAAATGCTGTTGCGACAAAGATAACGGACAGCGCAGCAAGTGCTGTTAAATCAAGTATTAATAAGCAGTTTATAAAGGTGCTTGCAGAGCAGGTATTTAAGGAGACCAACGTAATATCAGATGACGTGAAGGAAAAGGATGCTGTGGGGCAGATGACCGGTAAGCTTGAAGCGGTATCTGAGAGTCTTGCGCAGTACGATGCCATGATAGATACGTTTATTGACGGAAATAAGGCATTATCACAGGTGTCTAAAGAAACGGGCGAAGCACTCAAAGATGGGCAGGATAAGCTTGCAAATGGCACGGACAGGCTTGAAGAGAGCAAAAATGATCTGCAGTCCACCAGACAATCCTTCGACAGCTTTAGCGCAGATATCACATCGGCATTAGCAAAGGTGAAGAGCTCGATTGATGATATATCAAAGCAGATTTCAGATGCAAATCTGTCACAGGATGTAAATACGATTCAAAGTGATGTGCAAAATATTAAACAGTCAGCGGATGCTTTGAAAGGTAATATTGACACTCTTGAGGATAAAATCAACAAAATAAAGCCGGATATGGACGATACCCATGTCGGCACACTTATTTCCAATATAGAGCTTGTCAAGGAACAGATAAAGAGCATGATAGAAAGCACACAGTCTGTGGATTTATCGGGAAAACACAGAATTCTGCAGAAACACTTAAGAGTGTAATGTCGGCTCTTTCATCGACCGCGTCAGCAGTGAATGATACATATACCTCACAGATAGTGCCACAGGTGGACGGCATGATAAGCAGTATGTCGTCTGTTCTTGATTCAATGCAGACCACACTTGGCAATCTAAGTCAGACATCAGGCTCCATGGCGCAGGTGTTTGACGGAGTGGACAGTACGCTTGATACACTCAATATGAGCATGACACAGCTTAAGGGAGTCATAGAATCAGCATCTGACAAGATAAATACGACACTCGACAAGCTTGAAGCAGCCTCTGAGGATGAAAAGCTGATATCATAGTGAATCTGCTTTCGGGGAATCCTGAAAAGCTTGGCAGCTTCTTTTCAGAGCCGGTGCAGGTATCAGATAATTACATCTACGGGATAGCCAATTATGGCTCCGGGGTAGCACCTTTTTACACCACACTTGCCATATGGGTGGGCATGACTATACTTGTTTCACTGGTAAAGGTTCACGCGGATGCCAAGGGGCTTGGGAAACTAAAGCCTTCACAGCTTTATTTTGGCAGATATCTGACATTCTTTTTACTGTCACAGGTACAGACCTTTATCATTGTGCTGGGTGATTTATACCTGCTTAAAATACAGTGTGTGCATCCGGTGTCATTTATTGTGACAGGCGCAGTGACAAGCCTTACATTTTCACTGCTCATATATTCTCTGACCATATCCTTTGGTGATATAGGAAAGGCACTGGCGGTGGTTGTCATGGTACTCCAGATTGCAGGAAGCGGCGGCACATATCCGATAGAGCGCTGCCGTCATTTTTCAGGGCAGTGTATATTTTCTTCCCATTCCCATATGCGATAAATGCGATGAGGGAGTGTATAGGAGGTATGTACGAAAACACACTCGGCAAATGTTATATCACGCTTTTACTTTTTGGCGCAGCCTCTTTGGTGATAGGACTTGTGATACGAAAGCCGTTTATCAGAACTCAATCATTTTATAGAGAAGCGTATGGAAGATACTGAGATGCTATAGTTAAATGTACAATTAATAAATCAATAATTGGCATATTAATATGATACTTCTGATGTGCCGTAAGCTATAAAGCGGGAAGGAAAGTATGCAGGATACAGGTAGAAACAGTAATAAAGATTCCAATATGGATAATGATATGAATAATAATGCAAATAATAATGTGAATGAGCAGCCGCCATTCGATGATAAGAGACTGCGCGAGATGTACGATAAGCTGGTCGGATATGAAAAGACCATCCATGAGCAGAATCAAAAACGGATAAAAATAGGATTAAGGTGCATATACATCATTCCGCTTTTTTTTCTTGTGCTGCTGATGATTGTGCCGGACAGCTCCAAAATCATTTTTCTTGTGCTGTGGATAGTGAGTCTGTTTGCTATCGCAGTGTATTTAATCGGAGTCGAGTATGTGGACTATAAGCTGCAGGAGAAGATGAATGAGATAAGCGGCAGTGATGCGCAGAATATGAGCGTGAGTCCTGTCGTGCAGATTGAGGACAGGGTGCAGGAAATAGCCGAAAGAGTGGAGCTGAGATTTGATACGATGCAGCAAAGTACAGGGAGGATGCCGAGCAATGAAAAAAATATTTCAAATATATCTGGCTGACCTGAAACGTATATCCACAAATGTGGTTGCCATAGTCATTATTATGGGACTTGGCATCATCCCGGCTTTGTACGCATGGTTTAATATTATGTCCAACTGGGATCCTTACGGAGAGGAAGCTACATCACAGATGCACATAGCAGTATATTCTGAGGATGAGGGATGAGTGTCGGTGATTTAAAGCTATGTATGGGAGACAGTGTCATAAAGGGCTGAAGGAAAACGATGCAATTGGCTGGATTTTCACAGACAGCAGTAAAGAGGCACTGGAGTATGTTTATAGTGGAAAGTGCTATGCAGCCTTTATTGTGCCGAAGGATTTTTCAGCTGATATGCTTAGCTTCCTAAGCGGTGAGCCGGTCAATCCGCAGATAGAATACTATGAAAACAGCAAGAAAAATGCCATAGCAACAAAGATAACCTCAAAGGTCAAGACACGGTGCAGCAGTCTGTAAACTCTTCAATGGTGAGCACGATTACGGAGATTGCGTCAAAGTCGGGAGAGCTCATAGTGGGAGACGGCAAATCAGGCGATAACCTGGCCGGAACAGTTGTTGACAAGCTAAAGGATATGGATACGACTCTTTCTACATATGCAGGCATGCTCGATACATTTGCCATGCTTACGGATTCAGCAGACAGCCTGATAGGCTCGACACAGTCACTGCTTCCGAGTGTGCAGGGGCTTATTGACGGGGGACAGTCATCGGTAAGCGGCATGCAGTCGTCGGTGCTCTCGGGGCGCAGACGGCACAAACCATCACACAGATGGTCGACATAAGCTTATCAAACATAAACAGCCAGCTTAATGTGCTGGAAAACTCTATACAGCTCTTAAATGCATCGGGAGTAGCTGATGCTGATACTGCGGACATATCTGTTCCGTGGCTGGCTTGATACGGTAGAACAGCTTGCTGAGAATACTCTTTCCGCTATTGAG
>ENA-OQHP01000449-OQHP01000449.1-human-gut-metagenome-genome-assembly--contig:-NODE-449-length-13340-cov-1.174904_pt1 | contig 13340 bp, 18 predicted proteins | sample MGYA00242563_ERZ504717 | MGnify/ENA primary metagenome ERZ504717 (study PRJEB26092, sample SAMD00036212) | human gut metagenome | host: Homo sapiens | study: EMG produced TPA metagenomics assembly of...
CAAGTCCTTACGCTTAACCGTAGCATAACCGATTGCTACTACTTCATCCAGTAACACGGCATCAGCCTTCAACGTTACATTGATTACATTCTTACCATTGACCTTTACTTCTTGGGAAGTCATACCCACGTACGAAAAGACGAGTACATCTTTGGATGCGTCATTTACTTTTAAGGAGTAGTTACCGTTTACATCCGTAACGGTTCCAACGCCGGCGGCGCCTTTAATGGTAACACTACCACCGATTACTTCATAACCCTCACTATCAATGACCTTACCGGTAACGGTCAGACTTTGCGCATATGCGGATATGCTCACAAAGGCGAGGATAAACATTAAAAACAGTTCTTTTAATTTGTACATAATAAATAAATCTAAGGTTCTACTTTAGAAATAATTTTTCGAGGGCAAACTTACTGCAAATGCTAAAAAAAGTGTAAAAGTATTGTTTTCATTCGTTACACTTTTACACTTTCCAAATATCAATTTTGTATAATACAGAGTAATTTTGTACAATATATAGCCCTACAGCTATGTACAAGGGGGTTATCCTTTTGGGATAGAGATTTGTAAATCTGTTAATAAAATCAAATACCCATCAATACAAAACTCATTTCAAAAAATCACTTCTCATTGGAGCAAAGCAGTCTATAAGTACCCCCGGTTCCAGACAGACACATCCGTGCAAAATATCAGGTTCGATGTAAATACCGTCACCTGCCTTTACCGTTTTCTTCTCATTCCCCACCGTAAACTCAAACTTTCCACTTGCCACATAAGTGGTTTGGGTATGGTAGTGAGTATGAGGAGTACCTATCGCTCCTTTTTCAAATTTCACTTTTACCAGCATTACCTGTCCGTCATACCCCATAATCTGCCGGGTCACGCCTTCTCCTGCGGTTCCCACGCCTTTTCTCCACTAATAAAAGTAGTGCTACGCGTTTTTTTAACGGGATTGTCCGCATTTCCGCCTTCAGCCGTTTGCATTGCGCAGACAGCCGGCATCATCATAAGTGAGATACCCATTAAACACATGTACTTTTTCCAGCTTTTCGTTTTCATAACCAATGTTTTAATTAAATAATTTATTCTGTTTCGGATAATGTTTCAAATCTGTAGACCGTGGTTTGCCGGTAAGTCTCTCCCGGCAGCAACACGGTAGTCGGAAAATGCGGATTATGAGGCGAATCCGGAAATGTTGCATTTCGAGACAAAATCCGTAATACCGCCCATATGACTGCTTGCCATGCCCTTTCAGATAGTCCAGATTAGCTGCCGGAGTATAGAACTGCATACCCGGTTCGGTGGTATACGCCTTCAGTATCCGACCGGATTCCGGCTCTACTAATTTTAGCTGCAAGCGCCAAAGTTCCCGGCTGCTTATTGAGTTTATAATTGGTATCATATCCTTTTTTAAGTTCTCCAATGCGCCCGCCAAGCGGCTGCAAGGTTCTGAAGTCGTATTCCGTACCCGCCACCGCCATAAGTTCTCCGGTAGGAATACCTGCGGCATCAACCGGTGTAATCGAATCCCCGTCAATCATACAATAATGGTTCAGTACAGACTCCTTACACCCCGTTAAATTGAAATAACTGTGATTTGTCAGATTAACCACAGTCGCTTGTCGGTCGTTGCCCTGTAATCCAGAATCACTTCATTGTCATGCGTCAATTTATAAGCCAACGATATATTCAGATTTCCCGGAAATCCCCTTTCCGCATCAGGACTCAGATAACTAAAGCGAATCACTGCCGTATCCTTCACCACATAGGACGTATCCCGTATTAAAAACCCGGGTATGAAATCCCTTGACGCCACCATGAATGGAATGCCCTTTATTTGTTTTATTCCAGATAGTAGTACCCGGTCATTCAAAACAAGTTCCGCATTCCTTATTCTATTTGCATAACGCCCCTACCGTAGCGCCAAGCTGGGTTGTCTGCCCAGATAATATCGCAAGCTGTCAAGTCCTAAAACTACCGGAGCAAAAACGCCCTCTTATCAGGAGCGGAAACAAATGTTAAAGAAGCCCCATAATTGGTAACCTTAACCGTCATTCCATTCCTGTTAGTCATTCTGAAAAGTTCAACTGTCTTGCCTTCATACCGCAAACTGTCTTCCCTCGCTATCGTAAAGCCGGGTGTGCCCGTACGGCTGCATGATACCAGCAATGAATGAACAAGTATCAGAAGAAAGGGAGAAAAAAATACATCTTCATAATAATATTCCATAAATGATACATACGTCACTGTTTTCCATACTCCGTAGGAAGACAACCGATATACTTCTTGAAACGGGCGGAGAAATAAGAAGGAGTATTATATCCCACCATAAAACTGATTTCGGAAACCGTATACTTACCTTCCTTCAATAACTGACAAGCACGGTTAAAACGTATTTTATGAATAAAATCAATGGCCGATTTTCCTGTTATAGCCTTCAACTTCAAATGGAGATTGGAACGGCTCATATTCATCTCGCTGGCAAACTGCTCCGTTGAGAACTCCACATTGCTCATGTTTTTCTCCACGACAGCAATCGCTTTCCTCAACAGTTCCTCATCCATGGCATTGTTTGCTATCTTCTCCGGTTCTATCTCTGCCGCATTGGAATAATGCTCAAAAATACGATAGCGGGTACGCAGCATATTCAAAATCTTGCTATCAATACATCCATCGAGAACGGTTTGGGTACTGTAATCGTCCGCACCTACCTGCAACCCCTGCAACTGATACTTATATCGACTTGGCAGACAACAGATACACCGGTATATGACAAGGTCCTCAAATTCTGTTCACCGATTTACAAAGTTTGACTCCATCCATAACCGGCATCATAACATCCGAAAGAATCAGTCTACGGCATTTTCTTTAAGCACCTCCAACGCCTTTGCCCGTTCTCCGCCTCTATCAGATTAAACTGAGCGGACAGACCGTTGAACAAATACCGCCGCAGCTCCTCATTGTCTTCCACTATAAGAATTGTTCCATGCCTGCTTCCCGCCTCTTTTTCACCGGCTTCTGCCACTTCCGTTTCTACATCATCGGTATAAACCTCATGCGCATTTGTCGAATAGACACGCTGTTCCTCCATCTCTCCCTTGCTCTCCGCAAGTTCCTCCGCAGTATACACCGACTTGTCCTGAGGAATATAAATGGAAAACGTAGAGCCTTTTCCAACCTCGCTCACCAACGTTATCTGCCCGTGATGCAATTCAACCAGACGCTGAACCAGCGATAATCCGATGCCGCTTCCTTCGTGTACGTTCTCTACCTGATAAAAACGTTCGAAAATCTTCCGCTGCTTATCCTTTGGTATGCCCACTCCCGTATCTGCTACCTGCAAAACAACATTTTTATCTTCTCTGTAGAGTTTACATAAATCCTCTCCCCTTCTTCCGTATACTTAAAAGCATTGGATAAGAGATTGTTGATAATCAAATCCAAATAAGTACCGTCAAACAACACATCCTCATCCTGCAATTCCGAATAGAAATTATAGTCTATGTCCTTTTTCTTTGCCAGACTCTCGTAATTTAAAAAGCTGTTCAATACCTTTTATATGCATTGGCATAACTCGGCCTCAACTCAAAATACCCAATTCGGCACGCCGGTAGTCCATCAGTGATTGACCAAATGCAACAGTCTTCTTGCATTCCGCTGGATATACAACAGCTTTTCGCGCTCCCAATGCCCGGTGACACTACTGAGCAACTCTTGCAAAGGAGAAATAATCAAAGTCAACGGAGTACGTAACTCATGTGAGATATTCACATAAAAACGGATTTTCATCTGGCTGATTTCTTCCTTTTTCCCTGTCAAGCCGCTCCATACGGATTCTGTCTGCATACTCTTACGCAACCAGAAGAAACGGAACACAGACAAAACCAACAAAATAAAAACAACGCAAAAATCAAAAAGGCCCACCACGTGCGATACCAGACCGGAAGGACACGGATGTGAAGAGCCTCTACCTCCCCGCTCCACTTTCCGTCATTATTGGCTGCCTTTAAAGGAAGGTATAATCTCCTGCCGGCAAGTTGGAGTACGACACCGGACTTATGTCTCCCTGTTTATACCATTCATCATGATATCCCTTCAACTTATAGGCAAACGTATTGTGCTTGCCGGCTATGTAGTTGGAAACGACAAAGGAAAGGGAAAACGAGTTTTGGGAAGATTTCAGGGTTATGTGGCTAACACTCTCTATATTCTCTTTCAGTATTCCGGTTTCATCATTCGGAAGCACCTCCTTGTTAAAAACAAAAAGCTTATTGATTACCGGTTTCGGAGTATAAGGGTTGTCTATCAGGGTTTCGGGACGGAACATGGTGATGCCGTTAATGCCGCCGAACAACATATTGCCATTGCCGATGCGGCAATAAGAACCGGCATTAAACTGATTGCTCTGCAGCCCGTCCACTATTGTAAAATTGCGCATTTTACGGTTCTCCGGGTCAAAACAACTCAGTCCCTGATTGGTACTGACCCACAAGCGCCCATAACTGTCTTCCAGTATTCCATAGATAACATTGCTTGGCAAACCGTCGTCCGTTGTATATTGCTGCAACTCCTTATCCGCTTCCTTCAAGGCAAAAAGCCCGTCACGGTACCTACCCATATAGAACCGGATAAAGACTCGTAGATACAATTCACAAAAGACTGTTGCAATACCGGAGTTATACGAAAATCCGTATTGGCCTGCAAAGCCATCCCCGCCTGATTATAAACGGAAAGTCCCTTCTCCCCACCTATCCAGATGCGTTTATGGGAATCCCTAAAGAGCAAACGGTTCTTTTTTGAATCGGATGCCCTTCCACATCTTCATTTATGACGGTAAAGCGTTTTCCGACAATATCAAAATGAAACAAATAGTCCAGAGAAGCTATCCAAAGACCGTCTTTCCCATCGGATATAATAGAATAAATATGATTGCTCGGCAAGCCCCCGTTTTGCCTGATTATAAAACTCCTTCTTCCGGTTTTACGATGCAACACCATCATACCGCCAGCGTGGGCGCCTACATATATCTTATCCGATGCTTCATCTACATATACCGTTTTAACGTCTTTAAAAGGAACACCTTCCGATATATCCGGATTAAACAAATAATTCTTATACGTTTTCGCCGTATTATCATAGAAGTTCAGACCACCGTCACTTGTTCCGATCCATAAATTGTTCTTTTTATCCTCTACAATGCAACTGACAACATTATCACTGAGCGAATTGGAGAAAGGAATATGTTTAATCTGCTGGAAACGGTTGCACAAAGGATGATAGTAATTCAATCCTCCCAGTATGTACCCAGCCACATTCCGCCCTGCGAGTCTCTGAAGATGCAACGCACCGAGTTCTGCGACAATGTCCCAGCCTGAGCCATCGAACTCTCAACCGATATAAAGCGTTCTTTCCCTTCCTGATATATATTCAGCCCGCTGTAAGTCCCTACCCACAAACGGTTCTCCTGATCCAATGCCAACGAACGCACATAATTGGAATTCAAACAGGAAAGCTTATTCTCATAACGATAGTTGTCCAGCTTTTTGTTCTTTACATCATACAGATACAGCCGTTGCCTTCAGTCGCTACCCATATCCGATTGGGAGTCTGGCACAAGATACTGTTTATCTGCACCTTGTCATGCAGGTCAAGTAATGTTTCCAATGCTCCGTTTTGCAATGAATACATATATACCTTCCCTTTAGTGCCAATAAAAATATCATCATCTTGCCTGAGCAGCGTTAACGGTTTCAACGAATGTAAAGTAGCCGACAACGTATACATTCAGGAAACGTTCTCCTTTCAACGTCAAAAAGTAAAATACCTTCGGTTGTCCCAAGCATAAGCCAGTCCTTCTGCATAGGCACAATATTCCTGACTGTTACATTTTGTCCCTTTTTCTTATAAAAGAAATTAGAAAATTCATTCTTGCGATGATTATAAAGCGACAAACCTTCTCTCGTTCCTATCCATATCCGGTTATCATTGTCAATGACGACACAACGGGTTATATCGCTGGCTATACTCTTCGGATTCTTATACTGATGCCGGTAGACAGTAAAATTATAACCGTCATATTTATTAAATCCGTCATAAGTGGCAAACCACAGATTGCCTTCTTTATCCTGATTGATTCCGAAAATGGTACTATGCGACAACCCTTCTTCCAAACCGATATGTGTGAAACGCATACCGTCTATTTCACCGGCAAGCCCCATACAGGCAAAAATGTTCCGCATAATACTAATAAAAATCGAAATATTTTCATATATATTACATTATTAACACAGAACAAAGAAAATAAAAAATACATTAATTATACATGATTTTAACTTGAATTTTCTTATCCGGACTATCCGGAAAATCTGCAAAGGAATGAAAGAAAAGCCCGGCACAGGATTAAATATCCGTCCATCTTTATCGGTAGGAGCAACCTTCATCCTGCCGTTCACGCAAACTACCTCCAACACTCCGTCCTTTTCTGAAGGCGCATGCCTTCCGGCGTAATATCCACAACTTCCGAAGGCGCAGCGATAACCGGTAAAACCAGGCAGGCGGTCAAAGGGCAATGTTCCATTTCTATCGACAAGCCCTGTTGGGAATACACATAATCCAACGCTACGGGAATCGCTCCCTGAACCGGAGTCTGCTGGTCGGCATCCACCAGATGGGTATTGACATGGAAACGGTGCATATTCTTTTCCTTAGTATAAGCAATATCCGTATCCAAGTCGTCCAGATTACTGTAAATCGTTCCGTATTGCACCATTCAACCCGCGGCGTTCCGCTCATTATATACTTCCGGCTGTTGCTCTGCATATTGGGTGCTTCTATCAAAGCATACCGGTTGGTCGTAGCGGCAAATACCGGACCGGCCTGTTCATGCCATAACAGAGAAACGGCGCCTCCCATGGGATGAGTTCCTTTTACCTTATATTCCGCATCGAAACCGGTACATGTAGAACGCCACGGACCTTCTGCAACCAGCCATGTACGAATATCCCGGAAATGCTTCACCCCATAAGCATGATCGCGCGGCAATGCCTTGTATTGTTGTGTCTTGACAGGTGGAAGCTCAAGAAAAGCCGTCAGCGCTTGCATGTCCGAAGGTATGATGAATACAAGCCGGAATGCCAGAGGTCTGATAATCGCGTCCGGCATGAAGCAAACCGTCATCCGTCGATTTTTTCAGTAATTGTATATTGCGGCGAATAGCCTCCAGGTACTCCGGATGAATGCGCAGCCATGGCATAATAACCGCCCATAAAGCCGTCGCTTGTACGTCCGCCCCAATATGTCCACTTAAAACTGCGCGTGCCCCAACTGTTGTCCCATGCACCGTCGGGCAACATAAATTCCAGGTGGGTATTCATGGAGCGTTCCACGATGGAGAGCAACTCACGGTCGTTCACCATAAGCGCATAATAAGCCAGATTAGGCAAGGATTCCTCTACATTATATCCCAAGTCCACCGGGAGGCAGCCGTTCTTGGTAGGTGTCCATATTTTAGGTCCTTCGCCGTATAAAAAGAAATCGTTCGCCGTAAAGAACTTCTTCAAGTCCGAAGCAACAATCCGGGCTTCCTCCTTGAAGTCCGGGCGGTCGAACATCTCTCCGAGAGCCTGCAAGGCATACGTCACCGAAGCGGAATAGTTCACATTGTTCAGGCGCTTCATACTCCCCTGCATACGGCGGGCTGTAACATCTGCGGATTCTTCATCATGAATTCGCCGGCTTCCAACAACTGCTCTTTCCAATGGTTACGCGTAGAGTCATCCAGCAGATGCCCGTGGTAATGCACTGCCTCATACAGAGCAATAGCGGCGAATACGGTAGTCCCGCTCCAATCGGATACGTGTACATCGTTCATCCAGGAGCCGTCCGGACGGTGCCACGTTCTCCATCCATTTCATCAGTTTCTTGGCGGCAAGCAGATATTTGTCATTGCCGGTTTTGTCTGCCAGATACATCAGAGGAAGAACCGTGTCTCCTATCCGTCCGTGAATGCGGGCACAGGCGGGACACAGAATACCGCCGTCGAGCGACGGATGCAGCCCTTCGCATTGGTAGGCCAGCAGAGCATCCACCCACTCCACCAGCAGTTTCTCCGCATCATTGCGCAAGGAGTTGTCTGAATAACGGGATTCCGGCACATACACGTCCCGAGAAAGAAAGCACAAACGCAATCACTATAAAACGATGTTTCCTCATACCATTATACACTATTAGATTTATTTTTCAAAAGTAAGACATTCCGGTAATATAGCGTCCTTATTTTCTCCAATACACCGCAACATACGTTTACCGGTTCTGCAATTTTGTTGAATCTTCATCAATTTTGTTGAAAACCTGCATGCCAAAACAATATTAGCAGCTTTTTAAACACATCAGGCATGCTTATCAGAACAAATGCCCTACCTTAGCAACCACTACTGAAAAACCGATATAACATGTAAAACTAACATTTAATATAGCATGAAAAACTTATCTCTACTCATGTGTACCGCTTTCTGCGGGCTGCATACCGCCCAAGCGGATGCGGCAGACAACAAGAAAAACGAAAGGCCCAATATTCTCTGGCTCACCTTCGAAGATACCAGTGCTTACGAATTCGGCTGCTACGGCAACAAGGATGTGCACACCCCCAATGCAGACAGTCTGGCTGCCCGCGGCATACAATTCATGAACGCATGGTCGGTGGCCCCGCAAAGTTCGGCCGCACGCTCATCGCTCATTACGGGTTGCTACTCCTCGACCTACGGAATGGATGTCCATCCGGTTCCATACGACACCCCGGCAAACATCTTCTTCCCGCAATGGCTGCGTGAAGCCGGATATACTGCACCAACAACAGCAAGACACACTACAACTCCACCACGGACAACAAAAGCTGCTGGGACGAATGTACGAGAGAAGCCTCTTACAACAGCCCGAAGCGTGGTAAAGACCAGCCTTTCTTTGCCGTATACAATACGGTGACCTCGCACATGGGACGTATCCGCACCTTCCATACCGACGGACGGCGAGATTACACCCAAGAGGCATTTATCCGGAACTGCTCACCCTACCTGCCTACGTGCCCGACCTGCCCGAAGTACGTTCCGACTATGCCGGCCATCTAGAAGCCGTGCAGGATGTGGACACATGGTTGGGGTTCTTCCTGAAAGACCTGAAAGAAAAAGGACTGGACGACAACACGATTATCTTCTTCTTCAGCGACCACGGCGGTTGCGTTCCACGCGGCAAAGGCTATCTGTATGAAAGCGGTCTGGAAGTGCCCCTGATAGCTTACTTCCCGCCCAAGTGGCAACACCTGGCGGGAGAAAAAGCATCCGGCAAAGATTATTCTTTGGTCAACTTCACAGACTTGGGACCTACCGTACTTAGTCTTGCAGGCGTAAAACCGCCCAAACACATGCAGGGAAAGGCATTGTTCGGGAAGTACGCGTCCGATGAAAAGCGTGAAATCCAGTTTCGCACTGGCGGCCAACCAACTGCACCACTTCATGCCGGTACGTGCCGCAACCGACGGACGTTTCAAATACATCCGCAGCTACATACCCTACCGTCAGTTTGCCCTGCGCAATTACTACCAATGGGGCATGCCGTCCAACAAAGCATGGGACAAGCTGGTTTTGGGCGGACATAACACCAACCCCGACTGGGCGCAGACGTTCAATGCCCATCCTGCCGAAATGCTGTTCGACCTTGAAAAAAGACCCCGGTGAACTGCACAACCTGTCCGACTCTCCCGAATACGCAGAAGTACTGGTAAAGATGCGTACAGCCCTTTCCAACCATATCCGCGCCACCAAAGACCTGGGTTTCTTCATACCCACCTCTCGCGAGAATGTGATATTGTATGACAAAGTACGTAAAGAGAAATACCCCTTGAACGAGCTGTACAACCTCGTAGAACTGGCAGGTACAGCCCATGCAGACGATGCTCCCGTATTCGAGAAAGCACTGTCCAGCCAATATCCCGAAATGCGCTACTGGGCGTCCGTCGGTTTGGCACAACTCGGAGCCAAAGGAGAATTGAAAACCTGTCCCGCACCTCTGCTTGCCTTGCTCAAGGATGCCGACCCTACATAGCCTGCGAAGCCGCCTATGCCGCCGCTTATCTGGGAGAAACCGCCAAAGGCATCGAACGCCTGAATAATCCGGCAAAAGAAGCCGATAGAAAAATCGGTTATTCCCTGCTGGAATGCCTCTCTCTGGATACAGCCATGCAGCCCGCCATCCGCGTGCATCTGGCAGACCTGAAAGACAAAGCCGAAACACTTCCGCGCAAAGCAAACGAAGATGCCGGCCTCATGGCACGCGGCATTCTGGTCAATCTCGGTGAGATGGATATAAAGAACCTGCACGGTCCGGAGTCCTATAAAGCAGGCTTGAAACTGAATCACGACGCAGACCCATGGTTCCGCTGCCAAACTGATGAAAATTGGATGTAGCTGAAAAGAGACCGGTGGTAAGTATCTTTGTTTTAACACAATACCGCCTTATGCCTGCGCCTTGAATTTGCGGAGCTGCCACACCAGCATCGTGCCCGCTATCAGACTGGCCAGCAAGTCGGAAATCGGCATACTGTACCAAACGCCTGCCACGCCGAAAAAACGAGGCAGAATTATCAGACAAGGCAGCAACACCATCATCTGGCGGGTAAGGGAAAGAAATATTGCCTTACTCGCCATTCCTATACTCTGGAAGAAGTTGGCGGTAACCATTTGAAAGCCTATAATGGGGAAAAACATCACCACAATGCGCAGGCCCTTTGCCGAAAGGGCAATCAGTCGGCATCCGAAGTAAAGATACTCACCACCCAGTCAGAGAAGAGCATACCTACAATAAAGCCGAAAGTAGTGACGCAGGTTGCATAGATTATCGTCAGTTTCAGAGTCTTGATGACACGGGCATGCTGCCCGGCTCCGAAGTTATAGCCCGCAATGGGCTGCATTCCCTGGTTCAGTCCCATTACAATCATTACGATGATAAATACCAGCCGGTTGACAATGCCGAAAGCGCCGATAGCCAAATCGCCGCCATACTTTTTCAATCCCTGATTGATAAGGATTACGATGAAGCATGCCGCCATATTCATCAGGAACGGCGACATGCCGATAGCCAGTGAATCGAAGACTATCTTACGCTTCAAACGGAAAATACCGCGGTGAAAATGCAGCAGTTCGTCTTTATTGCTGAATATCCTGAGCTGCCATATCAATGATAGGACCTGCGCCACAATCGTGGCAATGGCCGCCCCGCGAATGCCCCAGCCGAAACCGTAGATGAACACCGGTCGAGTATCGTGTTGATAATCACCGTGGCAATGGTGGCATACATCGCCTTCTGCGGATGCCCCGAAGAACGCAGCACCGCATTCAACCCCAGATAAAGATGCGTAACGCATTGCCAAGAAGGATAATCTGCATATAATCGCGCGCATACCCCACAGTCTCGTCACTGCCGCCGAAGAAGTAAAGAATAGGGTCGAGGAATGCAATTACAACCACCGTAAAAGCCACACCCAGCAGAATATTCAGCACAAATACATTGCCCAGTACCCGCTGCGCCGTGTCATAGTCCTTCTGCCGAGCTTGACGGAAATCAACGTAGCCGCTCCCACACCTACCAGCGAACCGAAAGCCGCTGCAAGGTTCATCAAGGGGAAAGTCAACGCCAGTCCCGAAATAGCCATTGTGCCCACACCGTGACCGATGAAGATACTGTCCACCATATTATATAAGGAAGATGCCGTCATGGCGATGATTGCCGGAACGGCGTACTGCATCAGTAATTTACCTATATTCTCCGTGCCCAACGCTGTGGGTGTTTTTTGTCCTGCCATACTTTTTACCTGTTTTTTCGAGGGCGCAAAGGTACTCAAAATTCGTCAGGTGAGCAAGTATCGCGTCCCGTCTTAAGGAAGAACCGCACTCTCTCCTACCGGAAGCGTATCAGAGACAGGGAAGAAAGCGTATCAAGCCCGACCCAAGGCTCCTTCTCCCGAGAACTTACCCGGCGATTATCCCACAACCTGCCACAGAGCACACGGAGCATACGGCGAATAAATTCCCCTAAAGGTTCGCTATCTGAAAAATGTTTCGTATTTTTGTCCCCAAATTGAGTGAATTATAGCGAAATGAACGTATTAGAACTAAGTGAACAAGAAATCATTCGTCGCAACAGCATGAATGAACTTCGCGCGATGGGTATCGAACCCTATCCCGCAGCAGAGTATGTAACCAACGCTTTCTCTACCGATATTAAAAAAGAATTCAAAGACGACGCCGAACCGCGCCACGTATCCGTAGCCGGACGCATCATGAGCCGCCGCGTCATGGGGAAAGCCTCTTTCATCGAATTACAGGACTCCAAAGGCCGTATCCAAGTATATATCACCCGCGATGACATCTGTCCGGGCGAAGACAAGGAAATGTATAATACCGTATTCAAACGCTTGCTCGATTTAGGCGACTTCATCGGTATCGAAGGCTTTGTATTCCGCACTCAGATGGGCGAAATCAGTATCCATGCCCAGAAGCTGACCGTGCTTGCCAAGAGCATCAAGCCGCTTCCTATCGTAAAATATAAAGACGGTGTGGCCTACGACTCGTTCGACGACCCGGAACTGCGCTACCGCCAACGCTACGTGGACCTCATCGTGAACGACGGCGTCAAGGAAACATTCCTGAAACGCGCCACAATCATCAAGACCATGCGTGCCGTACTGGACGAAGCCGGCTATACGGAAGTGGAAACACCGATTCTGCAATCCATCCCCGGCGGTGCAAGCGCACGCCCCTTCATCACCCACCACAACTCATTGGATATGGACCTCTACCTGCGTATCGCCACCGAGCTTTACTTGAAGCGACTGATTGTGGGCGGATTCGAAGGTGTATATGAAATAGGCAAGAACTTCCGTAACGAGGGTATGGGACAAGAACCATAACCCGGAATTCACTTGTATGGAGCTGTACGTGCAGTACAAGGACTACAACTGGATGATGAGCTTTACGGAGAAATTGCTGGAACGCATCTGTATCGCCGTAAACGGCTGTACAGAACCGAGATAGACGGCAAGACCATCAGCTTCAAAGCTCCCTACCGCCGTCTGCCCATCCTGGAAGCCATCAAGGAAAAGACCGGATACGACCTCGAAGGAAAGAGCGAGGACGAAATCCGCCAGGTGTGCAAGGAACTGAATATGGAGATTGACGACACCATGGGCAAGGGTAAGCTGATTGATGAAATCTTCGGCGAATTCTGCGAAGGTACTTCATACAGCCCACTTCATCACCGATTATCCCGTAGAGATGAGCCCGCTGACC
>ENA-OQHP01000450-OQHP01000450.1-human-gut-metagenome-genome-assembly--contig:-NODE-450-length-13332-cov-1.523741_pt1 | contig 13332 bp, 15 predicted proteins | sample MGYA00242563_ERZ504717 | MGnify/ENA primary metagenome ERZ504717 (study PRJEB26092, sample SAMD00036212) | human gut metagenome | host: Homo sapiens | study: EMG produced TPA metagenomics assembly of...
CCACGGAGAGGAAAATCCTGAGCAATAACAGGGTCATAAAAGCCTTTACTCTCAGTATCCTGATCTGTATATCTTCTCAGGAACGATATTTTCTCCTCAAGGTAGAACACAACTTCATTTACGCTTTCCTTCACATCAACAAGATCAAAGTAATCTAAAGTGCCTTCAGGAAGAAGAAGGCGATAACCGTTTAATTCCATAAGCTATGAATTTGGAGACAAAGATAACAATTTATAAATTTACCCCTCAGGTTTTTACATTGACCCGCAAATTGTATACAAGGAGTTTCAGCGTGCAAGAAAAAAGCCGCTACAAGGTTATTTGTAACGGCTTGGTTTTCTTTGTTTTGTATCTTGTGGACCAGCCTAGGCTTGAACCAGGGACCTCCAGATTATGAGTCGCAAATATTTGATTTTCAGCGATTTGTATTTTATATCTTTTCATATCCATACATCTTGATTTCCAAGCCCAAAGATAATATTTCCTTTTCAAATAATATTTCTTGTTTTCTTCTATTTTCCTAAGATGTGTGCAAATTGTGTGCAATTAGATTTGTACGGTAATATTGGGTTATATCAATAATAGGAAGCTTGTCATCTTATATAAAACTCGAAGACCTCCGGGTGCGCTATTCAAATGGGAAGCGTGGGAGGTCATATTAATTGCAAATATACTAAATGTATTTGAATATTCTATTTTATCTCTCTTGATATTGAGCTTTTAATAGAATACAAATTAATATCATGCTGATAAAATCCTAAAACAATAGCCTCATTGATATTATGTTGATGAGCAAATTGTTTTATTTTCATTTGCATTGCATGTGGAGAAATCATGGAATGTTGTTTGAGGAATGTATTCCATAGGTCTTTACCAATTAAAGAGCACTTGGCGAATTTGTTTGCTTCTTCCTCGCATTTATTTATTTCAGCTCCTTCTATGGCAATGTATTTCTGTTCTCTATTGTTAATAAGATGCATATAAACATGGTATATCTCATGCAATAAAGCGAAAGCATAATTATCGATTTTGTTTAATCGTAATGTTAATACAATGGTCGATTTTTTCCTTGCCAAAAAGAAAATCCATCAATCGGTGTTTTGTCGAATTTAGACACTATAATAAATTTAATTCCATATCGTGACAGAATTTCTTTTGTCTTATCAATAGTGTTTATGTTTACAACAAACATTTGATTCAATTCCTGCACAAGTCTTTCTAAACTGTTTTCATCAAAATCGGCAACATCCGGCATTTGTGAACTTTGATAGAAAGCAAAATGTTTCCATGAGAAAATGTTAATTGGGTCGCTCTTTAAACATTCAGATTTCTTAAAATAAGAAAGTTCCTTTTCTGAAGAAAACGAAGCTATTAGTTCTTCAACTGAAGTTACGCCGAAAATTGAATATATTATTTTTATGTTTTCTGATATTTTCGTTCCAATAACATTTAATTTCTCGAAATATTTGACAGAACAATATTGAGAAATTACTTTCCATATCTCAATATTCTTTTTTCGTTCTACTATTTTCTTATTTATATTTGCTTGGTCTATATCATATTGATTTTGTAATGATAACCAATATGAAGCATCTATTCCTAAAATTTCCTGTAGCAAAACAGCAACTTCAGGAGTTACAGCACGACGTCCCTTTATAATATCATTGAGTACGGAAGTAGGCATGCTCATAAGTGAAGCCAATTCTTTTGCTTCATTTCTCTTGCATCTAATTCATCCTTAATGATTTCACCCGGATGAATGGCTATACAAGGTACGCAATCGTTTAATTTGATTTTAGTCGCCATAATGGTTGGATATTTCTATTAATTCTATTTCAGTAATTATCAATGAACCGTCTATTGTGGAACTTTGAAATATTAATCTCCAACGTCCGGTACATCTAACCGATTCAAAGTCTTTTAAGTCACCTTTCAATCGTTCATAATGCAGACTTCCGATTCTGAATAAATCTTCTATTCTTGTGGCTGCTTTTAAATGATTATATGCTTTTATATAACCTTTGATTACATCCTTAGGAAGTCTCTTGTATCTTTTGTCATTGGTGCAACCCTCTTCCAATAACTCAATTAGTGCTTCATCTTCTGTATAGATATTCATGCAATTCGTTATCTTTCTGCAAAGATAAGTATTTTATTCTTTATGATAATATATATCATAGAATAAATTATCAAATTTGATAATTACATGATATTGTTTTTCAAATAAACAATAAAAAAGGATATATTGTTTCGTGAAAAACATCTTTTCAAAATTATTGGTGTGTTAATGATTGGCAAACCATTTAATTCAATTAATATGCTGCACTTATTCTATTTTCTATGTTTATTTTATGCTCGGAATCTTCAAACATAATCTGAAAATCAATGCGAACTCTTTAAAATTGAAGAATCGGATTCAATGGCTTTGAATGTTTAACTTTTATTATCTATTTATCGATAGCTGTATTTTTCCGACTTTTAGTGATACTTCTCAATAATGTTCTTGAAATGAGCGAAGCGTATAATTCTTATTTACAGACTAATATATATACTATGTTTTGCTATTATCGTTTTAAACCGTTTGAAACTAATGTCTAAACTACTCAAAACCAATATTCAAAAGGTTTCAAACGTTTATATTTCCATTCAAATGAGGATATATAGACTATCGTAAGCAATTCCGCTTGCGGGTAATCACTAAAACCATGTATAATTTTTCAAAAGACGGTATCGTAGTCTCTACGGTACTTGATGCACGTACTGCCAACAAAGAAGGCAAATATCCTATTAAAATCAAGGTTTATTATCAAAGAAAGCCCAAGTATTATTCTATTGGTATCTGCATGACGAAAGAAGAATGGAACAAGCTGTCGGATAGCAAATCTTCTGAAAGCAGGAAAATCAGACAAGCCATTGAAAGTAGTTTTTCTTTAGTCCGTATGAATGTTGAAGCTCTGGCAGAGAAAGGAACATTCTCTTTTAATACGCTCAATTTGCGTTTAGGAAAGGCTACCGGTGATACTCTGAACAGTGCCATACGAGCTAAGATTGAGGAACTGAAAAACGAAGAAAGAATCGGTACAATGCAGTTCTATCAAACTACATTGGGTAATGGTTGAGGAAGTCGGCGGCAAAGATATTCCATTTAGTGCCGTTACGGTTGAATGGTTACAAAAATGCGAAAGACTTTGGTCGAAAACGAGAAGTATTTCTACAATCGGTATGCACATGAGAAATATCCGTACTTTGGTGAATGAAGCCAAGAGAGCCGGCGTTATCAAAGAATCGCAATACCCATTCGGAAAAGGTCTGTTCGAGATAAAGACCGGTATCGGAAGAAAGAAAGGATTGACAAAGAAACAGTTGAAGGGCATTTTCGATTATAAGAGTGAAAATGAAACCACTAACAGATATAAAGACCTCTGGATATTCATTTACTTGTGCAACGGCATCAATCCGACAGACATGCTGAAATTGAAGTTCTCGGATATTGTGGACGGTGAAATATGTTTTGTGAGACAGAAAACAGAGCGCACAACAAAGAATAGGAAAGAGATACGTGCAGTTGTTTCTCCCCAATTACAGACAATAATTGACAAGTGGGGAAACAAACCGTTACCCGATAATTACATATTTCCTTATATGAAAGGGTATGAAACGGCTATAGAGCGTAAAGCGATTGTACGCGATGTTGTCAAGCGAATCAACAAGCGTATGAAGTTGATAGGTGAAGAATTGGGTATCGGCAATATCACCACATACACCGCAAGACATTCATACGCTACCGTATTGAAACGAAGCGGAGCCAATATCTCTTATATAAGTGAATCCTTAGGACATACCGACCTGAGGACTACGGAAGCATATCTGGCGAGTTTCGAGAAAGAGGAGCGTGCTAAGAACACTAACCTTTTGACCTCGTTTTTGTAGCCTATATACCTATATGGGGCCTTTCTTACTTTCCTGTCCGGTAATTCTATTCATAAAGGAAACCGGGCTTTCTTTATGCAAATTACGGTGCGAGAGCTTAATTCTGGTTAAGAATATAGTTAAAATACCTTTTTCTTTTATATTCCGACAAAAAAGAGGATATATGTAATGTCCGATGATTCATGTATTCGGAGTATTACTAAATTCAAAAATAAATAAAGTTATGACACGAAAGAAAAAAGTAAAAGAAGAACAAACGGTGACTGCCGAAGTCGTAGAGACTAAAAAGAAATCTTCAAAGAAAGCACCAAAGACTAAAATGTCTGCTCAAAAAGAAAGCATACAGGAAACCGGTGTTCAAGAGCCGATTGTCAAAGAAGAAAATACGAAAGATTCTTTTAAAGACAAAGATTATACAATCGATGAGCTTATAGATATGTTAGGGCCGGATATTGATTGTGAGGATGATACAGAGTTTTCATTAGCGGAAAATACTTCTTCACAAGAACAGGAATACACAATAGAGGATATGCTTTCCGCATTGGACGAGTCAATTGGATGATGACGATGAAGAATGTGTTTCAGATGAAATACTTGATAAATTCGACAAGACACTCGAAGAAAAAGGTTTGGGCGATGATTATTTCAGAAGAAAGAAGAACGGCTTAAAGAAATGGAGCTGGAGCATGAACTTCACGAATTCGCCATTGATGAAATGCTGAATGAATAAGAATATCTAATTTTGTAACCTGCAACAGTCTCTTTATGAGATGTAACTTTGTGATGTGCCTTATTTTTTCTAATTTTGTACCGTCATGGCAACATGGCGGACATATTAGAAATTTAAGGTACACGAAAGTGTTTAACTGATTCTCTACGACGAAGTCTGGTAAACTATCTGTAGAACGGGAATAAGTTGACATCTCTCGCGTCATATCCGTATATGGCGTGGGGACTGTTGCTTGTTTTAGTTCAAGGTCTTACCAGAGCCCGTCGTATAAAATAAGTTAATGGCCTCACGCTTTCTGCATTTATAAACTCTTCTGATTTGGGGCTAAGGGAGAAACGACATTCTGGTAATTATGAAGAAATTTTTATTAATGTTAGGTGCGGTAGCTTTATTTACTGCATGTAGTGATGACGGTGGTTCCGGTAGTGGCAATATCAATTATGAAGAAGGTTATAAATACCTTACGAATTTGAATGTGAGTGACGCCAAGATGATTTATCAAAAATCATCCGCAACAAGAGCAACAGGGGACGACTCTTATTACAAAACTTGATTTATCAGGCAATGAGGTAAAGTTGTCAATCAAGGGAGAAGACGGTCAAGACCATAATATTGGTATTAGTAAGGTTGTCAAACTGAGTGATAAGATTATTCTGGTGAATCCTGTTGAACAAGATATTGTTGATTTGTTTTATAAACCCGGCCCTGATGATGAATATATATCTGTTAGCAATCAAAGTATTAGGTATCTCTCAATAGTAGATGTTCAAACAGAAAAGTTATACAGATGGCCGAAAGATGTACATATTGATTTGTATTACGGTTCATTGAAAACAATATTGGATAATCAAGGAAATATTTATATTGCTTCTTCTTCTAATTCAAATTATCCAGAATATAGACAAATATACAAATTGAATGTTTCAGATTTCACAATGCAGAAAATGTTACCTGATGAAGTTATATGTAATAATTTCACTGTAACCGATAATGGTTTTGTTGTGTATTGGAGTAGTCAAGAACAACAACAGAATTGCCGTGTGAAATGTCCGGGTGGCAGAATTTATCCGATTTCAGATACTTATACATTCATCTTTAACGGTAATTTATATTCCATTCGCAATAATGCGATTATTCAACATAAGACTATTGGAAATAATGACTTAGAAGAAAAAACAATATGCACCATATCTGATGAACAATTCACTGGGTATGGGGAATTTGCTGTTCCTAATCATGTGCGCAAAACACTGTTGCTGAATGAATATTATGAGTTTGACGGAGAAAAATGTACAAAACTTGATAAGCAGATTAATATTGGAGATATTCGCACAAATAAAGCATGGTACAACCGTAGCAATACAACTTTCTCAAAAATAGCAATGAAAGATTATCAAGAATCTCAGTTTCAAATTTTGGATTATGAAATACAAAGTCTTTCGGCAAATTCTGAAAGTTCTAATATCACATTCACCGGTTTCAGATATTCGGACGGTGCTAACGTTGTAGGAACTATCACAGAAACAGATGAAGTTGTTATCGATAATGTTGCAGAAAATGGGAACAAAATCATCAATCTTATTTCGTTGAACTGATAATAACCGAGAGTAATACACTTATAGAATCCTCTTATTGCTTGTGCAATGAGGGGATTTTTATACTCAAAATTTTAAAATTATGAATAACAGAATTACCCCTTACAACATTACGGAGCTGAAAACAAATGAAATATTCGTGTTCGGCTCAAACTCAAACGGTGTACATAATGGAAATGCCGCAGCAACAGCGATGAAATTCGGAGCTATTATGGGGCAGGCTGTGGGAATACAGGGGCAGACCTATGCGCTGCCTTCCAAACACATTGAGAATCTTAAAAAACATATTGATGATTTTCTGCTATATGCGGAACAACATCCGGAATATATTTTTTTAGTTACAGAGATAGGATGCGGAATATCCAAACATTCGCCATTTGAGATTGCACCGTTATTCAAAGAAGCGGTTCATATAAAGAACATCAATTTGCCTTTGTCCTTTTGGGATGTTCTGAATGGTGGCATACAAGCCAGAATCAAACAGGTTGCCGAAAAAGAATCTCCTTCCGTTTCTGATTTTTGTCAAAGAACGGGATTGTCTTTTACTATACTGATGAACATTTTATTAAGAAAAGAACTTCCTACCGTCTGGATTGTGCAAAAGATACTGATTGCCTTTCCGTCTATAAATGCAAGGTGGCTACTTTTAGGAGAAGGCGATATGAAACTCACGAAACGCAATAGTTTTTTCACAAGAATAAACGATTTTCTGCATATCCTTTCGCTTCCAAATAGACGTAAGATTATTATATTTCCCATACCAAAATAAGGCTGTTTTCGTCTCCTGTATCGTGCTTTTCTCCTGCCTCTAATACTCGGTATAAAGAAGCACGAGCATATCTCGAATATGAAAGAATAAATAAAAGTAGAAAAATATTACATAGTGAATAAAGTGAGTAAAGTGAACTATATTTTATAAAAAGTATAAAGTTTTATATCGTTATATGGTCTATAAAATAAGAATATGCTCTATTATAAAAATATAGTTCACTTTACTCACTTTATTCACTTTTATCTTTTCTTATAAAAGGATTTCTGTAGGGCAATTCTTTATATCAAAGTTTTCTATGGCATTCCATAAATCTTCTTGATATTCATATAATGGCTCTATTAAGACTTCTGGAAAAATAGCTTTGTCTGATATTTGGGCGAGACGAAAACCGGAAGTTTCAAATTTGCGTCCAACCTCACTTTTCATTCTATAGGATTCAACGACCTCAAAAGAGTACTCTCCTAAAAACTTCAATCTGCAATATTTTTGAGGATACCAGCCGATACAGACGATTTCACCTTCAAGCAATGATGAAAACTTGAAATAGTCCATTCCATTGAATCCTTTCTCTATGTCAAAGTCCGTATTGGTCTGTTTGTATTCGTGGCAGAATGTTTCCCAATCCTTATATCCTAAAGCACGAGCCATGAAAGATAATTTTCCAACATCCGGCTTTCTTTCCTTGTCTGCATCTTTATCTCCCAATAACGACGTAATGTATCAACGCTGATAGTTTCAGATTGCTGGATAATGCTTCCGTCTTCATATTTTGGGAGAGGAAAATTGGTATTACTCTGTTTCTTTATATATCGCATAGGTCAGAGTATGCATTATCTGAACTCAAATCTATATTAGAAACTCTTACTAACTCGTTTTTAAAGTTCAAACCTCTCTTTGTCTATCGGTATTCTTTTCTTTGCCATATTACTACATGATGTTTATGACAAAATACAAAACGTAGCCAACTAATCAAATATATTTCATGCCTGAACGTGCCAAAATCAATAATTCCTTTTCGATAATACATGTAACCGATTAATAATTAATCTAATACAATCGTGCCTAAATGTGCCTGAACGTGCCTTTTTATGCCCTTTCAAAAGTTGGCGAACTTTGCACCAGAAACAAAAAACAAAAGGTATGGAACATCAAAAAACAAGTTATGACACGTTGCCGGAACGGATAGATTATCTGATTCAGGAAATATCGGAGATAAAAAATATTCTGATGAACAGAATAGAAAAAAGGGAAGAAATACCAAAGTGGCTGAATAAGGAGCAAGCTTTAAGATATATCCAAAAACAAGGGTATAAATTAAGTTCATCTAAACTCTATAAATTATCAGCGACAGACAATATACCTTGCCACAGGTCAGGACGTAATCTGTATTTCTTTGCTGAAGAATTGGATAAATGGTTAAACAACCAAATTGAGGAGGAAGACAAAACGAGCCAAAATCTTTCAACTCAATCAATACAATTAATTATAAAATCGGCTCAAAAAAGATAGGAGATAAATAATATGAATAGTAATAATATCCCGATGATAAATCATCCATATAAAACAGCAAAAGGCTTGAAACGGTATGTAAGAGATATTTTGAAGCAAGTACAACAAGAGGAAACATTGAAGAAAATAATAGATATATCTTCTAAAATAGATTATCCGGTTATTTATCATCTTGATGATGATAAAAAACTTGAAAAACTTTCAGAACTACGTAGGAAAGAAAACAACGGGGGATTGTCAGAAAATGAAAAAAGAGAATTAATGAGCTTCGAACCGGATGATGAAGTCAAATATATTATATTGATAGAAGAATTATTGAAGAATGCGGATGAGTTTAAATTGGGGCTCGGCATTGAGCCGGACAGTATTCAGCCATATATTTATACGGGCTGTTACTGGAAAAACATAACCCGTCCACTTTGAAGGAATTTCTTGCTGTAGCAGCAAATAAGGCGGGCTTCAATTATTATGATATAAGACTGAGTAGGAATCTTGAGAGATTGTATAACCAATTTGTCGCTCTTTGCACTCTTGTACCGGATTTGAATGAGAAAAAAGATGAGGTGAAAATTAATCTAAAGAATGGGACATTTGTCATTTCAAAGGACAAACAAGAGTTGAGAGACTTTGACAAGCGGGATTTTTTAAATACCAATTGCCTTTTGAATATAATCCTGAAGCGACTTGTGATGAATTTAAGGCTTTTTTAAATAAGGTTTTGCCTGAAAAAGAATCACAAATGATTCTTGCAGAATATTTGGGATATATTTTTACTCAAAACTTGAAATTGGAAAAGTGCTTGATTCTGAAAGGTGAAGGAAGCAACGGTAAATCCGTCATATTTGAAATAGTGCAAGCACTGCTGGGAGAACATAACACTTGTTCCTATACTATAAGTAATTTGTGCAATGAAAATGGCTATTTCAGGGCGCAGCTAGGTAATTATCTGCTTAACTATTCTTCGGAACTTGGAGGAAAGAATATCAATCCAGACTTATTTAAGAAGCTAATTAGCAATGAGCCTATTGATGCACGTTCTCCTTACGGCCATCCGTTTATACTTCGTCATTACGGGAAGTTCATGTTCAATACGAATAAGTTTCCTAATAATATTGAATTTACCCATGCCTACTTGCGAAGGTTTATAATCTTGAACTTTGAAGTTATTATTCCGGATGAAGAGCAAGATAAGCATCTCGCCGAGAGAATAATATCCAAAGAATTAAGCGGTATTTTCAATTGGGTGCTTGAGGGATTGGACAGATTGTTAAAACAACAGCAATTTACAGAATCACCAAAAGCAAAAGAACTTCTTGAGGAAATGAGATTTGAGTCTGATAGTGTGGCACAATTCCTTGAAGAAAAACAATATTTGCCTTCCACGTCAGGAAATGATAAAATCTTGTTGAAAAGATTTAGAGAAGAATATCAAGCGTATTGTCACATCAAGAAGCTGATACCTGTAGGACAAAAAGAATTTTCGACCCGCATAAAGAGTCTGAAATTTGAGATTCAGAAAGGTGGCGGTGGCAATAATTATATTTTTGTGAAACGTAACAATATCGCTAGACAATTTTTAGAAAATTCATTGCCTGATGGCCTGTGAAAAGTAAGAAATATGGAAAATATCATAAAGTATCAATGTTTGAAAGTGCGCAAAGTCGTTATGCAAGCGGAGTAGTGAACTTATGGGATTGGTTGTTCTTAGAGGACTATCGTACTGTTTTAATCAAAGAACTTCGGAATGAATCTGATTCGATGAAACGGCGAGAGTTGAAAAAACTTCTTCCTGCAATAACAGTCAGTTGTGTTTGTTCTGAACGACGAACTGAAAAAATTTACGAGTATACGAATTTGATTTGTATTGATATTGACGGAAAAGATAACCCGTCAATATCAAACATAGAAGACCTTAAGATTAAGTTGGGTGAACTGCCTTATATTATGTATTGTGGATTGTCTGCAAGCGGAAATGGCTTGTTCTGTATCATCCTTATGCGGACCCTACTAATCATGAGAATGTCTTTGAAGCCATAAAAAACGATTTTTGAAGAAATGGGTATCATTATAGACAAAAGTTGTGGCGATATATGCCGTTTACGCTTCCCTTTCGCATGATACGCAACCCGTATGTCAATAAACATGCGGAAGTTTATACGTCTAAGCCAAAAACAAAATCAAATGCAGTGGAATATATTTATAAGCCAAAACAGAAATATAAAACGAAACCACCTAAACCTCGAACGCTTCTTATTCCCAACGCGATAGAAACCTTTCTTCGTCCAAATAATTTTGTTTTGGAAAGCGCCACTCCTTTAACAAAGAAACAAAAAGTTGAGCGGCTATTGAGTGAAATAACTAGAAATCAAGTGGATATTACTTATTATTACAATGATTGGATTGCCATTGGCAATATCATTAAGAATATGTTTGGTGAGGAAGGTAGGGCTTTATTTCATAAGGTCAGTAGTTTTTATCCCAATTATGATTATGATGAAACTGATAGGGAATATTCCGCTATGATAATTGGACGGTATCGATATAATAGTGACCGCTTATTTGAAATAGCCGCAGAATACAAGCTCATTTCCCCAATCAAAAAATAATTTTGAGAAGAAAAGGGATGACTACCGGTGTGTAGCTTATCTCTTTTCTTATATCCGTTTGTGCAAATTATATGCGAAAACCTCATCATGGGCATAAATCGGAGAGAACTCTTGCCAATAGAAGAAACTAAAAGAAAAAGAATATCATTTACCGGTGTGTCACGTTTATCATTGATTATCACGACTTTCCAAAGGTTGTGTGCAAATTGTGTGCAAGGAGTTTCAGTGTGCAAGAAAAAAGCCGCTACAAGGTTGCTTGTAACGGCTTGATTTTCTTTGTTTTATGCTTCGTGGACCAGCCTGGGCTTGAACCAGGGACCTCCAGATTATGAGTCTGTTGCTCTAACCAACTGAGCTACAAGTCCGGTGTATCCTTATATCGGATATCGGGGGCAAAAGTAGTATTTTCTCTTGAAATATGCAAGCGTTTCAGATAAAAATGCGAATGTTCTTTGTTTAGAATTTATATGTTCGTTTAGGATTCTTGGGAAACCACTCTTTTTTTACCCGCTCTTCTTGTTCAAATACTTCTTTGATGGTCCAAAATGAAGAGAAGGCGAATACGCCTAGCAGTGAGGCTACCAAAATATTGTCGGTACACAGTGAAGCAATGGCACCGCCGATCCCCAACAATAGGAAAATCCACCAGCATTTAGTTCCCCAATAATATTCGGCTTTTACTACTATGGGGTGGAAGATGCCTATGATAAGGAAAGTACAGATACCGATTACAAGTCCTGACAGGTGATATTCGTTTAAGAAATCCATATTTATATAAAGTAATAAGGTGGTGAAATCATGAGGTTATGTCAAAACAAATAATAAGTGTTTTTTGTTTCGGCACAACCCCATTGTTTTATTTATCTTACTTTTCCGGGCAAATAGGGATTTCTTTCTTGATGCTTTGTTCCAGTGAAATTAATGTTTCTGTTGCAGTGACGCCGGGGATTTCCTGCATCTTGTTATTCAGCAAGTCCATTAGGTGTTCGTTGTCACGCGCATACACTTTGGTCAGCATGGTGTACGGACCGGTGGTAAAATGACATTCCACGATTTCGGGAATCTTTTGCATCTCGGTAACAACAGCCTTGTACATGGAGCCTTTTTCCAGTTTGATTCCTACATAAGTACAAGTCCTGTAGCCCAAAGACTTAGGGTTTACATGGTAGCCGGAGCCGACAATAACGCCCAAATCAATCAAGCGCTGTACGCGTTGGTGAATGGCGGCACGTGATACACCACATTCAGCTGCTACATCCTTAAAAGGAATACGGGCATTTTGGGAAATGATTTCCAGAATCTGCCGGTCAAGATTGTCTATTTTTTCCATAATAGTAAATAAGTAAAGTTCTTGTTCTTATCAAATAGTAAGCAAATATAGGACTTATTTTAATTTATCTATAGAATGGAGCGAAAAAAAGAATAAAAGTGATAATACGATAAAGTGATAGGGTAATAAGGTGATAAAGTGATAATGGATGACAAGGTGATAAAGTGGTAGGGGGGATAATGGAATAGGGCGGTGAAGTATCGTCGCTTCACCGCCCTATCGCTTTTATGGCATGATCGTTTTATTTTTCGATACCTACCAGTTCCACTTCAAAAATCAGAGTAGAGAACGGTTTGATTGGGCCGCCGGTTTCTCTTGCGCCGTAAGCCAGTTCTTGCGGGATGTAAAGTTCCCACTTAGAACCTACAGGCATCATAGTGAGGGCTTCTGTCCAGCCTTTGATAACTTGGTTGGCACGGAACGTAGCAGGTTCTTTACGCTTGTAAGAGCTGTCGAATTCGGTTCCGTCAATCAGCGTACCTTTGTAGTTTACTTTTACTTTGCTGCTATCAGCGGGGATTTCACCGGTTCCTTTGGTGATAATCTTGTATTGCAGACCGCTCGGAGTGGTTACAACACCTTCTTTGGTCTTGTTTTCAGCAAGGAATTTTTCACCGGCAGCTTTGTTGTCGGCGTATTTCTTTTCCATGGCTTTAGCTTTTACTGCATCCATCTGGGTCTGCATGAAAGTCTGAGCTTCTTCTTTGGTCATGATGCCTTTGCCTACAACTCCGGCAACGAAACCTGCCAACAGGTTTTCACGGCTGATGGTTTGTGTAGAGTCTCCACCGAAAATCTGTTGGTTGAAGCCTTCTACATTGCTTGCTTACCATCTCGTCCGATTTCGCAGATCCTGCCCA
>ENA-OQHP01000451-OQHP01000451.1-human-gut-metagenome-genome-assembly--contig:-NODE-451-length-13300-cov-3.600547_pt1 | contig 13300 bp, 18 predicted proteins | sample MGYA00242563_ERZ504717 | MGnify/ENA primary metagenome ERZ504717 (study PRJEB26092, sample SAMD00036212) | human gut metagenome | host: Homo sapiens | study: EMG produced TPA metagenomics assembly of...
CCGTAAACCCAGCTATAATCAAAGCTCCCGATAATAATGACAAGCCACCAATAAAATATTTTTGTTTTCCTGTATCCGACCATTTCCCAAAAAATTAAACAGACACATTAAAACTATAGCTATTACATATTCCCCTATATCCATTGTTTTTCTTACTGTCATAAGTCCTGTAAAGATAGTTACAGCAACAGCATAAAAAATATTTTTATTAAACAAAAAACAAGTTAAATAGCCTATTGCACAACCGTTTATGCCCCCAAAAAGCACAACCCTGCCCATTAACAGCCCTACAATTACAAACACAATACTTGCCAATTTTTCCTTGTTCCAATACTGCAAATTTAATTTATACATATCTATGCCTCCCCTATTACAAAATAGTATAATTCTATACCTAAATAAAATTTGTCGAAAGACACCATAGTTACGATAAAATTTACTGCGTTTTTGCAACAAAAAAACCACACCTTCAAAAAGAAAATGTGGTTTCAAAAAAGAAAAATTTATTTATGAAAAAAGTTTATTTTTTAATTACCTTTTCTGTAAGATAACCCTCACGAACACTACTCTTTATAGCAATTATTCCCTTTGCCCCTGTATACTGACAAATGGCTTTAATAGCAATAAGACCTGGGATAATAGTATATACTCTTTCTGGAATAACATGACAAAGGAGTTTAATACCGTCTTTACCCATATCGTATATAGTATCCATCATTTCGTCAATCTGTTCAACTGTAAGAGCATAGTTGTTCTTAACCTTTGGACTACTACCGGCTAAGACCCTATGAAGTTTAATGGCAGCTCTTGCTGTACCACCCATAGCGTAAATATCTGTAAAGCCTAACTTTTTAAGCTCTGGGCTTTTCTCCAATTCTGCTAAAACATAGTTTTTAATAGCTTTCTTTTCTCTCTCCTTTGGGAAAAGGCTAGAAACAAATGTTTTATACAACAAAAGTGAACCAATACGGAAAGAATTACTCTTTTCAACATTGTCGCCATCAAAAGCAAAAACCTGACAACTACCACCGCCTAAGTCAATACCAAGGCCTGTTTTAGTTATCTTTGAATTTTTAAGGCTGACATAGTCAAAATATGCTTCTTCCTCGCCAGTAATAATATCTATATCAATATCAAGTTCTTTTTAATATAAGTAAGCAAATCAATACTATTGTTAAGACCTCTAAGAGAGGCAGTCGCAAAATAGAACACCTTGTCACAACGCACAAGATAAGTAAGCTCCTTAATATTACTAAGTGTCTTTACTAACTTATCCATACCTGTCTGAGAAAGGCGGTCATCATCAACATATTCAATAATTCCTGCAAAACTACGCTGATTAAGTATCTCCTTGTAGGTCATATCAATTACATCATACACAACAAGTCTAATAGTATTTGAACCAATATCTACAATACCTACCTTCATAAAAATCCCCCTTATGGATTAAATTATTCTTTCATCTTTATATTCGCCAGTTTTGCTAAACTCAACCCATTCACAGATATTTTCAGCGTGGTCACCGATTCGTTCAAAATACTTAGCAATCATTAAAAGTTCAATATAACATCAACAGAACCCGCTTTTTCTCTCAAAAGGTCAGCAACTTCATTTTTTACCTTATCGAAATAGTCGTCAACAATATCATCTTTATTGATGATTTCTTTAGCCTTTTGAACATCTCCCTCAACAAAGGCATTTATTGCTCCATGTACCATTTCAAGGGCTACCTGTGCCATAGCTGGAATATGTGAACAAGCATCATATGTATCACCCTCTCCTAAGTGAGGAATAAGTTCTGCAATATCAGAAGCCTGGTCACCTATTCTTTCCATATCTGTAACCATTTTAAGGGCAGTAGAAACAACTCTTAAATCACCGGCAACTGGCTGTTGTCTCAAAATAAGTGAAAGACACTGAGCCTCGATATTTTTTTCCATATCGTCAACAATTCTGTCCTTAGCTACAATATCCTTAGCCAATTTTTCATCGTGATTTTTAAAAGCCTCAACTGCGTCCATAATTGACTTTTCCACAGTAGCACCCATTTTTATAAGCTCTACATTAAGTTGTGTTAAAGCCTCCTCAAAAGTTTGTCTAGCACTACTCATATTATACATCTCCTTCTCTAAAATATCAACCAAATCTACCAGTAATATAATCTTCTGTTCTCTTATCCATAGGACGAGAGAATAATTCTTCTGTCTTATTCATTTCCACCATTTCACCTACAAGGAAAAATGCTGTATTATCTGAAATTCTTGTAGCCTGTTGCATATTGTGAGTAACTATTGCAACAGTGTAATTCTTTTTAAGTTCTGCCATAAGTTCCTCGACCTTTAAAGTAGAAATAGGGTCAAGAGCAGATGTAGGTTCGTCCATAAGTAATACTTCTGGTTTTACTGCTAAGGCTCTTGCAATACAAAGTCTTTGCTGCTGACCACCTGAAAGTCCAAGGGCAGATTTTTTAAGTCTATCCTTAATTTCGTCCCAAATAGCTGCACCCTTTAATGATGTTTCAACTATTTCATCAAGTTTTGCCTTGTTCTTAATACCGTGTATTCTAGGACCATAGGCAATATTGTCATAAATACTCATTGGGAATGGATTTGGTTGCTGGAATACCATACCTACCTTTTTTCTTAAAAGTGTAGTATCTACTGTTGGAGAGTAAATATCTTCTCCGTCAAGAACAACTTTACCCTCAATTCTTACGCCCTCAACAAGGTCATTCATTCTGTTAAGAGTCTTTAAAAAGTAGATTTACCACAACCTGAAGGTCCAATAAAGGCTGTAATTTCATTTTCTGGTATTTCCATATTTACAGATTTTAATGCGTGGTTCTGACCATAATATAAGTTTAAATTGCTAACGCTTATTTTTGAATTCATACTATAACTCCTAACTTAATTTCTTTGTTGCTACCTTTGTCAATGCGTTTATTGCCAATACTACTACTATAAGTACAAGAGCAATAGCAAAGGCGTTGCCATAATCAGCCTTAGACATACTCAAGTACATCTGTATTGTAAGTGTACCACCTGATGTTAAAACATGTGAGAACAAGTTCTTTGGTAAAAGGTAGGCACTACCTGCTGTAAAGAGAAGTGCAGCAGACTCGCCAACGATACGACCTACACTTAATATAACTGCTGTTACAATACCTGGCATAGCACTAGGTAAAATAATTGTTCTAATCATATACCACTTTGTAGCACCAATACCTAAAGCACCAGTCTATAGCCAAGGGGAACTGTTTTAAGTGCCTCTTGTGTTGTTCTTATAATAATAGGAAGTACCATTAATGTAAGAGTAAGTGAACCACAAAGTATTGAATATCCTAAGTGAAGTGATATACCAAAGAATACCATACCAAACAAACCATAAATAATAGATGGAATACCTGCAAGAGTTTCTGTTGTAAACTCAATAAGGCTTACAATCTTGCCTGGCTTTGCGTATTCTGTCAAGTATACTGCTGCCCCAATACCAATAGGTGTAGCAATAATAAGTGTAATTACTATAATGTATAATGTGTTTACTATGTTACCTAAAATACCAAATGTACCCTCAAGAGTAGATGGTATAGTAGATAAAAACTGCCAGCTTATTGAAGAAACACCTCTGAAAGCTACATAGCAAATGATACCTACTAAAAGACCTACGGCTATAAAAGCAGAAAGGTATATAAGACCCATAAAAAAGTTATCCTTAATTCTTGTCTGTTTTACGCATATACTATTTTCCACTTTCTTCACCTGCCTTTATAATTTTACTAATTGTAATATTGATTATCATAATGAATACAAACAACACAAGACCGATTGTAAATAATGCCTGTCTATGAAGACCTGAAGAGTAAGACATTTCAGATACAATACCTGTTGTAAGGAAACGAACTGAGTTAAATGGTAATGGCATATTTACAGCATTACCAGAAACAAGTACAATGGCCATTGCCTCACCTATTGCTCTACCTACACCAAGTACAATAGCTGTAATAATGCCAGACTTAGCTGCTGGAATGGTTACCTTGAAAATTGTCTGAACCTCTGTTGCACCAAGAGCAAGAGAAGCCTGACGCATTTTTACTGGAACAGCCTGTAATGATGTATAAGATACATTTATAACTGTTGGTAAAATCATAATCGCCAACACAATAACTGCTGAAATAAGGTTTGCACCACCAGTAAACTGATGATTAGGATTATCCTTAAATATTGCTAATTCCAACTTATACATAAGAGGATTTATAATTAAAAGACCCAACAAACCATATACAATAGATGGGATACCTGCCAAAAGTTCAACTGCTGGCTTTACAACTGCTGCCACCTTTTTATGAGCAACTTCTGAAATAAATACAGCTGTAAGAAGACCAACTGGAACACCAAGGACTATAGCAAAAGCTGTACCAATAATAGATGTAAGTACAATGTATGCTATACCAAATGAAGGTTCTGCCGCTGTTGGTTGCCATACTGTGTTAAAAAGCATATCTACTATACCGACTTCATTAAAGCCGGTGCACCAGATATTATCATATATATTGTAATTGCAGCAACAGCTATTACTGCAAATATGGCACAAACGAAGAATATAATTTCCATTATTGTTTCGATAAGAGCTTTTGAGCCCTTACTTCCATTTATTGAAAAGCCACTATTTCCTGTCTTTATGCCAGTTACATTTGTTTTTTATTTACAGGCATAACTGCTTCCGTATCTTGCATTGTTTTGCACTCCTTACTTTATTTTGCTGATATTAAACCAACCTTGCTAATAATCTGCTGACCTTCATCACTATTAATGTAGTTGAAAGTTCCTGTACTGCCTGAGACTGTTCGCTAACTTCGCCCTTAGTTGCCATTACAAATGGTCTTTGTAATGTGTAGCTACCAGCCTTAATGTTTTCTTCTGTTGGTTCTACGCCGTCAATCTTTAATGTATGTACTGTATCATCAATTACATCAAGTGAAACATAACCAATAGCACCAGGAGTTGCAGCAACCTTTGCCATTACAGCACCTGTTGAATCAATTTCCTGTGCATACTTGCACTTGTCTTCAAGTTTAAGTAATTCTTCAAATGCACCTCTTGTACCAGAAGATGCTTCTCTACCGATTACTACAATCTGTTGGTCGCTACCGCCAAGGTCTTTCCAGTTTGTAATCTGACCACTATAAACCTGAGCAAGCTGGTCCTTTGTAATGTCTCCTACTGGGTTAGCCTTGTCTACAACAACTGCAATACCATCAATAGCTACAACATTTTCTACAAGACCCTTTGCCTTTTCTTCGTCTTTTAATGCTCTTGATGAGTTACCAATATCAACTGTACCATTTGCTACAGCCTCAATACCTGCACCTGAACCAGTAAACTGAACAGTAGCCTGAATACCTGGGTACTTAGCCATAAAAGCCTCGTCTAAAGCATTAGCAAACTTTTCCATTGAAGTAGAGCCGTTCATTGTAACAGTACCAGTAATGTTACTGCTGTCAGCTGCTGCTGTAGAACCTTCGCCCTGTGATGAGCTATCTGCTGTTCCACCACAACCTGCAAGAGTTGTTGCTAATAAAACTGCTGTTAATAATCCTGAAATAAATTTTTTCATTTTGATTTCTCCTTTTTAATAATCTCTGTGAGTTAATTCTTAGTTATTATATTTTAAAGAAGATTTATCAACTATCATATTTATGTTTAGGTTTTGTAAAATTTAGATAAAGTGGCATATTCATTGGTCAAATCAATGCTTTTTTACATATTTAACATAGAAATGTAAAATAAAAAACACTCCCCATTAATGCAAAAAAACTGTATTTTTTACATTGGGAAGTGCTTTCCACTATAAATTAATTAATATATCTATTTCTGTACCCTCTCCTAATTTACTTCTAAGGGTAACAGTACCTTTATAATAATTTACAATATGTTTTACAATGGCAAGGCCAAGACCTGTTCCACCAATTTTCTTACTTCGACCCTTGTCAACTCTGTAAAATCTTTCAAAAACTCTTTGTTGACTGACATCAGGAATACCAATACCTGTATCCTTTACATTAAAGTGTAGCTTTTTGCCGGCACAATTTACATTTATATTTACAGAACCCTCTGGCTTATTGTATTTAACAGCATTTATAATTACATTGTTAAATAACTCATATATCCTTTTGTACTCTGCATTAATAATAATAGACGGGCAATTACATACAACTTTTAACTTTTGTTCATCAATCATAGGTTTAGCTGACAAAAATATTTCGTCTAACATAAGGGAAATATCAAACTCATTTTTACTCTGAACAGTAGTTCCTGCCTCAAGACGAGAAATCATAAGAATATCATTTATAAGAGTGGTCATATTTTGAGCCTCTTTCTTTATTCTCAATAAAAACTCTTTTTTCTGTTCAGGAGGATATTCCATACCACTTGTAAGAAGTTCTGAATATCCCTGTATTGATGTAATAGGTGTTTTAAGTTCGTGAGAGGCATTGGAAAAGAACTCTTGTCTTAATTTTTGAGTTTCTCTGTCAGTAGTTACATCAATAAGAACCATAATAACACCTATATCAGAATTTTCTGTTGCCCTTGTAATATTGGCTGATATAATTCTGCCGTCTGGTGCATCAAAGTCAAAGATAACAGTTTTGCCCTTGTTATAGGCATCTGCAACACCATTTATAACATCTACATTTCTAGTATAGTTTACAATATGCTTTCCTATAGGAACATTTCCACAGCCAAGCACAACATTAGCCACCTTATTCATAGAGCTACATAACCATTTTTATCACAAAGCACAAGACCCTCACTCATATTATTGAGAACATACTGTGCCTTGTTTCTTTCTGTAACTATTTCTTCCATAGTAAGTTTAATTTTTTGTGCAAGGTTATGGGCAGCTGATGCAATCTGTGTAATTTCATCATATTCATAAACTTTAAGTGGAGAGGAATAATCTCCATCTTGAATTTTTCTTATTTCGTCAGTAACCTGCTGTAAAGGCTTAGAAACTGTATTTGTAAAATGTCTTGAAAATAAAACTGAAACAATAAAAGCAAAAATGCTGCTTAACACTACTGCTGGCAACATCCATAAAGCAAGATAAACCTTACCATTATATGGAACAGAAACCCTCAGTATATGCTCATTGTCGCTACAAACCTGAGCCACATAAAGCATACGGTCATTTGTTGTATCAGACATTCTGACATCTATTCCTCTGCCATTTTTAAGTGCTTCCACAACCTCCGGTCTTTGTAAATGGTTATCCTCGTAATTTATTCCTTTATATGTATCACCTAAGACTACACCGTTTTTGTCAATAACAGTAATACGACTAGAGGAGTCGACTATTAATGGATTTATTTTATTTATCTGTTCATTAATATCCTTACTGTAATCTAAGCTGTAGTCAATAAGTTTTACAGCATCTATCATACTTGCCTTAGTCTGGTTAAGGTTGTAATCCCCCACAAGCCATAAACAAACCAGCGTACTAACCACAAGGGTTATAAGTGTTATAAAAACAAATCTTTTTAATACCGCATTTTTCATAGACCTACTCCTTAACCGCTCTGTATCCCATACCTCTTATAGTCTTAATATAATCTCCGGCAGTTCCAAGTTTTTGTCTTAATGTTTTAATGTGAATATCAATAGTTCTTGTTTCCCCTGTGTATTCATATCCCCAGATTTTATTTAAAAGTTCATCTCTTGATACAACCTTATTGCCATTTTCAACAAGGAAAACAAGAAGTTCATATTCCTTAAATGTAAGTTTTACTTCTTCGCCATTTACAAATACTTCCCTTGTATCTGTGTTTATGCTTATACTTCCTAAAGAAATTTTATTACTTACAGGTTGTTCATATCTTCTAGCTGTGCTCTAACTCTTGCCATAAGCTCCATTACTGAAAATGGCTTTGTAACATAATCATCAGCACCACTATCAAGACCTATTATTTTTTCAACTTCACTATCTTTTGCAGTAAGCATAATAATAGCCATATGGCCATTAGTTTCTGTACTTCTATACTCCTTAACAGCCTCTACACCGTCTATACCAGGGAGCATAATATCGAAGATACCCAAATCAGCCTTTGTATGCTTTAATTCTTCAAGAGCATCTTCTGCACATTCAAAATCCAAAACTTCGTGTCCATAGCCTTGCAAAGCTACTTTTACTAATTCTCTGATACTTTCATCGTCTTCTATTACAATAATCTTTGCCATTTATTTCACCTCATATTTATACCACTATCGTCTTCATTTTACATCATTTACAATAAGCTAAAAAGATATAACAAGTATTTTTTATGTAAAGTTTATGTAAAATCCACTTAAAACTTAATAATACAGCCTATTACAGCAGAAAACGCAACATACATAATAGGGTGTTTTTTATACTTGACCATTAAAATATATAGTATAACAGCAAATATAATTGACTTTATTTCAAATAAATCAGTTATATTTCCTGTCTGTTTAAATAAGTCTACATTTATTAAAGCCTCTTTCATTACTAAAACTGCAGCACCTGCTATAAGCCCATTGATGCTGGTCTAATACCATATATAACCTTTTGTACTGTGGGATTGTCTTTTACTTTATTAAGTATTTTTGCCACAATAAGTATTACAATTATGGACGGTATTACAAGACCCAAAGTAGCACAAACACCACCAAATATACCACCAGTTGTAAAGCCTACATAAGTTGACATATTTACACCCATTGGTCCGGGAGTTGACTCGGAAACAGCAACCATATCCATAAGCTGTGAAGTATTAAACCAATCTGGGTGTGTACCAGCCAAATTATACAGGAAAGGTAATGTTGCCATACCTCCACCAACGGCAAAAAGCCCTATTTTGAAAAACTCGTAAAATAACCTAACTATAAGCATTACTTTTTACCTCCTAATGTCTTAAATAAAAAGCCTAAAAAGCCTGAACCTAACACAAAAAATATAGGAGATATATTTAAAAAGCTGGAAAGCACAAGAACTATAACAAACATTACAAGCCCAAATTTATCTGTAATAGCTGTTTTCCAAAGGTTTACAGTTGCATTTATAATAAGCACGCACACACAAATCCTTATGCCGGAAAAAGCATTTTGCACAATTTCTATATGGGCAATTTTCAAGTAAGTTCCTATAATGGTTATAATTACAATAGATGGTGTTATAAAGCCAAGAGTAGCTATAATTCCACCAAAATTTCCAGCCAATTTATTGCCTACAAATGTAGAAGTATTTACAGCTATAACTCCAGGTGTACATTGACCTAAAGCATAATAATCTATAATTTCCTCTTTTGTTACCCAACCTCTTTTTAAGACTAATTCTCTTTCAAGTATGGGGAGCATAGCATATCCTCCACCAAAGCACACAGCTCCCATTTTTACAAATATCCAATATAAATTAAGCAATTCTTTCCACATAAATTTCTCCCCAATTGTCAATCCATCACATTTCATTACAACAAAAAACTGCTGTATTTACATAACACAGCAGTTTTTAAACTTATATTATTTTGTTAAAGCGAAGATGTCATTAAACCATACCATACCAGGTATTTTATCTTCTCTAATTGACTGCTGAAGTGAATCACTAAGAGCAGTTGTTGCATTTCTTACTGCATCTTGTACACTAGCATCTGGAGTAATAACTGTCTTGCCATCTGGTAAGAAGTCTTCAATAGCACCATTGAAACCAAAGCAATTATCAAACTGCTGAATGTTCATAAGTTCCATACGGTAGTTAGAATTACCATTCTGACCCTTCTTGCCCTTGAAACCGTTGTCAAATGCTATTGTATTTTCCATATCAATAGTAGCCTTTGAGTTATTTTCATCAAACCCCTTTTGACCATTATTGAAAGCTATACAATCCTTAACAGTTCTTGTGCTGTCTGATGTTGTAAACTTACTACCAAACTTGAAACCGTTTGGATTACCGTCCCAGTTTTCATAGCTAATATCTGAACCCTTAATAGACTTACCAAACTTAGTAAGTGTAACATTTGGCCAGTTGTTTACATCAAGCTGTCTGTTATTGTACTTAGTTTCAAAATCTGGGTCAGCCTTAATCATAGCCTGAACATAAAGTAAATCCTTATCAAGTGGTAAGTTGTTTTCATAATCCCACTTACCGTTGTAAATATCGTAGTCACCATTGTGGTAGCAAAGACATTCAATATAATCAAGGTGATATGGAGAATCTCCTGAGTAGTTATAACTATCCCAACCGTCATCGCCATTTTCCCAAGCTCTACAAGCGAAGAACTTGTTATTATTGCCGACATTAAGCTTTACAGAGAAACCGTCAGCGTCACTACCTAATTTCTGAACCAAGTCACAGTTTCTATAAGAGTCTACACCAATAAATGTATTGTCGTGACCACCGGCAGTTACAGAAATACCTGAGTTGTTGTTGTACTTAAATACACAATTCTGAATAATACAGTTGCCTGAAGTTGAGTTCTTAATTCTCATACCACAGTCTGGTGCATTTTTAACAATAAGATTTTTAAAGTTGTAGTAAGAACCCTTGCTTACATAAATACCTGTACCATTTTCACCTGTACTGTTCTTTGAATCTCTGAACTTAGCAAAATCAATAGCTGGATAAGAGCCGTCAGCCTTTTCAACACCAATTAATGAAATATTGGCATTTGATGTAGAAAGTTTAATCTGTTCTGTAGCATCAATATCGTCTGTAATGTAAATTGCCTTTTGACCACTCTTTTTAGCACAATCAGAAAGAGCAGACTTTAATTGGCTGAAATTACTTACATTTACAGTATAGTCAAAGTTTTCAGGTACTGTATTAAATCCATCTGGAATTGTTGTTTCTTCAGTAGTTCCATCTGTTGTTACCTGAGTAGTAGTTTCTGTAGTAGTAACTGTAGTAGTTTCTGTTGTTGTAGCAGTAGTAGTTTCTGTTGTAGTTTCTGTACTGCCACCAATAGGAGCAAATTTAACACTATCGTTTAATACTTTCTGCAAAATAAGGCTTGCATCATCTGCATTAACTACCTTATCCCCATTTACATCACAGTAAACACTGTATTCTTCATCAGCCATTGGCACTTTGAAAGTAGAATCAAGAGTTTTCTGTAAAACATAAGCACTGTCTTTAGCAGTAAGTATTCCGTCTGTATCTGCATCGCCCTGTACACTGTTGCTTGCAAAAGCTGTAGTGCAACCTAAAATAGTCAATGCCGAAACAGCAAATATTCCTAACAATTTTTTCATATTTTTCTCTCCTTTAGAGTAATATTTGCCCCATTTGTATTTTTTAACAATTTGTAAATATCTTAAACATTATAATTCCTTTTTATTACTCTGTCAACAGATTTTCCATTTCATCTAAAAGACTTGCAAATACTTCCATAGCCTTTTCTACAGGTTCGGCAGTTGTCATATCTACGCCAGCACCCTTTAAAAGGTCAATAGAGTATTTAGAAGAACCACCCTTTAAGAAATTAATATAATCGTCCTTGCCATTTTCCTTTAATATTCTCTGTGAAAGAGCAATAGCTGCTGAATATCCTGTAGCATACTGATAAACATAGAAAGCAGTATAGAAATGAGGTATTCTAGCCCATTCCCAAGATATTTTTTCATCAATATTTATTTCATCGCCATAATACTTCTTATTAAGGTTGTAGTAAATTTCATTTAATTCTTCCTTTGTAAGAGCTTCTCCGACCTCATCACGCCTATGAACCTCAAGCTCAAATTCAGCAAACATAGTTTGACGGAAAAGAGTACCTCTAAACTGTTCAAGATAGTAGTTGATAAGGTATTTTCTCTGATTTTTGTCTTCAGTTGTCTTTAATAAATGTTCCATTAAAAGGGCTTCATTTACAGTTGATGCAACTTCTGCAACAAATATAGTGTAATCTCCGTAAACTACAGGCTGAGTTGACCAAGTATAGTGAGAGTGCATAGAGTGACCCATTTCGTGAATAAGTGTAAACATAGAGTCTACAGTGCCATTATAGTTCATAGAAACAAATGGGTGGCAACCGTAAGCACCCCAAGAATATGCACCACTTCTCTTACCCTTGTTTTCGTACTTATCTACCCATCTGTCAGTGTCAAGAGCCTTGTTAAACACATTGCAATAATCTTCGCCTAAAGGTTTAACAGCTTCCTTAACAGTTTCAACAGCCTCGTCATAAGTCTTTTTAGTATCAATATCCTTTACAATAGGAGTGTACAGGTCATACATATTCAAGTCATCAAGACCTAATGCCTTTTTACGAATAGAAATATATCTGTGCATTAAGTTAAGGTTTTTGTTTACAGTATCAATAAGCTGTGTATAAACACTTGTAGGAATGTTATTAGGCTCTAAATGTGCCTCAAGTGATGAACCGTACTTTCTTACCTTTGCACCAAAGCTATCTACCTTTACAGAACCGCTATAAGATGCTGTAATTGTATTAAGCTGTTTTTGTATGTGTCATAAAGAGCATTAAAAGCTGATTTTCTTAAAACCCTGTCGCTACTTTCAAGATAAGAAATAAATGTGCCATGAGTTAATTTGTGGCTTTCGCCCTTACTATCTACAACATCAGGGAAAGTCATATCTGCATTATTGAGCATATAGAAAACATTAGAAGGCACACCTGCTACTTCCTGCATCTGTGCAAGTATTTCTTCCTTGTCCTGTGTCAAAATATGTTCCTTACTACGAAGAATATCCTTTAAGTAGTGAGCATATAATTTAAGAGGCTCTGTTTCAACAGCCTTTAAGATTTCATCTTCCGGCAAAAGTGCAATAGATGAGTCAATAAAAGCTGAAGCAGCCTGAACAAGTGAAGAAAGTCTTGCTGCCTTGCTATCCATTGCCTGATAGAAACTATTGTCACTATCTTCATTTGCTCTAAGCCCTGCGTATACATATACTCTCTCAGTATTTAAGTATACTTCATCTCTGAAGTTAAGGCATTCATAGAGATTAGCCATTGTAAGAGGCTTAAATTTGTCAAAGCCACTAAGGCTGTTTTCTATATCGTCATAAAGTTTTTGCCATGCTTCGTCACTTGAGAATAAATCTTCAACACTCCATTTATCCTCAGGTAAAATCTGATTTCTATTTTTTAATTCTGACATTTAAAATTTTCTCCTTTTTTTCTTGATAAATGAATTATAACATAGTATAATTATAATATAAATATGTAAAAATAAACAAAAAATTCAAATAATAGTTACAAATCTAAGCAGTTTGTAAATAACGACATTATTTTTCAATTTTCGGTTTATTCAGATCAGGATGGTTTTTT
>ENA-OQHP01000452-OQHP01000452.1-human-gut-metagenome-genome-assembly--contig:-NODE-452-length-13267-cov-2.221613_pt1 | contig 13267 bp, 19 predicted proteins | sample MGYA00242563_ERZ504717 | MGnify/ENA primary metagenome ERZ504717 (study PRJEB26092, sample SAMD00036212) | human gut metagenome | host: Homo sapiens | study: EMG produced TPA metagenomics assembly of...
CAAGCTTAACTCAGGGCAACAAGATTTTTTTTCTCTTCTCCCTGACGCAAGACAGTCACCTCACGAGCTTCTACGATGCTACGAATCATATCCATATTGAAACGAGTCAGTTCCTTACCGTCGGCACTCTTCAGAATATCGCCGTCGCGGAAACCGATTTCCTGCGCATGCTCATTGAACTTCATACCCATTGTCATGTCGCTCAAGGCCGTGTAATGGTCTCCCCATGTAAAGAGAATCATGGAATAGATGAACAACGCTAACAGGAAATTCATCAAGACGCCTCCTACCATCACCAGCAGACGCTGCCACGCCGGTTTGGAACGGAACTCCCACGCTGAGCCGGCTGTTTCATCTGCTCGGTATCCATTGATTCATCAATCATTCCCGAGATTTTGCAGTATCCTCCAAGGGCAACCAGCCTACTCCATATTCCGTATCACTGTTCTTGGGTTTATACTTGAACAGCGAAAACCAAGGGTCGAAAAATATATAAAACTTTCTACGCGAATCTTAAACAGACGAGCGAAGAAAAAATGTCCTCCTTCGTGAATGATGACCAACAGCGACAAGCTGAGAATCAACTGAAGGGCACGAATCAAAAATGTTTCCATTTCTACTTTACTTCTTACTTTTTTATAATTAGACTTTGTTTATTTCATTCCATTAATCACCAGTTCTGCTGCAATACGACGGGTTTCCGCATCGGTCGATACATAATCTCCGTAAGTAGGTGCCTTTATAAAAGGAACCTTCGCCATAGATTTTTCAATCACCTCACTCATACCCAAGAAAGAAATCTGATCTTTCAAAAATGCAGCCACCACACTTCATTCGCCGCATTGACAATACAAGGCATATTTCCTCCCTGATGCAGGGCTTCGTAGGCCAGAGCCAGGTTACGGAAGCGTGTCGTATCCGGCTTTTCAAATGTCAAAGTATTATACTTGGCAAAATCCAGCCGCTCGCCCGAAAGCGATTCCCGTTTCGGATAAGAAAAAGCATACTGAATAGGCAGACGCATATCGGGTACGCCCAACTGAGCCTTTACTGCTCCGTCTTCGAACTCCACCATAGAGTGAATGACCGACTGCGGATGCACCACCACTTCAATCTGTTCCGGAGTAACTCCAAACAGCCATTTAGCTTCCATCACCTCAAACCCCTTGTTCATCATGGAAGCAGAATCGATGGTAATCTTCGCTCCCATCGACCAGTTGGGATGCTTCAAAGCCTGTTCTTTGGTCACTGTTTGAAGCTGTTCCATGGTAAAGGTACGGAAAGGACCTCCCGATGCAGTCAGAATCACCTTATGCACAGGGTTGTTCATTTCCAGACACTGGAAAATAGCCGAATGTTCAGAATCTACCGGTAAAATCGGTGTCTGATACTGGCTGGCCAAGGCAGTAATCAGTTCACCAGCCACCACCAATGTTTCCTTATTGGCCAATGCAATGGTTTTTCGAGCTTTTATGGCATTGATGGTCGGCTTCAGACCGGCATAGCCACCATCGCGGTCAGTACAATGTCAATAGGCTGTGCCTCTACCACCTGACACAACGCTTCAGCTCCGGCATACACCTTAATCGGCAAATCAGCCAATGCTTCCTTCAAAATTCCATACTTATCCTCGTTGGCTATAACCACCACTTCCGGTTGGAACTTACGAGCCTGTTCGGCCAGCAAATCCACTTTATTGTTCGCTGTAAGGCATATACCTCATACAAATCAGGATGCTCCTCTATTACCTGAAGAGCCTGAGTACCGATTGATCCGGTAGAACCTAATATGGCAATCTGTTTCTTCATAAGCTTAAAATACAACATATTTCGCCGGGTCAATCGGGGTGCCATCATGCCACAGTTCGAAATGCACATGCGACACATGCTTACCCTCGTCCGATGTTCCGGCCAATGCGATTACTTCTCCCCCTTTCACCTGTCACCTTCTTTTTTCCGGGAAGGGCCACAATGCTTATATATGGATATAAAATTCTGTTCATGCTGAATCTGAATGAGTACCCCGCTGTCGGCAGTCTGCACCACCAGCATTACCGTACCATCCAAAGCCGCCAGTACACTCTCATCGACAGAGGCTGCCATATCCACCCCATAATGATGACGCGAAGGTGCAAAGTCCTTCACCACCATTCCACGAGTAGGACGGAAGAACAACAAATCCGGCAAAGTATGGTCATCCGTTCCCGCCATTGCTGCAGCCCGTTCCCGTTCTTCGTACTTCCGGCGAAAATCATCTTCCTCCTTGGAGCGATTCATCAGCTCCTCCGTACGGATGGTAGTCAGCGAGTCAATCGACTGTACCGTATCCACATTCACCTTCCCGCTGAAATATCCTGAATATTCATGATATAGCGGTTCTGGCGTTCCAATGCCTCAACCAACGAGTCGGCTTTCAGTGCATTGGTCACCACCTGCGAACGCACCTCACTATTCATATATCCCGGCAAGTAGTTCCGTAAAGGAGTAAACACAATAATGATGGCAGCCAAAAGAAAGATTACCGTACAAGCAGCCAGCAACACCGAAAACCCGTTCAGTTTCGACACATGAATGCCAATTACCTCTTCCAGTGTATTCTCATTAATGACGGTCAGCTTATACTTAAACTTAATGTTCCGCCAGAATGCTTTACGACCTTTCTTTTTCATACCTAATCTGGTTTTTAATCCAACAATCCCTCAGGAATATCCACCGTCAACACTTTCTGTGCCTTGTCAATATCCAGTATAAACTCTTCATGAGCCGGAAGCAATAGTTCTTCTCCCTCCTTCTCAATGACAAACAGCACATTCATCGTCGCATCATCCACATCCACCACTTCACCCAAGTCGCCATGATGCACATCGTGCACCTTGAACCCGACAAAGAAATTCCAAGAAGTGATTTCATCCTGTTCTTCCATATACTTCTTCGGGAAATACACTTCCACATTGGTAAAACTACGTGCCTTCTCAGCCGTGTCTATCCCTTCGAATTTCACCAGCGCTGCATTGTCGGAGCGGAAACGATATTCCTCTATAAAGAACGGAACCAGAATCCCGTCGAGTAACAGAATCAGGTAGTCGCAGTCCACCCGGTCGAAAATATCATCGGTAAACGTAAACGACACCTCACCCTTCACTCCGTGGGGCTTGTTGATGATTCCTATTTTAAATACTTCTTCTTTTCTAATCATACTTATTCAATACGCGTGATACGTGCACCGAGTGCAGTCAATCGCTGTTCGATATGCTGGTATCCTCGGTCAATCTGCTCAATGTTATGGATACGGCTGTTTCCTTCTGCTCCCAGTGCCGCAATCAGCAAGGCAATACCGGCACGAATATCCGGCGAAGTCATATTGCCGCCCCGCAGACAGAAATTACGGTCATGACCGATTACCACCGCACGGTGCGGGTCGCATAAGATAATCTGTGCCCCCATGTCAATCAATTTGTCCACAAAGAACAGACGGCTTTCAAACATCTTCTGATGAATCAGCACACTTCCCTTAGCCTGAGTAGCCACAACGAGCATCACACTCAGCAAGTCAGGGGTCAATCCCGGCCACGGTGCATCGGAAATGGTCATAATGGAGCCGTCAATAAACGACTCTATCTGGTAATGCTCCTGTGCGGGCACAAATATATCGTCACCTCGTTGTTCCAAACGGATACCCAGACGACGGAAACTGTCAGGAATGATTCCCAGGTTTTCATAAGACACATCCTTGATGGTAATTTCACTTCCCGTCATGGCAGCCATTCCGATGAAACTGCCGACCTCAATCATATCTGGAAGCACCCGATGCGAACAGCCTTTCAAGCTGGATACGCCTTCGATGGTAAGCAAGTTCGATGCGATACCCGAAATCTTGGCTCCCATGCGATTCAGCATCCGGCACAACTGCTGCAAATAAGGTTCACAGGCTGCATTGTAAATCGTTGTCACCCCTTCGGCCAGTACAGCTGCCATCACAATATTGGCCGTACCGGTCACAGAAGCCTCATCCAGCAACATATAAGCGCCTTTCAGCTTCTCGGCATTGATACAAAAACGACCATTCACGGCATCATATTCAAACGAGGCACCCAATTTCTGAATACCCAGGAAGTGCGTATCCAGACGGCGACGTCCGATTTTATCACCACCCGGTTTCGAAATCATTGCCTTTCCGAAGCGAGCTACTAGAGGACCTACCAGCATCACCGAACCACGCAATTTAGAGCAACGGTTCAAGAAGTCATCACTCTCCAGGTAAGCCAGATTCAGATTATCTGCCTGAAAAGTGTAGGTATCACTTCCCGACTTAGAGACCTTCACCCCCATGTCGCGAAGCAACTGTATCAGGTTGTTCACATCCAGAATGTTCGGAATGTTTTCAATAGTCACTTCCTCATCTGTCAGCAATGTGGCACAAAGTACCTGTAATACTTCGTTTTTAGCACCCTGAGGCACAATCTCGCCATGCAGTTTGTGTCCTCCTTCGATTACAAATGAAGCCATAGTATCCGATTTTGATTAATATTTCTTTTTCTGCTGATTGTTATTGTTCATCTGACGGCGACGCGGACCGAACGAACGCTGTTCCACCAGCTTCAAGTCATCCGTCGTCAGCTTGATACGTCCTTCTGACAGCTCGCACAAATCCTCCAGGATTTTCTGGTCTTCCACCCCATCCTTGTTGAAGTTGATATATCCTTCTTCATGTGATTGGCGATATATTTTATCAGCTGTTTCTTCTCGTCACCTTCCGGATAGTCTACTGCAATCTTAATCAAGTCCTGAATGAACCGTCCGTAATGACGGAAACGAATGATGTTCGGAGAATAGGGAATTCTGTCCGGTTTCACTTCCAAACTTTCCTTCTTCACAATTTCCACCGGATAGTCAATATCCAGTTTGAAGTCGGACATAATAGCCAGATGATCCCACAACTTATGGCGGAAATCTTCCATGTCGCGCAATTGCGGGAACATGCCTCCCATTATGTTTACAATCGTATTGGCACACCGCTGACGCTCTTCACGGTCTTCGATGGTCAATGCATGGTCTACCATGTTCTGCACACTTCGTCCATACTCCGGAAGTGGCAATTTTCGTTGCTGGGTATTATATTCCATATAAAATTCTGTTATTCTACAAATCAAATCTTTTTACGCCTCACCCTCTCCGGCCATACGCCTTACAGCAGTTTCTTCGGAGTGGAAGCCACAAATTCCTTCAGATAGAACGGCTCGAAATAGGCCACATCCTTGAAATCTTCCACTGCCATGGCTTTCTCGGCCAGCGGGAACATCCATTTGGCTACCGGATGAATATTCTCAATGAAGTGTGCGTTGGGATGCGAAGTTTTTCCTTGCACTTGGCTGCTCCGTTACCAAAGAAATACACCGGATGTTTCTCCAAATATTCGGCATACGAATTTTCGTCAATAATATCTGCTCCAATGGCACGCTGCACCTTCAAAGCACGGTCATACACGGCCGCATATACTTCCATACGGCGGGCATCAATCATCGGGCAAAGCAAAGCATCTTCCGGCAGGTCGTGCGCAAGCAGTACCGACACACACATCACCTCCAGTGTGGGCAATCCTATCAGCGGAATGTTCCGCCCGTAACAGATACCTTTCGCCATTGACACACCAATACGCAGCCCCGTGTACGAACCAGGACCACAGCTTACTGCCACCGCATCCAACGGAATGGCATGGTTATCAATGAACGACAAGGCTTCATCCACAAATACCCCCAATACAGTGGCATGCGAAGGGCCGTTAAAATCTTCTTTTGAGAAAATGGAAGCTCCATCCTGCTTACAGCCACAGAACAAACTTCCGTAGATGTTTCAATATGTAAAATGCATGACATAATTAAACTCGATACAATTATTATAGTCTGCAAATATACACTTTTCTTCTCACTATCTCATGAAAAAAGAAGCAGAAAGTTTGCCGAAACTCTGTTCCATCCGTCAGAGTCAAAGGTATTTCACACGTTTTTTTAACAGCTGCTTATTCTTTATTTAGATTTTTCCTACCTTTGTATCCAAATTATCAAAAAAAACAGAAGGAGTTATGATACAGTCAATGACCGGATACGGAAAAGCAGTCACAGTGTTCGGAGACAAAAAAATCAACGTGGAAATCAAATCGTTGAACAGCAAAGCAATGGACTTATCCACACGCATCGCTCCATTGTATCGTGAAAAAGAAATGGAAATCCGCAACCTGATTGCCCAGACACTGGAACGCGGGAAAGTGGACTTCTCTATATGGGTGGAAAAAGACGCCGCCGAATCGGCTACTCCCATCAATACAGCCTTGGTAGAAAACTATTACAACCAGATAAAAACCATTTCTGAAACTTGCCATATTCCGTTGCCGGAAGACTGGTTTGCCACTTTGTTGCGCATGCCCGACGTGCTGACCCGCGTAGACGTGCAGGAACTGTCGGACGAAGAATGGACTGCAGCCAAACAAACCATCGAAACCGCTCTGCAACATTTGGTTGACTTCCGCAAGCAGGAAGGTGCAGCTCTCGAAAAGAAATTTACAGAAAAAATCGACAACATCGAACGGTTGATGAAATCCATCGAGCCTTACGAGAAAGAACGTGTGGCCAAGATACGGGAACGCATTACCGATGCACTGGAAAAAACGCTGAGCATCGACTATGACAAGAACCGTCTGGAGCAGGAATTGATTTATTACATCGAAAAGCTGGACATCAACGAAGAGAAGCAGCGTCTGGCCAACCACCTGAAATATTTCCGCGAAACCATGGCAGGCGGACACGGACAAGGCAAGAAGCTGGGATTCATTGCTCAGGAAATGGGACGTGAAATCAATACCACCGGCAGCAAGTCGAACCATGCCGAAATGCAGAACATCGTGGTGCAGATGAAAGACGAACTAGAACAGATTAAGGAACAAGTGTTGAACGTAATGTAAAAAAGAATATGGCAGGCAAACTTATTATTTTTTCAGCCCCCTCCGGATCTGGTAAATCCACCATTATCAATTACTTGCTGACACAGAACCTGAATTTGGCCTTCTCCATCTCTGCCACCAGCCGCGCGCCCCGTGGCACAGAGCAGAACGGAGTGGAATACTTCTTCCTGACACCAGAGGAATTCAAGCAGCGTATCGCCAACGATGAGTTTCTGGAATACGAAGAAGTGTACAAGGACCGTTTCTATGGCACACTGAAAGCACAGGTAGAAAAACAGCTGGCAGCCGGACAGAATGTAATTTTCGATGTCGACGTAGTAGGCGGATGCAATATCAAGAAATTCTACGGCGACCGCGCACTGTCTGTATTTATCCAGCCGCCTTCACTCGAAGAGCTCCGCAAGCGACTGACCGGCCGTGGTACCGACGCGCCCGAAGTTATCGAAAGCCGTCTGGCAAAAGCTACCTTCGAGCTGAGCTATGCCCCGAAGTTCGACGTCGTGATTGTCAATGATGATTTGGAAAAAGCCCAAGCCGAAGCCTTGCAGACCATCCGTAATTTCATCCTACAATAAAACTCATTTCGATATGCCCCAAAAGCCAAAGAGAACCATACTGATGATGACCCTGCTCTGTGTAGTCATCGGACTGGCAGCCATAGCTGTCGGTGTAGTAGCCGTAGCAAAAGAAGAATACATCATTGCCGCAGCCATGCTGCTGGTGGCTGCCTGGCAGATACCCAACTACAAACAATGGAAAAAAGCCTCAAATAAGACCGGACTTTTCGGAGGCTCCTTCAACCCTATTCATACAGGACATCTGGCACTGGCCAATTACCTGTGTGATACGGGGGACTGGAGGAGGTATGGTTTTTAGTCACTCCTCAGAACCCGTTTAAACAGAACGAGACTCTGCTCGACGACCATCTGCGGCTGGAATGGTGGAAGCTGCCGTGGCAGGATACCCTCATTTCCGGGCATCCGACTTTGAGTTCCGGCTTCCACGCCCGTCGTACACCATTCATACCCTCGACAAGCTGGCCGAACAGTATCCCGACCGGGAATTCCACTTGATTATCGGTGCCGACAACTGGCAGGCCTTCGACCGTTGGAAATCCCCCGAAGAAATCATCCGCCGCCATCACATGCTGGTTTATCCGCGGCAGGGTTACCCTTTAGAGGACGTAACTAGTCTGCCTCCTCATGTCAGAGTCGTACAAACTCCCCTCATCGAAATCAGTTCGACCTTTATCCGCAAAGGCATCCGGGAAGGAAAAGACCTGCGCTATTTCCTGCATCCGGAAGTATTCAGAATTATTCAGGAAAAAGGATTGTACCGGTAATCATTTCTTTTTGTGCAGTACCACCAGCACCACCTCGCTCGGCGTAAACAAGCGCACATCCTTGCGGGAAGTGCCCAGTCCATTGGTGACAATCACGGGAATGCCTGCACTGCTGTACTTCAGTCCCGTCAGAAAACGGTTGCCGTATTTAGAGAAATGTGCCGGCGTCCATCGGCGGAACAAACTGACTTGTCCCCCGTGCGTATGTCCGGCCAGTGCCAAATCGGTGTGCGCCACATTCACATCCTCCACATAATCGGGTGTATGCACCAACATCAGCACGAAATCTTCTTCCTGCAATGCCAAGGTAGGTGACACCCCGTTCTGTTTCAGGTCAAACGGGTTACGAATGCCGCACAGCAAAATGTACTCCTTTCCCCTCCACAAGGTATCCACCTTGTGCTCCAGTAAGTGTACCCCAGTTTCCTGCATGGCCTTCCGTGCCAGCGAGTCAGCCTGCCCACGCTCGTGGTTTCCCATCACGGCATACGTTCCGCAGGGTGTCTCCACCGTCTTCAGCGCCTGAAGAGTTGCGTCACATCTCCTCCGTTACGCCCCCGATAGTCACCTCCCAGGAGCAACACATCCGCATCCAGCGAACGAAGTGCCTGGCACATACCCAGTAAACGACGAGCGGTAAACCGACTCTCGTAATGAAAATCGGAAGCAAAAGCCACACGGAAACCATCGAAAGAATCAGGCAACTGGGCACTGTAGAAATCATAGCGCTTTACACGCCCCACGCCTTTATATTTGGAAAAAGAAGCCGTAGCACAAGAAGAAAGCAGGACACATAGCACCACCAGGCAACCTGCCAGCAAGTTCAATCGTTTCATCATTTTAAAATACATATAACTATCCGGTCGTGACAAAGGTCGTAAAAAATGCCTAACTTGCCGGACGAAAAACTAAAAATCAATCCACAATGACAAACGTCAAAACCAATTCCATAAAAGCCTGGTTGTTGGCAGCCCGCCCCAAGACATTGACCGGTGCTGCCATACCCGTCATGCTGGGCTGTGCGCTGGCCTTTATTTACGGTCACTTTCAATTAACGCCTGCCTTGCTTTGCTTTCTGTTTGCGTTTCTGATGCAAATTGACGCGAACTTTATCAACGACTTGTTTGATTTTCTGAAAGGCAGCGACCGCGAAGACCGGCTGGGGCCGGAACGCGCCTGTGCACAAGGATGGATCAGCGCCAAGGCCATGAAAGCCGGAATTGCCTGTACCACCCTGTTAGCAGGAATCACCGGACTTTGCCTGCTTTACTACGGAGGACTGGAAATGATTCCGGTTGGTATTGCCTGCATGATTTTTGCCTTCCTCTATACCGCCGGACCGTATCCGCTGGCTTATCACGGATGGGGTGACTTGCTGGTACTTGTTTTCTTCGGTTTCGTACCCGTGGGATGTACCTACTATGTCATGGCACACGACTGGAACATGTCTGTCACCATGACTTCACTGGCCTGCGGCTCATCATCGATACCCTGCTGATGATTAATAACTTCCGCGACCGTGAACAGGATGCTATCAGCGGCAAGAAAACCATTGTAGTACGCCTGGGTGCCAAAGCCGGACTGATTCTTTACTTTCTGTTAGGGCTGGCGGCCTGCTGGTGCTGCTTCTACTTTTTGGAAATCGGGAAAATCTATGCCGTACTGCTACCCCAGCTGTACCTGATTCCACACATCCTGACCACCCAGCACATGGCCCGTATCTACCGCGGAAAAGCCTGAACGGAATCTTGGGAGAAACCTCCCGCAACATGCTTATTTTTGGATTATTACTCACCCTCGGCTTAATACTTTAATATGATTCGAAAGGTACGCAAAGAAGATACACCGGCCATCACTACCATCTACAATCATTACATCGCCCACACTACCATCACCTTTGAACTGGAACCGGTGAGCGAAGAGGAAATGTGGACACGTATCCAGCACATCAGTGAGAAGTATCCGTACTTTGTATATGAGACGGAAGGCAGATTGCCGGCTACTGCTACGTGCACGGATGGAAAGAAAAGGCTGCTTACAACCAGAGTGCAGAGACCACCATCTACCTGGCTCCTTCGCATACCGGGAAAGGTATCGGAAAAGAACTGATGCTGCATCTAATAGAAGAATGCCGCCGCTACGGACTGCATGCCCTGATAGCCTGCATCACCGAAGGTAACGAAGCCAGCTACGCCCTGCACGAAAAGTTAGGGTTTGAAAAGGTATCTTATTTTCGGGAAGTAGGCCGTAAATTCGGGAAGTGGTTAGGAATTGTGGATTATGAACTGATTCTATAAAAGAGTATAGTATTATAAAAACAAGCAGGGCGGTACCTTTATTTCTCAGGTACTGCCGCCCTGTCTGTTTTCGCTTTACCATGACAATGTAGTCACATATTGCGGAACAACCTGCACTGAATCGATCCGAACTACTGAACCTTTGGAAAAATCAGGAACAGCTTCTCCCGGCAAATCAGATAGGAAAGGTGCATTTTTCCGCAACGGACGAATGTAAAAACTCAGTTCCTCATCAGTCAGTTCTTGCTGGAAACGTTTCAGACTAATCTGCCAAGAGCTCCATAATAAAAGTGATCCAGTACCAGTTCACCCTTCAAGAAAGCCATGGCCACGTCACCTGTATAATCCAGCCGCAAGAAATAGTCATTTACCTGAGGATATTCCTTCCCGGAAAAACGGACTGCCAACCGACGGCTTCCTACTTTGCGGAAGGTATATTCGGGCTGTACGGAAGGAACTTCTTTCATCTGTACCTTAAAGCCTTTTGCCGAAGGATATTCTACATAGCGAAACATAGGGTCTCCCATATTCAGCAACCGTACTCTTCCTGCTTCCGGCAACACCATGGAAGAAGTAATCAACAACTTACCGTCGACCTTACAAGCATTCAAAGCCTGTTCGCGGGTCAGCGTGGTTACTTTAAACCGTTTTCCACCGGATGTCTTCACCATAAACGTACTTTTTAAGCCTGCTTCCGGAACATAACAATGTTTTCCAACTACCGTAGTCTTGTCAAACACAAATTCCGGACGAATATCTTCCGGCACAAAGAAAAAGTAAATGGTCATCCCCTTATCATCAGTTTCAGCAATAACTGGGCGGTGGCATACTTCAACAAGGCGTCCTCCATCTGAAAATTAAACGGCAGAATCAGGCTCTCATCTTTCGGCAGAGTAAACGTACCGTGAGAAGGAATACGAAGTGTTTCATTCGCAAACTTCAGCCGCAAGCACAAATCTTTCTGGTCTACCCGAGCAGTATCGTGGTCTTGAAAGTTCACCATAAACACAAAACCCGATTTTCCTTTTACCCGCGCTGCATATCGCAACGTTTCCCGGTTATCCGGAGTCATTTGTTCATATCCCTTCGGAAGCACCGTTTCCATCGGTGCCAGCTGACTGGAGAAATCGTTCAGGAACAGATGCAACAGGCGCAACGCACGATAAGAGCCATGTTCCAAACCAAATTCTCCCAAGGGAGCCTGAAAATCATACGATATCTTGGGCATTCCCATCGGTTCATCGCTGAAAAAGGCCGTAGGTCCCATTTTCGGAGTAGAACCTCCATGATACATATAATACCCGATGCCATTGGCACCGCTCCCCAGCGTACGCACCATCAACGCCTCTGCTGCCTTAGCCGTGACAATAGGGCGGCGGGTATAAATCATCTGAATGCCGACTCCCATTTCTGCACAGAAGGAAGGATACTTCTCGGTGTCATAACGCACCGGTGCATAATCGGGATTCTTCTGAATATCCTTGAACATGCAAAAAGGAGACATACCTGGTTTAGCCCAGAAAGGATACGTATAGGCAGCCGTCACAGGAATGGCTTCCTCTCCGATTACAGCTGCATTACCCCATCCGGTAGCTGTGTACAAAGGTGTCTGAATTCCGGCTTCTTCGACCATCTTTTTCAGCGTTTTCATGTGCAGGTCACCTAAATCGGCCGTCGTGATTTTCTTGTCCTGTACACTCACTCCTATCATCGTAATATTGGCATCATAAGTAGCGACGTCATATCCTTCGGTTCGCCCGGATACGTAATTCCCCAAGGAGCCGCCGAATGCTGGTGTTCATTTTCTATCTGCGTGCCGATAATCGTTCCACCGTCTTTATAATACAATCCTTCCAACTGTCGGCCAATCTCTTCATAAAGCCGTTTCACATACTTCAGGTAGTTCGCATCGTTCGAACGAATTTCCAAGGGCTTGGCAAACAACCAGTCGGGAAGTCCTCCGTTTCGTATTTCCCCATGACAGAAAGGGCCTATTCGTACCACCGTCCACATATTATGTTTCTGACACAATGACAAAAACTTACGAAGATTCCGGTTCCCTTCCCAATTAAATACGCCTTCCTTTTCTTCATGAATACTCCAGAATACATACGTAGGAATCACCGTTACTCCTCCTGCCTTCATTTTCAGAATTTCTTCTTCCCACTGGCATTCCGGATAACGGCTATAGTGGAACTCTCCCATTACTGGAATAACCGGCTTTCCCCCTACCGACATATAATAGCTGTTTACCTCAATACGCTCACCGGAAGGATTACTTCCTCCCAACTTCAGGTGCCCACTATAAATTGTCTTTTCCTTGACAGGCATATCCAGTTCATACACTTGCTGTGCCATAGCCAGCATTCCCGTCATCATGCATATAATTGTTCCCGTAAATCGATTCATTGTTTTTCCTAGTTAAAATAAAAATGAGACACAATATCTTCAATTCAAAAGTACCGCCTCAACATACACAAAAAAATGGAATCTTTTACGGAATACATGTAATTTTTTGCGACCATACTATCACACGTTTTCAACAGATACACGAAAAGCTTTTATATTCTTCCCAAACGTGTAGTGTACTAAATAAGTTGACACAATTTATTTAGTAACATGCGTAAAAATCGAAAGTATTCAAAAGCAGAAATGTCTGTCTTATCTGGAAGAA
>ENA-OQHP01000453-OQHP01000453.1-human-gut-metagenome-genome-assembly--contig:-NODE-453-length-13265-cov-3.131679_pt1 | contig 13265 bp, 14 predicted proteins | sample MGYA00242563_ERZ504717 | MGnify/ENA primary metagenome ERZ504717 (study PRJEB26092, sample SAMD00036212) | human gut metagenome | host: Homo sapiens | study: EMG produced TPA metagenomics assembly of...
AGCGGATATATGGCCGGCTTTGAAACCCGGTGGTCTGCTGATTTATAGTACCTGCACTTATAATAGGGAAGAAGATGAGGAAAATGTGGCTTGGATTGCTGATGAATTGGGTGCGGAGATACTGAAAGTGCCAGTGGCGTCGGAATGGGGGATAATAGGAAATTTGGCGGGACAGGATTTTCCTGTTTATCGTTTTTTGCCTCATAGAGTGAAAGGAGAAGGATTTTTCTTGGCTGTATTGAGGAAGAGTGCTGCCATTTCTCATGTTGTTCCTTGTATTCGTTGTCAGGATGACAAAGAGAAAATAACAAAAAAGAAGAGAAAAGGAGAAAAGGGGAGCTTGTCTCAGGTTGTTCCTTTTCCCAAAGAAGTAAAAAGTTGGTTAAAGCAGGCGGAGGATTTCCGATTTGAGGTAAGAGGCACGAAGGTGATAGCCTTCCCCAATGTCCATCTTTCAGAATATGATCTGTTCCGTCAGGAATTAAAAGTTGTTCATGCGGGTGTTACTATAGGTGAGTTGAAAGGAAAAGACGTTATACCGGATCATTCGTTGGCAATGAGCACATTGCTGAATCATGATGGTTTCTCTCGTTTTGAATTGACCTATGAACAGGCTATTGCTTATTTGCGTAAAGAAGCGATCACATTGGATGCTTCTGTTCCGCGTGGTTATATACTTTTGACTTATAAAAACATTCCATTAGGATTTGCCAAGAACATTGGCAATCGGGCTAATAACCTCTATCCGCAGGATGGCGTATCCGAAGCGGTTATTTACCCGAAGAACTTTCTTTTGTATGCTAAAAGGAGCCATAGATTTGTTCGGGAAGATTGTGCATATTGTTTTTCATAGACTGGCGCAATGCTTCTCCGGGTACAGACTTGTTTGTATTCTATAATATACAAATTTGTTTGGCTTCGTACAAGGAAAATGTGATTATCAGAAAGGCTTCCTGTAGGTACACCCGTTTTTCCATTCTGAGCAGCCATACGCGGTTTTTCCTTTTATAATCGTTCCTTTGCCACATAGCGGGCAGGATTTTCCCACCAATCGTTATCGGATGGGATAGTGGGAGCGGGCGTGGCTGAAGAAGCGTTTTTTCGTGAGGTCCCTGCCTTTTTTTCGGCTGTTTGACCGTAGAGGTTGTTGCAGTTTTCGTTGCTGTTTCCTCTATTGTGGTGACGCGGCGGTTTGTATTATCACTTAAAACGCTGTATACTATTTCACTTACCATTTGCTTTAATTCATTTAGAAAAGTCGTTGCATCATAGCTTTTCTTTTCTATTTCACGTAGTTTCTTTTCCCATATTCCCGTTAATTCGGCGGATTTCAACAGTTCTTCGCGAATTAGTCCCACCAGTCTATTCCGGTAGGGGTTGCGATCAGATTTTTACGTTCTTTACGGATATAATGGCGTTTAAATAGGGTTTCAATAATGGCTGCACGTGTAGACGGACGTCCTATTCCATTTTCTTTTAATGCATCGCGTAGCTCGTCATTATCTACCAGCTTACCGGCAGTTTCCATAGCGCGTAGTAAAGTTGCTTCTGTATATGGCCGTGGGGGTTGTGTCCACTTCTCGTCCAGTTTGGGCAGATGCGGCCCGCTTTCTCCTTTCACAAAAGCGGGCAAGGAGTGTTCTTCGTCATTTTCACGGGCTTCTGCATCGGGATCGGTCATACCTTCTGGCAGATTGGTTTGTGGTTTGGCAAAGATAACGCGCCATCCGGGATCTAGAATCTGTTTTCCTGTGGCTTTGAATTCTATACTGTCAGCTTCGCCTATTACGGTAGTAGTGGCAAACTTGCAGTCGGGATAGAATACGGCAATAAAGCGGCGTGCTACCAAATCAAATACCCGTTTCTCCATTTCTGTCAGATTTACAGGAGGTTGTCCCGTAGGAATAATGGCATGGTGATCCGTTACTTTTGAATTGTCAAATACTTTTTTGGACTTGATGAGCTTTTGTCCTGCCAACGGAGCGGTAAATACTGTATATGGAGTTAGTCCCGCCAAGATATTGGGACATTTGGGATAGATGTCATCGCTTAAGAAAGTAGTATCTACACGAGGATAAGTAGTCACTTTCTTTTCATACAATGACTGGATAAGTTTTAGAGTTTCGTCAGCTGAATAAGCAAATTTTTTGTTACATTCCACCTGTAGGGAAGTCAGGTCAAAAAGACGGGGAGGTGCTTCTGTGCCTTGTTTTTTGCTACTTCTGTCACGGTAAAAGGAACATTTTTGATACGTTCCATAAGTGCCTGTCCGGTAGCAAGATCGGTGATGGGAGGAATTCCCCTGTTCCCTTCAGCCTTTTTGGCTTTCTTGGGGTTCTCTTTAGCATCGCTTTCTTCCTGAGCCAGTTCCTCATCGCTTTTGCGGATGATGCAGAGAATGTGGTTTCCCGGTATAAGTAGCCAGTACCCAATATTGTTGAGGAGTGAAGTTCTCTATTTCTTGCTGACGCTTTACTATCAGTGCCAAGTCGGAGTCTGCACCCGTCCTATCGATAGAATTTGTCTGTTTTGTCCGTACTTTAAGGTATAGAGCCGGGTGGCGTTCATGCCCAATACCCAATCGCCGATAGCACGGCTTAATCCAGCTTCGTATAAAGGTTGGAATTCTTTTTGATCTTTTAGTTTGCTGAATCCTTCGCGTATGGCTTCTTCAGTCAAGGATGAAATCCATAGACGTTTCACCGGGCAGTGTGCTCCTGCTTTCTGCATGACCCATCGTTGAATAAGTTCTCCTTCCTGGCCGGCATCACCGCAATTTATAATTTCATCGGCATTTTGCATCAGTCCTTCTATAATACGAAATTGTTTTTCAATGCCCGGATCGCTGATTAGCTTAATGCCGAAACGAGGTGGAATCATAGGAAGGCTGGACAGACTCCATGCTTTCCATGAGGGAGTGTATTCATGAGGCTCCTTCAAAGTACAGAGGTGTCCGAATGTCCAGGTAACCTGATATCCGTTTCCTTCTATATATCCGTCTTTTTTGGTTTTTGCTCCCAGTACATCCGCTATGTCACGGGCTACGGAAGGTTTTTCGGCAATACAAACTATCATATTTTTTTTCGTTTCTGTTCAAATAGGATTGCAAAGGTAATAAAAACCTCGGAAGAGATTTTGTTTTGTCTTTATTAGTTCTTCTTTTATAAGAATTTAAAAGTAGGTATCGGGGGCTTTAAGGTCATTTCAGTGCAAATGGGCTGTTAGGTATGGTTTTTCTGTTATTTGCTGTTTGACGAATGTCTTTTGAACTTTTCTCTATGATTTCAGTTTCTTTTCAGAATCCTATAAGAATTTTGCATCAAAAAGAAACTATAAAACAATGTAATTATGAAAAAGAATTGGATGTTATTTTTATTTTTCGCAGCTTTTGCTGCACTAACTTTTAGTGGTTGTAGTGATGATGACAATAGTGATGTTCCTGAAAACACACATTTGGTTTCAAAAGAAGTACAGGCTGCATTTAATGCAAAATATCCGCAAGCCAAAGACGTGGAATGGGAGCTGAAAGGTGATTATGCTGTAGCAGATTTTTATTGGGATGGTGGAGAGCATTCTGCATGGTTCAATCCGTTATCGGCTGCCTGGTATATGACAGAAACAGATGTTCGTTATGAAAATCTTCCCGAACCTGTACTTGCTGCCCATAAAGCAGGCAAATATGCTGACTGGCGGGTGGATGATGTGGATAAGTTGACTCGTGAGGGAATGGAAACTCTTTATGTCATTGAGGTGGAGAAAGGAGAATCCGAGCTGGATTTGTTTTATTCGTCTACAGGTATATTGGTAAAAACTGTTGTAGATACCGGACACGAAGAAGATTATGATGATTATTTGCCGCAGCCTGATGCAAACGGCATTATAGCTATTGTCAAGCAGAAATATCCCAATGCGACAATTGTAGAAATAGAACGTGAAAAAGGTTTGCAGGAAGTTACTATTTTAGATGAAAACAAAGAGAAAGAGGTTTATTTCAATGAGCGGAATGAATGGATGGGAACAAGCTGGGATGTACAGGTGGCAATTACCGGAAGCGGTAAAAAATCGGTTATGGAAAATATTCAGATTATGTGATAGATGATGCTGATTATGTGGTGACACCTGATAATGAATGGTATATACTTGATTTGGAAAACAAACAGATCGATAAAGAGCTTAAGTAAAGGTAGATAAGGACGGCGTTTGGTTGTAATTTTATTATCCCCTAGGCTATGCTAGGTAAACAGGCGGATGTTTCATAGGGCCGGACAGCTTTGGGGTTTTTAAACATTATGATTTTTGTGGCAGGCAGTTGAAGTGTGAATTTGTATTTCTGTTATACATTTTTTGTGATTTTGATGAGAGAGTAAAAGATGAATGTGGAAAAATAGATTTGTATGATATACGATATTCAGTTACATTTGCATTTAGAATAAAAAATAGCATGATGGAAACAGGATTAACTTATACTTCGACTGTTGTCGTTTCAAAAGAAAATGTAGCTGCCACCATGGGTAGCGGCGATTTGAATGTGTTTGCCACTCCCGCTATGGTGGCGTTGATGGAGAATGCTGCCATGAGTGCCGTGCAGATGAGTTGCCTGAAGGTTCCACTACAGTAGGGGCCATGATGAACACTACTCATATCAAGCCCTCGGCTGTGGGAGACACGGTTTCGGCTACTGCCGTATTAAAAGAGGTGGAAGGCAGAAAACTTACTTTGAAGTGCGGGCGCAAGATAGCAAGGGCGTGATTGGAGAAGGTACACATGTACGTTATATTGTGGACAAAGAGAAGTTTATGAGTAAATTGTCTTAATAATTATTTGAAATTATGCCACAACTGAGAGCTTCCCTTCTTTTGTGATTCTGAATATTATTTGTTCCGATAACGGGAAATCAAGTAGAGGAATGAAGAACGTGCTTTAATAAAAAATATTTAAGGAGAGCAAAACGAATGACAATCTGAAAAAGAGTGTCATGGAGTTCTGCCCTCCTTCTTTTATTCTTGCAGCGCCAAGATATATTCGTATAACTTCTTATAAAACGGATGTTTCGTCAGCGTAGAGGCATCTCCTAATATAATAAGTTTCATGCGTGCACGTGTAATTGCTACATTCATTCGTCGCAAGTCATTTAGAAAACCAATTTGTCCCTCTTCATTTGCACGTACTAAACTGATGAGGATAACGTCTCGTTCCTGTCCCTGAAAACCATCTACCGTATTGATGGTGATAAGGTGTCGGTAAGGCTTGAAGAAAGCATCTCGTTTTATCAGTTGACGGAGATATTGTACTTGTGCTTTATAAGGAGAAATCAGTCCCACATCAATCCGTTCTTCCAGAAAACGGTCTTTACCTATTTTATTGATATAGTTGGTGAGTTGGGAAATGGAGAGTGCCGCCTCCTCTTTATTGATACGGCCGAAGCTTTCACCCACAAACTCTTCGTTGCATTCCATTCCTTCCGTATTTATCCATTCTATCGGTGTGTCATAGTCCAATATACTCCGATATTTTACTTCGGGAGCTGATTTCAGTTCACCCTGATAGAACCATTCTGAAGAGAAACGCATAATTTCGTCATTCATTCTATATTGTACCTTTAACAAGGATACAGTGTCGGGTTTGTTGTCTGCAATCTCCTGCATCAGTGTCCGGTCTAATCCTCCACGAGCTGCTTCCATGCATTTAATGGTAGGAGGAAGCTGGCAATAATCACCGGCCAGAATGACACGGTCTGCTTTGCGGATGGCAATCCAGCAGGCAGGTTCTAGAGCTTGTGCGGCTTCGTCTATGAATAAGGTACTGAATTTGCGTCCTGTCAATATTCGGTTGGCGGAACTTACCAGTGTGCAGGCTATCACACGTGCTTCGCCGAACAATGCTTCGTTGATGCGAATTTCCAGTTCGGTGGCACGGTCTTTCAGTGAGTTTATTTTCTGTCGGATATTCTCACGTTCCGCTCCTTTGCGCGAACGTCCGTAGAGCTCGCGTATTGCTTTTCGGATACTCCATAATTGCGGATAATCGGGATGGCTTTCAAAACGGCGTTCATAGGTAAAAGCAAGCATTTTGTCATTGACGCGGATGGGATTACCAATACGGAGAACGGGAACACCCCGGTCCACCAGTTTCTCGCTAATCCAGTCTACAGCCATATTGCTCTGTGCACACACCATGACTTGATTTTCCCGGTGAAGGGTCTCGTAAATGGCTTCTACCAATGTGGTAGTTTTACCGGTTCCGGGCGGACCGTGGACTATAGCAACATCTTTGGCATGCATCACTTTATTTACTGCTTCCTCCTGCGTATTGTTTAACCAGGGGAAACGGGTGAAGCCGAAACTGAAAGTTTCCGCCTTTTGGTTGCCATGAAAAATCTCACGTAACTCTGCCAGACGATTCCCTTTTGCCTTGAGGACTTGTCCCAACGCTTCGAACATCAACCGGTAACTGGTTTCATCAAAATAAAGCTGTACTCCCAATTGTCGCTCGGTTGCCTGTATGCTGAGCAATGCATCTGCCGAGGGGAGAACGATTACCATTCGGTCTTCGTCCACGTAGTTGACAGTTGCCGTAAAATTGAAATAATGTAATTGGCCTGATGCATTTTGCGTAAAAAAGCATACCGGACGCCGAATTCAAATACATGTTCTATGTCTTTGTCTTCTTGCCTTTCAACTTCTACAACCAATTGATTCAATGAGTTATAATAGCTTCTGCCTGCCGATATAGGATACCAGCACATACCCCGTTTCACTTTGCGCCCGATGCCCATAGCTTCAGTCTGTTGCCTGAAGTCTCTTTTTCGTAATCATATTCTAATTTTAGTAACAACTCTTTGCGTTGTAGTTTGTTAATTATATTAGAAAGGGGTATATGTTGGTTCATAATGATGCTTTTTTCTATAAGAATTGCAAAGATAATAATAATCCTTTAGGTAGGACTTTATGTTTTATTTTGTTAAACGTATTATAGATTACACAAGAATTCAAATATTATTCCTATATTGCCAAAAATAAAATAGATTTAAAACTGTAATAATTATAAATGGTAAAAGGTATGGTATATGACTTGGACATGTTAAAGGCCTTTTATGCTTCTTTCGAAAAGAAGATAGGTCGGGTAAGAGCCGTGTTGCAGCGTCCGCTGACATTGGCTGAGAAAATTCTGTATACACATCTTTATGATGATGCTCAACTGAAGAATTATGAACGTGGCGAGGACTATGTGAATTTCCGTCCCGACGCGTGGCTATGCAAGACGCGACGGCGCAAATGGCATTGTTGCAATTTATCAATGCAGGAAAGGATTCCGCTGCCGTACCTTCTACTGTGCATTGTGACCATTTGATTCAGGCATATAAAGGAGCGGGCCCGGATATTGCAACGGCTACGGAAACCAACCGTGAGGTATACGATTTCTTACGAGATGTTTCTTCGCGTTTCGGTATCGGGTTTTGGAAACCGGGAGCAGGAATCATTCATCAGGTGGTACTCGAAAACTATGCTTTTCCCGGGGGAATGATGGTGGGGACGGATTCTCATACCCCCAATGCCGGAGGATTGGGGATGGTGGCAATCGGAGTCGGTGGTGCCGATGCTGTGGATGTAATGACCGGTATGGAATGGGAGTTAAAGATGCCGAAACTGATTGGAGTTCATTTGACCGGAAGCTTGAATGGATGGGCTTCGCCAAAGGATGTGATTCTGAAATTGGCCGGTATTCTGACCGTGAAAGGTGGAACGAATGCATTATAGAATATTTTGGAGAAGGGACAGCTTCACTTTCGGCAACCGGTAAGGCTACTATCTGCAATATGGGTGCAGAGGTGGGGGCTACCACATCCTTGTTCCCCTATGACGACCGGATGGCTGTGTATCTGAAAGCTACCGGAAGAGAGTCTGTAGCAGAGATGGCCGGAAAAGTGGCAAATGATTTACGTGCCGATGCTGAGGTTGTTGCCAATCCTTCTGCTTTCTACGACCGTGTGATTGAAATTAATTTGTCCGAGTTGGAACCTTATATCAACGGGCCGTTTACACCGGATGCCGCAACACCTATTTCAGAGTTTGCCGAAAGGTATTGGTTAATGGTTATCCGCGTAAGATGGAAGTCGGCTGATAGGTTCATGTACCAATTCATCTTATCAGGATTTAAGTCGGGCTGCTTCCATTGCCCGTCAGGTAGCTGAAAAACATTTGGCTGTGGCTGCTCCTTTGATTGTCAATCCGGGTTCTGAACAGATTCGAGCTACCGCCGAGCGTGACGGGATGATTGATGCTTTCCAAAAGATTGGGCTACTATTATGGCGAATGCTTGCGGTCCGTGCATCGGACAGTGGAAACGCCATACCGATGATCCTGTCCGCAAAAACTCGATTGTCACTTCTTTCAACCGTAATTTTGCCAAACGTGCCGATGGTAATCCGAATACACATGCATTTGTGGCTTCTCCTGAATTGGTATTGGCTCTGACTATTGCCGGTGATTTATGTTTCAATCCGTTGAAAGATACGTTGATAAATCAAGAAGGCGAGAAGGTGAAATTGAGCGTTCCCGAGGGAGATGAATTGCCGTCGGCAGGTTTCACTCAAGGTAATCCCGGTTATTTGGCTCCTGCCGGTGCACAGGTAGAAATTAAGGTGAATCCCGAATCACAGCGTTTGCAGTTATTGGCTCCGTTTCCGGCATGGGATGGAAAGGATTTTACGGATATGCCTTTACTGATTAAGGCTCAAGGTAAATGTACCACAGACCATATTTCGATGGCAGGCCCGTGGCTGCGTTTCCGTGGTCATCTGGAAAATATTTCGGATAATATGCTGATGGGGGCGGTGAACGCTTTCAATGGTGAAACGAACAAGGTGTGGAACCGATTGACAAATACCTATGAGAGTGTATCGGGCGCGGCTAAGCAGTATAAAGCGCAAGGCATCGGGTCTATGGTAGTTGCGGAGGAAAATTATGGAGAAGGTTCCAGTCGTGAACATGCCGCTATGGAGCCTCTTTCCTGAATGTAAAGGTTATTCTGGCGAAGAGTTTTGCCCGCATCCATGAAACGAATCTGAAGAAGCAGGGAATGTTGGCGGTGACTTTTATAGACAAAGCGGACTATGACAAGATTCAAGAACATGATTTGATTACCGTCAGCGGATTGGCGGACTTTGCTCCCGGAAGAAATCTGACTGTGACTTTACACCATGAAGATGGCACTCAGGATGGTTTTGAAGTACAGCATACTTATAATGAACAGCAGATAGGTTGGTTCCGTGCCGGCTCTGCTTTAAATGCAAGATAAAAGATGAAAAGACAGTACCTTATATTACAGGAGACGGAGTGGGAGCAGAAATTACTCCCGCTATGCAAGCCATAGTGAATGCGGCCGTGAAGAAGGCGTATGGCAATGAACATGAAATAGAATGGATGGAAGTACTGGCAGGTGAACGTGCTTTCAACGAAACAGGTTCCTGGTTGCCGGATGAGACGATGGAGGCTTTCAAGAAATATGGTGTGGGCATAAAAGGTCCGTTGACTACTCCCGTAGGAGGTGGTATCCGTTCCTTGAATGTGGCTTTGCGCCAGACGCTGGATCTGTATGTGTGTCTGCGCCCCGTACGTTGGTTCAGCGGAGTGTATCTCCGGTGAAAGAGCCTCAGAAGGTGGATATGCATATTTTCCGCGAAAATACGGAGGATATTTATGCAGGTATAGAATGGGAAGCAGGCACGCCGGAAGCTGAGAAGTTTTATCGTTTTTGCATGATGAAATGGGAGTGGCTAAAGTGCGCTTTCCCGAATCTTCTTCATTTGGCGTGAAACCGGTGTCCAAAGAAGGAACGGAACGTCTGGTACGTGCGGCATGTAAATATGCTTTGGAGCATGGCTTGCCGTCAGTGACGTTGGTGCATAAAGGAAATATCATGAAGTTTACTGAAGGCGGCTTCAAGAAATGGGGATATGAACTGGCGGAACGTGAATTCGGAGATGCCATTGCGTCAGGCAAGTTGGTGATAAAAGACTGCATAGCCGATGCATTCTTGCAGAATACGTTATTGATTCCCGAAGAATATTCGGTGGTGGCTACCTTGAATTTGAACGGAGATTACATCTCGGATCAGTTGGCTGCATGGTAGGCGGCATCGGAATTGCTCCCGGAGCGAACATCAATTACAATACCGGTCATGCCATTTTTGAAGCGACTCACGGTACGGCTCCCAATATTGCCGGAAAGGATGTGGTGAATCCTTGTTCATTAATCCTCTCGGCTGTCATGATGTTGGAACATTTTGGCTGGAATAAGGCGGCGGAGCTGATAGTGAATGCTTTGGAATCCAGTTTTGGCGAAGGCAGAGCCACACATGACCTTGCCCGTTTTATGCCCGGAGGTGTCTCGCTTGGCACGTCGGCATTTACAAAAGAAATAATAGAAAGAATAAACTCCTAAAAACTCACGGATATGAAGAAAGAATATATCATTTACAAACTCTCCGAGGATATGAAGAATGCAACCCGGATTGAGAACGAATTGTTCAAGAAGTTTGATGTAAAGCGCGGATTGCGTAACGAAGATGGCACCGGTGTTTTGGTAGGGTTGACCAAGATAGGCAATGTAGTAGGGTATGAACGTATTCCCGGTGGAGGATTGAAGCCGATTCCCGGCAAACTTTTCTATCGTGGGTATGATTTGGAAGATTTGGCACATAGTATCATTAAGGAGAAACGTTTTGGTTTTGAGGAGGTGGCTTATCTGTTATTGTCCGGTCATTTGCCTGACAAGGAAGAGTTGGCGTCTTTCTGTGAGTTGATTAATGACAATACTCCGTTGGAACAGAAGACCAAAATGAATATCATTGAGTTGGAGGGAAATAACATTATGAACATTCTGGCCCGTAGCGTGCTTGAAATGTACCGTTTTGACCCGCAGGCGGATGATACTTCGCGTGATAACCTGATGCGTCAGAGTATTGACTTGATATCCAAATTCCCGACCATTATTGCATACGCTTATAACATGTTGCGCCATGCCACGTATGGTCGTTCGTTGCATATCCGTCATCCGCGTGAAAAACTGTCTATCGCAGAAAACTTCCTGTATATGTTGAAAAAGGATTATACGGAACTTGATGCGCGCACGCTTGATTTGCTGTTGGTACTTCAGGCTGAACACGGAGGTGGTAATAACTCTACTTTTACCGTCCGTGTAGTTTCGTCCAGCCGTACGGATACTTATTCGGCCATCGCCGCAGGTATCGGCTCGTTGAAAGGTCCGCTTCATGGAGGGGCAAATATCCAGGTGGCGGATATGTTCCATCATTTGCAGGAAAATATCAAGGATTGGACCAATGTGGACGAAATTGATACTTACTTTACCCGTATGTTGAATAAGGAAGCGTATGATAAGTCCGGTCTGATTTATGGTATCGGTCATGCGGTCTATACGATATCCGATCCTCGTGCCATCTTGTTGAAAGAATTGGCTCGTGATTTGGCAAAAGAAAAAGGCAAGGAAGAAGAATTTGCTTTCCTGGAATTGTTGGAAGAACGTGCCATCGCTATGTTCGGAAAGATTAAGAATAACGGCAAGACGGTGTCCAGTAATATCGATTTCTATTCAGGTTTCGTATATGAAATGATTGGTCTGCCACAGGAAATATTTACACCTTTGTTTGCGATGGCTCGTATCGTGGGGTGGTGCGCACACCGCAATGAGGAGCTGAATTTTGAAGGAAAACGCATTATTCGTCCGGCATACAAGAATGTGTTGGAAGAACTGGAATATGTGCCTTTGAAACAGAGATAACGGTTTAGAGGCACCTCGGTTGGCGATAAGCTTTGGTATTATTGTTTTAGCTTGGCGGCAATGAGGTCTGTATTGTTGTAAAGAAAAGTAAGATATCTTCGTGGACAAAGTAAGATATGTTTCCGAGCAAAGTAACACCACGTACATGTTCCACGAAGATATCTTACTTTTTCAGTGAGATATGGTCGTTCATAATACTCTCTATATAGATACCTTGAAAAATCCTTCAAATCTTTCAGCCTGCTCGCAAATGCCCTGCCCGTCGGCTTTTCGGCTGAAGAATTGGGCTCGGGAATCCTTCAGCCGGGATTGGAATCCTTCAGCCGGACCGGTGTTCTTCCAGTTCTTAGGGAATTGGTTTTTCTGAAGGATATTTTCCGGCTGAAACATTTCACAATGCATATCCTTCAGCCGGAATGCGACGGGCAGGGCGTTTGCGAGCAGGCTGAAAGATCTGAAGGAAAAATAAGGCGTTTCGGCATGTAGATGCGTTATGGGAAAAAACAACAGGTCAAATTTTAAAAAGCTCTTGTTCTTTCAATGAAAACGTCTTGTTCTTTTCTGAAAAGAACAAGGCCTTTAAAAAAAAGAACAAGACGTTTGAAAGGTTAGTAACGTGTATGCCGGAAGGTTAATAACGTGTGGGATGATACGTTACTATTGAATATTTTACAATTATAATTCATTATATTGCATACTATACATATCAAAACCGTCAGCCCAATAATTGCGTTTGATTTCATTCAGTGTGAATCCTTGCTTTTCATAGAATTTATATGCTAATTGCGAGGTTCGGACTGTTATTTTTTGATACTGGGAATAGCCTTTAAAACCTCAATTCTGTATCTTAAAAGCTTTTTACCTAAAGATTTGCCTTGATAGTCGGGATGCATAATATCCCAACTTATTTTTCCAATGGTTCTTTTTCTGCGAAATTTATCCCGCCGCATCCAACCACTTTCCCGTCAACGAGCAAGACATAATAGAGCTCTATTTCTTTATCCAAATAATTGCTCAAATCATTAACTTCCTCTTTTGCAAAGAAGTTGGGTGTGTTTAATTTAATTAAATTCATGACAACTTCTTTATCTGTCGTCAAATATTCTCTAATTACAATTGAATTATCTTGTGTCATAGAACTTTCGTTTGAAATTCGTGGCAAAGATACGAAAATTAAAAACTGACAAGAGATCAAAATATTGTCTATTGAAAAAATAGTAAATAATTATTTGACAGCATAGCACCACAAATTATTGAAATTTGCACAGTTGCTGAATCGTTACCTCTGTTCCTTAAATATTACGCTAAACATTTGTTTTTTCAATTGGTTAATCCAAGATGATGAAAATCTAAAATAAACTGCTCTTAATATAATTTTGAAATATCTTATCCCAACTCTTTTTCTGTGTCTAAGTCTGGGTACAATAAAAAAGCATGTCCAGTTTGCTAATGGCGTTACGAGCTTCC
>ENA-OQHP01000454-OQHP01000454.1-human-gut-metagenome-genome-assembly--contig:-NODE-454-length-13246-cov-1.732144_pt1 | contig 13246 bp, 15 predicted proteins | sample MGYA00242563_ERZ504717 | MGnify/ENA primary metagenome ERZ504717 (study PRJEB26092, sample SAMD00036212) | human gut metagenome | host: Homo sapiens | study: EMG produced TPA metagenomics assembly of...
TGGGCGCCATGGCGCTGAGCCCTGCTTCCAAGACCGAGTATGCGCTGGCGGCGCCCGCGCTGTCCGGTGGCTACCAGGGCGACTTGCGCCCTTTGGCGATGTGTATCTGTCGACACTCGAGTTTGTGGCACGCGTGCGCAACCGTGTCTCGGCCGTGGTGCCCCAAGAGCTCGTGACGCTCAACGCGGTGAGGATTGCATGGATCGCGTGCTGGCGCAAGCGCTCTCGACGCTCGCCGGTCCGGTTGATATGCTCGATCGCGCGGCGCAGCTGGCTTGGCGGGCTTGAGCCGGGCGAGGTCGATGGTGCGCTCGAGTCGCACGTAGACCGCAATCGACCTTTCGACGACATCCCGATGGCCGCCGCCAAGCCCGAGGCCTGCTCGCTGCTGCTGATGCTCGTGCGCCAGGGTGAGGCTGCTCGTCGCATGTTACCGACGGTGCCGATCGTTTCGGCCCGTTCGTTTGTCGAGCGCGCCTGGCCGTACATGCTTGCGTGGTCCGATCTGGGGCTCAACGGTAAGGAGCGCATGACGGTTGATTCTCTGGCACGCGCCGAGGTGCGCCGTTTTGCCGACGACGATACGAGTGACCGTATGCGCGGCGAGATGATGGGCTTATTGGGCGAGCTGTTGGGTATTTCACCCGAGCAGATGGAAGAGCTGCGCTCCGAGGACGGTCAGCGTCGTCTGCACGAGGGTATGAAGCGGTTTGAGGGCGAGGTCCAGGACGCCATTGATAAGATGATGGGCGGTCAGGGCGGACCGCAGGGTGGTCCGATGCCGCATCCGCCGGTAGACCCCCGACAGTTCCTATTCTTCTCGCAGAACTAAAAAGGTTACGCGGTTTTACCAAACCGCGTAACGAGTCGACGCTGCGCGCGCCAGAGCGGCAATCTGCCTTTCAATCGTCGGGCATGACCACCAGGTCAATGCCTCCTCTTTCAAGGCACCTTGCTCGCTCTGGCGGGCGCTCGCTTGCGTATGCTCAACCTACAATTCGATCTCGGCTGACTTATAGGGCTAGCGTTGTGTTATTCTAGAACAGACGTTCGTGAATGATGCGCGGGGCCTTGCCTTGCGCTTGGAAAAAAGGCGAGGGGAGGTTGGCTTGGTCATTTTGGGTATCGACCCCGGTTTGGCCCATACGGCTGGGGGATTATCGAGGAGCGACGTGGCGAGGTTCGCTGCCGTGCCTACGGTTGTATCGAGACCAGCGCGGGCAGCCCGCTCGCGGTGCGCCTGTCGCATATCGCCCACGACCTCAAGGGCGTCGTCGAACGCTACCGTCCCGATACCGCGGCTATCGAGAGCATTTACTTTGGCGCTAACGTCCGCTCGGCCATCCCCACGGCGCATGCCCGCGGTGCCGCGCTCGTGGCGCTTTCGGAGTGCGCGCTCGAGATTGGCGAATACACGCCCATGCAGATTAAGCAGGCCGTGGTGGGCACGGGTGCCGCAGACAAGCGGCAGGTTGCTACATGGTGCGCACGCTCACTCAGCTTGATCACGACCCACACCCAGACCATGCCGCCGATGCCCTGGCTTGCGCCATCTGTCACGTTAACCTTAGCCGTACCCGGGCGCTTACCGGCGGCGAGTTCTATCAACAGAGAGGAACCGGATACTGATGATCTCCCAGCTCCATGGAACGCTTGTCGAGGCCACGATGAGCTCGGCCGTCGTCGATGTATCGGGCGTGGGCTTTGAGCTCGGTATTTCGGGCAGCACTGCCGCCACGCTGCCTACGCCCGGCGGCGAGGTTCGCCTCTATACCGTATGCAGGTGCGCGAGGACGCCATGACGCTCTTTGGCTTTGCCTCCAAGGACGAGCGCACGATGTTCGATCGGCTCGTTTCCGTCTCGGGCGTCGGTCCGCGTCTGGCACTTGCCGTGCTTTCCACTTATACCGTGGGACAGCTGTATTCCCTGGTGATGGCCGAGGACGACAAGGGCATGGCCAAGGTGCCCGGCGTGGGCAAAAAGACCGCCCAGCGCCTCATTCTGGAGCTCAAGAGTACCTTTGCCAAGGACAAGGGCTTTGTTCCGGTCGACGTAATCCCCGGTCAGGTTGCGATGCCGGTCCCCGCCGCCACTCCCTCGGCGATCGATGATGCCCGCGCGGCGCTCCTTTCCATGGGCTTTAGCCCGCAGGAGACCGAGGTTGCTGAGCGGGTATGATGGGCAGGATATGCGTGTCGAGGACCTGCTCGGCGCGGCGCTTAAGCGACTCGGAATGGATGCGTGATGTGGGAAGCCGATGACTCTCAGGACCTGTGGGCGACGCCCGGCAACTCGCCGGCGGCATCCATGGCGCACGGTGAGCGCATGGTGGGCTCGGAACTGACACCCGAAGACCTCGATGTCGACCGTACCCTGCGTCCCCAGCGCCTAGACGACTACTGCGGTCAGGAGCATATCAAACAGAGCCTGCGCGTGCTGATCGAGGCGGCGCAGAGCCGTGGCGAGACGCTCGATCACGTGATCTTCTCGGGTCCTCCGGGCCTGGGCAAGACCACGCTGGCTACCGTTATCGCCAACGAGCTGGGCGCTCAGATCAAGACGACGAGTGGTCCGGCTATCGCGCGTACCGGTGACTTGGCAGCCATCCTGACTAACCTGCAGCCGGGTGACGTGCTGTTTATCGACGAGATCCACCGTCTTAACCGTTCGGTCGAGGAAGTCCTGTATCCCGCTATGGAGGACTTTGCGCTCGACATCGTGATCGGTAAAGGCCCGGCCGCTCGCTCGATTCGCCTAGATATTCCCAAGTTTACGCTGGTGGCGGCAACGACCCGTTCGGGTATGCTGACCGGCCCGTTGCGCGACCGCTTTGGCATTTCGTATCGCCTGGACTACTACACGGTCGAGGAGCTTGCTCAGATCGTGACGCGCTCGGCGACCATCTTGGGCGTGACGATAGACCATCCGAGCGCGCTCGAGATCGGCTCGCGCTCGCGTGGCACGCCGCGCTTGGCCAACCGTCTGCTCAAGCGTGTGCGCGACTATGCGCAGGTGCGCGGCAACGGTCCTATTGAGCTTGATATTTGCCGTCAGCGCTCGATGTTTTCGAGATTGATGAGCTTGGTCTGGACTGGATGGATATTCGCATCTTGGAGACGCTTGCCAAGACGTTCTCCGGCCGTGCCGTGGGTCTGACGACCCTTGCCAGCGCGGTGGGCGAGGACCCGGGTACGCTCGAGGATGTTTATGAGCCTATCTGCTGCAGTGCGGCTTGATGATTCGCACGCCCCAGGGTCGCCAGGCAACGCTTCGCACCTTTGAGCACTTGGGCATCGAGCCAGCCGTTTAGAGGCGGGTTTGTTTTGGCTGGTCTGTAGGCTATCGCTGAGCATTGGATAAACATATCGCCATTCATCGGTTACGGGTGTTTTACCATTGCGCGCCCGTGCTATGCTGAATTGGTCTTTTTCTCATCCGGTAACGAAAGGACCGCCCATGCCTACTGACATCGAAATCGCACGTTCCGTCACGCCGCTGCCCATTACCGAGGTGGCTAAGAACGCCGGCGTCGACGTAAAGCACCTGATTCCGTACGGCTTCGACAAGGCTAAGGTTGACTATTCGCTGCTCAACGAGCCGACCAATCACCAGGCCAAGCTCGTCCTCGTGACCGCCATCAACCCCACGCCCGCCGGCGAGGGCAAGACCACCACGACCATCGGTCTGGCCGATGGCCTGCGCCGTCGCGGCGTCAAGAGCGCTGTGGCCCTGCGTGAGCCTTCGCTCGGCCCCGTCTTTGGCGTAAAGGGCGGTGCCGCCGGCGGCGGTTGGGCCCAGGTCATCCCCATGGAGGACATCAACCTGCACTTACCGGCGACTTCCACGCTATCGGTGCCGCCAATAACCTGCTGGCCGCCATGCTCGACAACCATATTCAGCAGGGCAACCAGCTCGGTATCGACGTTAAGCGCATTACTTGGAAGCGCGTCGTCGACATGAACGACCGTCAGCTGCGCCATGTTATCGACGGCATTGGCGGCAAGGCTCAGGGCGTGCCGCGCGAGGACGGCTTCGATATCACCGTTGCCTCCGAGGTTATGGCAATCCTGTGCCTGTCCACGAGCATCAACGACCTCAAGGAGCGCTTGGGCGAGATCGTCGTCGGCTACAGCTATGCCGGCGAGCCCGTCCGCGCCCGCGACCTCAAGGCTCAGGCGCCATGGCCGCGCTGCTTAAGGACGCGCTCAAGCCCAACCTGGTGCAGACGCTCGAGGGTACGCCTGCGTTTGTCCACGGCGGTCCCTTCGCCAACATCGCCCATGGCTGCAATTCCATCATGGCCACGCGTATGGCTATGCGTTTTGGCGATGTCGCCATTACCGAGGCAGGCTTTGGCGCCGACCTGGGTGCCGAGAAGTTCCTCGACATCAAGTGCCGCATGACGGGCGTCCGCCCCAGCGCCGTCGTGATTGTCGCCACCGCCCGTGCGCTTAAGTACAACGGCGGTGTTGCCAAGGCCGACCTCAACGAGGAGAACCTCGAGGCCCTCAAGGCCGGTATGCCCAACCTGCTGCGCCACGTCGACAACATTCAGAATGTCTACGGTCTGCCCTGCGTGGTCGCCATCAACCGCTTCCCGACGGACACTGAGGCCGAGCTTGCGCTCATCGATCCGAGTGCCAGAAGCTCGGCGTCAACGTTAAGCTTTCCGAGGTCTGGGCCAAGGGCGGCGAGGGCGCGCTCGACCTGGCCGATGAGGTCATGCGCCTGATTGAGCAGCCGAGTGAGCTCAAGTTTGCCTACGAGGACGGTGCCGATGTTGCCGATGCCCTCGAGGCCGTTGCCACCAAGGTCTACCGCGCCGACGGCGTCGACTTTACGCCAGCTGCCAAGCGCCAGCTCGCCGAGCTGCGCGAGAACGGCTTTGGTAACCTGCCGGTGTGCGTCGCCAAGACGCAGTACAGCTTTAGCGACAACGCCAAGGCCCTGGCGCTCCCGAGAACTTCCGCATCACGGTGCGTGAGCTCAAGGTTTCCGCCGGTGCCCACTTTGTGGTCGCGCTGACTGGCAGTGTTCTGACCATGCCTGGCCTGCCCAAGGTCCCCGCGCCGAGAACATCGACGTCGACAACGACGGCAACATTACCGGCCTGTTCTAAGCCTGTTGCCCCTAGCTGCCTGCCTGCCCCGCCGTGCCCCCAAGGCCGGCGGGGCTTTTTATCCTTAGGCCCGCGCATGTCTTGTAGATACCGACGGACTCTGCCCATCATAGGCTTTTGCGCGGTAGAATGCATGGATAACTTGAGGCTCACACGCGACGGAAAGGAATCGTTGCATGGATCAGGACAAGACAACCGTGATGGGTGGCTACGGTTCCGCGCAGGCTGGCGATAGCGCCGATGCGACCCGCGTTGTTCCCAACTCCGGTTATACCGACCCCGCGGCGACGCAGCCTTCTGCTGAGCCACTCGGGTTATGGGCTATGGCGACACGCCGCAGGATTCTTATGCTGCCTCGACGCCGAATCCCTATGACAACCTGCCGCAGAATCCCATTCCGCAGCCTCAGCAGACGACGTATATGCCTCGCACGGCGCAGCTCGCTACGGGTCGCGCGAGCCGTATCGCGAGTACCCCAAGTCGATTCCGCAATATGACGAGGACGAGGAGAAGAAGCCGTCGCGTTCGTCGAGCGTGATCAAGAAGATCCTCATCGTACTGGCGATCTTCTTTGCGCTGTCGGTTGTGTTTGCCATCGTGTCGGGCATGCTTAACAAGCGAGGGAGTTCAACGGCCGATGCCACTGTTGAGCAAACCGAGTCCGCCTCGTCTAGTACCGTCGATCTGAGCGATATCCCGGGGCAGTACTGGTCCAACGCCAAGAAGATCCTCAAGTCGCGCGGCGCCGATCTTTCGAATGCCGTGGTCCTGACTGATGATGGCTCAACGCCCGTCGTCGATGCCAACTGGGTCGTTACTTCTGCCTACTATAACGACAACGGCAACCTCGAAATTCAGCTCACGCACAAGAACAGCTCGGGCAACTCGTCCGGCGGCCAAAGCGGTACCGACAGCTCGAGCTCCAATACGCTGGAGGACTTGAGCAACAAGGCACAGGAGTTGGGAGACAAAGCGCAAGAGCTGGGCGGCACGGCGCAGAACCTGGGCGACACCGCTCAGAACCTGGGTGATATGGCGACGGATGCCTGGAACGCTCTGCAAAACGGCATCTCGGGCGCTCAGGGAAACTAGCTGTTAAGCGGGCTACAGCTGCTCGGCCGGACGGTCGGGCGAGCTAAAGCCCGAGTCAAACGTAACGACGCATGAGGCATTGGTCGGCGCTCGTGCACGATGCGCGTGACGAGCTCCAGCAGCTCCTCGTCGGATATGTCAAAGCCGTCGGGACGCACAAGGTCAAACGAAACGAACCCGTCGTGCTCGTGCAGGTCGTGGATGGAGAGCGCGGGATCGATCTGCATGATGCCGCGCTTGACCCAGCCGCGCAGGTCGTCGCCGGTGGTGGCGATGGGGTCACAGTGCAACGTGATGCCGATGCCCATCTGACGCTTGATGTCGTGCTCGATGGTGTCCAAAATCTCGTGGTGCTCAAATGCGTCGCCCTCGCCGGGCATCTCCACGTGGGCGCTGGCAAACTGACGACCGGGGCCGTAGTCGTGCACCATCAGGTCGTGTGTGCCCAAGACCTGCGGATAGGACATGATCTTGTCGCGGATTGCCTGAACGAGCTTGGGGTCGGGCGCTTGTCCCAGCAGCGGGCTGATGGCGTCGCGCACCAGGCCCAGGCCGCTGATGCAGATGAAGATGCCCACGCCCAGGCCCGCCCAGCCATCGAGTCAAAGCCGGTCGTCTGCGAAATAAGCGCCGCTACCAAGACCGAGCCCGAGGTGATGACGTCGTTTTTGGAGTCCTGCGCCGTGGCGATGAGCGCCTCCGAGTCGATGCGATCGCCCAGCGTGCGGTTGAACGCGGCCATCCAGAGCTTAACGAGCATGGACGTAGCCAGTGCCGCAAGGGAAACGAGCGTGTAGGCGGTGGGGGAGGGCTTGATGATCTTGGTAACGGACTCGAGCACCAGGTTGATGCCGACGGCACAAACGAGGACGGCGACAAACAGGCCGGCGAGGTATTCGTAGCGGCCGTGGCCATAGGGGTGGCCTTCGTCAGCCGGGCGACTGGCAAGTCGGAATCCGAGCAGGCTCACAATGTTGCTCGACGCATCGGAGAGGTTGTTGAAGGCATCGGCGATAAGCGAGACAGAGCCGGCGAGCAGGCCCGCGATGCCTTGGCTAGGCACAGGGTAATGTTGAGGCCAATGCAGATGAGGCTTGCGGCAAAGCCCGCGTTGGTGCGGCAAGCCGTATCGACCGGCTCGTCCTCGCTGCCGGGAACAAGCGTATGTACCAGCCGATTTACAAATAGCATGGCGTATCTCCTCGCATCCTTGTTTAAGGGGATAGTGTAGCTCGCATGAGCGCACCGTGCGCCGATGCTTTGAAAATGCAGCAATGGTCTGCTCGAGCTAACGAGCGGCCCTTCTTGTCCGACCGGGTGCTCCATTTTGGGCCACATGGGTATGGGCATGTGCCTGCCTGCCCGACATACTTAATGTTGACAGCCCCTGTGCAAAGGAGGACGTTCTATGGACGAGATGTTTGCCATTAAATGCCAAAACTGCGGCGGTCCTATGTACTCACACCAGGCTAAACGCAGCTTTGAGTGCGCCTATTGCGGCACGGTCATCCCGTGGCAGGCCGATGCGGGGGAGCCCAAGAGCGCCCTGGGCATTCGTCATGCGCCACTGACGGTTGTCGATGGACTGCTTAAGCTCACCCACGTGTCGCAGCTCGAGCGCCCGGAGGACCCGGACTGGTATTTCTTTAATTCACACTGGCGCAATCAGTCGGTTCTGGAGCATCTGCTGTGGGAGGACCGCGGCACGGCGCAGGAGTTCCAAGAAGCCACGCACGTGAGCATTCCCTGCCCCTTCTGTGGAGCGTCCTTTGAAGGCGAGTCCACTCAGCGCGTGCTTGAGTGCCCGTCCTGCGGAAATAAGATCGGCGTTGCGACCTACTCAAGCCCGGTACCTTTAGCAAGCGTCTGACCATGGGCGTTGGTGCCGAGTACGTGCCTGAGCAGGGTATTCCTTGCGAGATAACGCCGCAGCAGGCACGTGCCAACGCGCTGCAGCTGGTGCGCCAGTATCCCGATGCCTTTGCCGGGCACGACGTGGAAGACGCGATTCAAAATGACATGTCGCTCTTCTACTTCCCCATGGCGCTCGCGGATTTGCGCATGATGGCGTCCTTCCCGGGCAAGGGGCTGAGCAAGGAGACCCTGGTGTACTACGAGGTGCTCGACTGGGCGTATCCGCGGGCAAACTACCTGGACGTTCGCCTTATGGGCATTTTGGAGCCGTGGGACTTTGCCAAGGTTGGGCCGTTCGATCCCGCTATGCAGGAAGGCGACTTCCGCGTTGTCTCCGTCGATGCGTCTACCAAGGACCAGGTGGTCATTGATAAGCTGGCGCTCGACATTGCCGGCAACGATGCCGAGGCGGTGCTGGGGCTCAATAAAAAGAGCATCCGCACCTGGGCGCGCAAGGCTCGCAAGCATAAGGACGGCCTGGTGATGGTGCCGGTCTACTTTGTCGATCGCCCGGCGACGGACAGCCGCGATGGCGAGCAGGTGCGCATTGCCGTAAACGGCCAGACGGGCCGCGCGGCCGCGGCGGTGTTTAGCGACAAGCGTGAGACGCATGTGGTGGCGCCGCTCAACCCGAGTCTGCATCTGTCCGGAGAAAGCACCGTGCACGCCACGCCCATCGAGGTCAAATACGTTAAATCGCCCTTCCTATACCAGATCGTGCGCCGTGGAGACGGCGAACAGCCGCGTCAGGTGGCAGCGGTTGCCGAGGGTTCCTACCGAGAAGAAAAGCCCAAACGTCGCGGCCTGCTGGGTGCGCTATTTGGTAAGTAGGGGAGTGGTGTCAGTTGGCGCTGCGATCCGATAGCTAGAGGAACGGGGCAGCTCGCAGGAGTGCGGACTGTCGTCTGATTGTTTGAGGGTGCCAGATGTAAATAATCGGTGGAGCGGCTGCAAAAGAGCCGTCTCGCTGGGTAAAATCAGGATGTGCCGCGGAACCCGCTCCTCAGCTAGTCACACTTCGGAAGCGCGGGCAACGCAGGTATTATCGTCTAAAGGGCCGGCTGCAACCGGCCCTTTTTATGACTCCCTTCGCTATCCGTTACTGCTTATATTCCCGCCAGATCGAGTAGAGGTTCCGGGCAATGCCGGTCACATACATCGAGAGGCGCAGGATTTCAAGAAACAAGTTCATAGGCTTCACCCCAATCGGAGATCGGAGCGTTGCCCGCAGGCGGATTCCGCGGCAGTCAAGATTTTACCTCACAGGCCGCGGTGGGAGACATCCTGCCCATTCCATGGTTTGGAACAGTGTCGATCTAACGGGCAATCAAACCCCTAGCACTCTTTGAATTGAGCAAGCATCTGCCCGAAGAAGCTGAGCCCGGATGGCTCATAAATGAGTGAGCCGCCATCTTCGGTTCGGTAGACCCCGCAGGGGAGGTAACGCCGTCGGGGAGAACATAGAGGTTGGCTTCTTCCTTCAGTCCTGCTGGAAATAGCGGAATCCCGTTTTCGTCCACTTGGAACTCGTCTATATTTGCGATCTTTCTTTCCGTGGTGCCTCCTGGTCAGTTTCTATCGTAAGTGCGCCCTAAAACAAACACTGCTCTATCAGCTCTTTACCGCGCAAGGCGTCGGTCCACTCCTGCGGAATTGCGTCGATGCCGTATACCGTGCCGGCGAGGGCGCCGGCAACGGCTGCGGTGGTATCGGTGTCGTCGCCTAGGTTGACGGCGGCAAGCATGCAATCTTCGTAGCTGTTAGTGTTGACGAAGCACCAGGTGGCTGCCTTAAGCGTGTCGCGCACGAAGCCACCTGACTTGATCTCCTGCTCAGGCATGCCTTTCAGATGGAGTGCCCACGAGGGGAGCGCGTCGTTCATCACATTCCTCATCAGCTCAACAAATATGATGCATGCATCGGTTGATGTTCTGTGGGCGTGCGTGATTGCCGAGACCTCGCGGATCTCGTTGTCCGTCGCATCGGTGAACGCTAGGGGAGCGATGCGCATGAGCGATCCGTTGCCGTTGTCGCGCTCGCCGGAGCCTCCTTTGCCGGTGTGCAAAGCGCGGGCGGTCGTGCCGCCGTAATCGAAAACGCCGTCGATCGTATACTCGCCACGGGCAATCCAACTTACGAACTTGTCGCGCATGTCCGCGGTGTCGATGTGCCCAAGCTCCCTAATCGAGTCGCAGGTAGCAAGCGTCATGGACGTGTCATCGCTCCAGGTGCCGGCGGGCTGCCCATGCGTGCCGTAGCCGATCATGTCGTGCATTCGAACGTGCCGCGGGGCCTGAACTCGTAGGGAACGCCCAGTGCGTCGCCGACGGCGAGCCCATAGATGCAGTCGCGCAGTGTTGTTTTCGGTCTGTCTGTCATGGAAAGCTCCTCTTATCCCAGGTGATGTGGAGCGCCATCGGTGGTGTCGGTCGCAACGTATTGCTATCCTTGTGCTTCGCCATTAGTCGCTTCGTTGATGGCGCGGTACTCGGCACTCAGCTCGCGCGCCAGCTCTTCCTTACTTGGAAGATACGGCAGGTATTTGGCGGCAAACACTTGGTCGTTGTCTTCGGGCAGCGTGTACTCGACAATCGAATCGCTTTTGTCCGCGCAGAGCACGATGCCTATGGGCGGATTGTCGCCTTCGTTCATGAGCTCGCGCGTGTAGTAGTTCACATACATTTGCATCTGGCCCAAGTCCTGGTGCGTAAGATCGTCCGTCTTAAGGTCGATAAGCACGAAGCAGCGCATCAGATAGTTGTAAAACACAAGGTCAATATAGAAATGGCGCCCATCAAAGGTGATGCGCTTTTGGCGCGCCTCGAAAGCGAAGCCACGGCCAAGCTCCAGTAGGAACTTCTGAAGATGTGTGATGAGCGCCTGCTCTAGATCGCTCTCGCGAAACGCAGTATCGTCCGAGAAACCTAAAAACTCCAGTACATATGGGTCGCGGATGATATCCTCGGGGCGACGAGCCGGGGCGCTCTTCTGGATTTCTTGGGCGGCGGCCTCCTTGTCCTTGCTGGCAAGCAGGCGCTCGCGGAACATGGTGTTGATCTGGCGCTCGAGCTGACGCGTGCTCCAGCGAGAGTCAGCGCATTCGTTCATGTACCAGGCGCGAGCTTCGGGTCGGGAATGCGCATCAGCCTGCGGTAATGAGTCCAGCTCAATTCGCTACGCAGTGCGTCGCGAATTGGAAACGCAAGAAAGAACTGACGCATATTGCGAAGGTTTGCGATGCCAAAGCCTCTTCCGAAATCCGCTGTAAGCCTTCTGGAGAGGCCCGCAATCAATGCCTCTCCATATGCTGCGCGCTCCTCTCCACCCTGTTCATCAACAATACTCTTGCCGATTTCCCAATATGCCTCAACCATCGCAAAGTTAACGGCGGTATAGGCCTTGTCGCGAGCGGCGTTGAGAATCGAGGAAACCTGCTTGTAAAAACCTTCGGGCACGATTGCCGATTCTCCACGGTTTACCAGTTCGCCCATCACTGTCGCCCCACTTTCCTCTTGTGGAATGCATCTTTATCGCATTTAGTTTAAAGCCTCGCGCGGACACGAATTGCTGTGCTGTCTGACATCTTCGCATGGGGCCTTGAGGTGGTTAAAATGTGGCCATAGAGACAGTTTTAACGAACCCCATGGGGGTGACGCGCATGGACAACAACACCTTGCTGTTCCAGGACAAAGGTTCGGGCGGGTTTAAAGACGTCAGGATCTACCCCAACCGCATCGAGGTGCTCAAGAAGGGCACTTTCGGCGGCAAGCATATCGAGATTGTCTACCTTAAGGACATCACGGGCGTTAACAGGATCAAGGGCCGCAATGTTTTTCTGCGCAACAGGTTGTTGACTGCCTGTGTCTTTTGCCTGAGCAGCCGCTCCCGGGCTCAGGAATTCGTCAACGTGCTCAATATGGTGATGTGACCGGGCGCTTTCGAACACAAAAAGCCGGATCAAGGAGTCACACCTTGCATCCCGGCTGAGCTAAAACGGCGCTGCTGCATGCCGTTGGAGCTTTAGCGCTTGATCTCGATATCCTCGAGCTTAACGTCCATGGCCTCGGTCTTGGCTTTGGCGATGTCGTCGGCAAATTCCAGAGACTCCATCATGGTCTCGACGGCGTCCTTGTGTTCCTCGACGTTGTCGATGCGCACGTACACGCTGCCGCCGTCAACGTCGGTGAAGTACTCGGTCGTCACGCCGCCCGAGTGCGTAAAGTAGGCGCTGCGCCAGGTCTTGCCGTTGTACTTAACGGGATCGCTCTCGGTCCATCCGGAGTTGGCCTTCCACTTTGCCTCGTAGTCAAACAGTTCATCGGCCTTCTTGTCAGGATCGAAGACGGGGATGAAGCGGTCGCTGGCATGCTCGCTCTCGGTGAACTTAAACTGGGCCCTGTCGGCCGTGTCGCCGGCAACGTCGGTAATCTCGACGCCTCGGGAACCTCGACCTTAAACCAAATGAAGTCGGTCCTCATATCCACGGCTGGCTTTTCAGCTCCGCCGCCACCGCCACTTCCGGTAGCGCCGCCGCTGCCACCGCAGCCCACCAGGCAACTGCGGCAAAGAGGCTGATGCAGAGGGTGAGAATCGCAAAGGCCTTCTTTTCATGGTCGTGTCCTCCTCGATCTGTAACCGCCCATGGATTACCTGCTTTTACTGTACGCGTTGACGGCTCGCTAGGGTGGGCCATGTGTCCCATTCTGAGGGCCGGATTTGCGCCGTTAAGTGGCAATATGTTCGGGCGCAAAGAGGGGAGGGCCGATGTTGTCGGCCCTCCCCGGGGTTGGGTGCCCGTTGTTTTAATGGGGCGCGCGTACGTGCGTTGCCCCAACAGATTCCTTGTTTATAGATATGCCCCAGTTTGTGACGTCCGGAAGTCCCGAAAGGTGGGCCATGTGTCCCATGTTTGCGTTGGCATGGCCTATCGTGTGCCATAGAAATCCGCGATGGCCAGGTGTACTGACGCTAATGTGCTTATGGGCTAGACTTAGCATCATTACGTGTTTGATGCGGTTGGCCGGCGGTTGCCGCCCGACCGATCTATATGACTTGAAGGTGCATGCGTATGAGCCAAGAGATGATGGACAAGACCTGTCGCGGGTTTGCCGAGGCGCTGG
>ENA-OQHP01000455-OQHP01000455.1-human-gut-metagenome-genome-assembly--contig:-NODE-455-length-13237-cov-3.062090_pt1 | contig 13237 bp, 16 predicted proteins | sample MGYA00242563_ERZ504717 | MGnify/ENA primary metagenome ERZ504717 (study PRJEB26092, sample SAMD00036212) | human gut metagenome | host: Homo sapiens | study: EMG produced TPA metagenomics assembly of...
CTGTAAGGAAGTGGGGTTTCTTTCATCAATTACACAGCAATTGGGAGATATGCTTACTTCACAATCAGTAAATGCATAGAGCGCGTCCAAGGTTTGTCCGAGGATACTCCCGGAGCAAGGTGCACTAGGATTCCACCTTTTTCAGAAGTAAGATCTTCCACTTTCCGGATCTTGATTTTTCCCTTTTCACTGGCTTTGACAATAGAGTCGCATACCCCCGGGACAGTCTTTCCGAAAGGCACTTCGGCTATGGACAATGTTTTGTTGTCTATTTTATTGATTTTAGCACGTACTTTCACCATTCCGCCGCGTTCTCCATCGTTGTAGCGTGATACATCAATAGAGCCTCCTGTCTGGAAATCGGGATAGAGTTTGAATTCCTCACCACGCAAATAGGCAATGGAGGCATCACACAGTTCGTTAAAATTGTGTGGCAGGATTTTGGAAGAAAGGCCCACAGCAATACCTTCTACTCCCTGAGCGAGCAAGAGCGGGAATTTGACAGGTAGGGTGATCGGCTCTTTGTTTCGTCCGTCGTATGATGCTTGCCATTCGGTGGTTTTGGGATTGAAAACCACATCCAATGCGAATTTGGACAGACGTGCTTCGATATAACGGGGGGCAGCGGCACCGTCGCCTGTCAGTATGTTACCCCAGTTTCCCTGACAGTCTATCAACAGATCCTTTTGGCCTAGCTGCACCAACGCATCGCCTATGGAAGCATCGCCGTGCGGGTGAAACTGCATGGTATGTCCTACAATGTTTGCAACTTTGTTATATCGGCCGTCATCCAATCTTTTCATAGAGTGGAGGATACGTCTTTGGACAGGTTTCAAACCATCATTGATGTGCGGTACGGCACGTTCCAGTATTACGTAAGAGGCATAGTCCAAAAACCAGTTCTGATACATTCCGCTCAGCTGGTGCTTCACCCCTGTGTTTTTGGTATCGGCAGGTTTATAGTCCAAGTGTCCGTTCTCCGGCGTGGGGATATTTTCTTCGTTTTGTTCCTCTTTATCAATAAAATCGTCGCTCATATATATTTAAATTCCTTAATGTTCTGATGATATGCACGCAAAAATACGACTTTTATTGAAAAAAATCATTTACTTTGCATATTATTTCGCCCTTATTAAAGGTTGAAAACAGGAAAAAACAACAAAAGTGTAAGAATAAACAGATAAGAAAATGGCACAAGAAGATGTTTTTAAGAAATTAGTATCGCACTGTAAAGAGTATGGTTTTGTATTTCCGTCCAGTGATATCTATGACGGACTGGGCGCTGTATACGATTACGGTCAGATGGGAGTGGAGTTGAAGAATAATATCAAGCAATATTGGTGGCAGAGTATGGTGCTGCTGCACGAGAACATCGTAGGTATTGATTCTGCTATTTTTATGCATCCTACTATTTGGAAGGCTTCCGGACATGTGGACGCATTCAATGATCCTCTGATTGACAACCGCGATTCTAAAAAACGTTATCGTGCCGATGTGCTGATTGAAGACCAGCTTGCCAAATATGACGAGAAGATAAACAAAGAAGTGGCCAAGGCTGCCAAGAGATTTGGTGATGCTTTTGATGAGGCTCAGTTTCGTAGCACCAACGGTCGTGTTCTGGAGCATCAGGCCAAGCGCGACGCTTTACATGAACGGTTCTCAAAAGCTTTGAACGACAATGATTTGGATGAACTTCGTCAGATTATCATTGATGAAGAGATTGTTTGTCCTATTTCGGGAACCAAGAACTGGACTGAAGTACGTCAGTTCAATTTGATGTTCTCTACCGAAATGGGTTCTACTGCCGATGGTGCCATGAAGATTTATCTTCGTCCGGAAACAGCGCAGGGTATTTTTGTCAATTACCTGAATGTACAGAAGACCGGTCGTATGAAGATTCCTTTCGGTATCGCTCAGATTGGTAAGGCTTTCCGCAACGAGATCGTAGCCCGCCAGTTCATTTTCCGTATGCGTGAGTTTGAACAGATGGAGATGCAGTTCTTCGTAAAACCGGGTACTGAGCTGGAGTGGTTCCCCAAATGGAAAGAAACTCGTTTGAAATGGCATAAGGCATTAGGTTTCGGTGATGATCATTACCGTTTCCATGATCACGATAAACTGGCACATTATGCCAATGCAGCTACAGACATTGAATTCCTGATGCCGTTTGGATTCAAGGAAGTGGAAGGTATTCATAGCCGTACGAACTTTGACTTGAGTCAGCACGAGAAGTTCAGTGGCAAGAGCATCAAGTATTTCGATCCGGAATTGAACGAAAGCTATACTCCGTATGTTATTGAAACATCTATCGGTGTGGACCGTATGTTCCTTAGCATTATGAGTGCTGCTTATACAGAAGAGACATTGGAGAATGGTGAAACTCGTGTGGTATTGAAATTGCCTGCTGCTCTGGCTCCGGTGAAACTGGCCGTGATGCCGTTGGTGAAGAAAGACGGCCTGCCCGAGAAGGCGCGTGAGATTATGAATGACTTGAAGTTCCATTTCCACTGCCAGTATGATGAGAAAGACAGCATCGGCAAGCGTTACCGTCGTCAGGATGCCATCGGTACTCCGTATTGTATCACAGTAGACCACCAGACTTGGAGGATAATTGTGTAACTTTGCGTAATCGTGATACCATGCAGCAGGAGCGTGTAGCTATTTCGGAACTGAACAATATCATTGCCGATAAAGTAAGTATAACAAGTCTGCTGAAGACTTTGCAATAATAAATGTATTATGAATAAAAGTATTCTTTGGCTGATTGGTCTGCTGTTTGTTACTTCCCTGTCCATTGTTTCATGTAGTGAAACGGATGGGACAGAAGATCCATATGCAAACTGGGAAGAGCGTAATCAGCGGTATATTGACTCCATTGCTACAGTGGCGGAAGCCAATCGAGGCAATGGAGAAGGGCAATGGAAAATCATCCGTTCCTATAAACTTCCATCTTTGGGATTGAATGAAACAGGAAAGATCATTGATAATGTTTACTGTAAGATTCAGAAAGTGGGAGATGGTACTGAGAGTCCTATTGCTACGGATACGGTAGCGGTGAATTATCGTGGTCAATTGATTAACGGTACGGTTTTTGACCAAAGTTATCAGGGTGAGCTTGATCCGGAAACTGCCACTCCTAGAAAATTTCTGGTAGGTGCGGTGATAGCAGGGTGGAGTACGGCCTTGATGAAAGGATTTGGTGGTATGAAAGCCGGTGACCAATGGAAGCTTTATATCTTATCCATTGGCTTACGGAAAAGATGGTACAGAAGGTATTCCCGGATATTCAACGTTGATATTTGATGTGAATTTGGTTGATATATTCCCGTTGAAGGGTACGGGAAAAAGCATTGATGATACCTTGGATGCTAAAAAATAGCTATCATAGAATATTGGAAAGAAGAGAGTATTGCAGTTTGTTGCAATGCTCTTTTTTATGGTGTTTTGATTCATGTCGGTTGGACGAGACGGGGGGGGCCTGTCAGGTGAATTGTTTGGGGATTTGCTGAAATGTTTTTGGGAAGTATGGCGTTTTCCTTGGTATGGTTAATGGTTCTTTTATCCGCTTGCTACGCGTTCCATTGTCTGTAAGGAATGGTTTAAAGGTTGGGGTAAAACGGCTTAATTATATTATATTAAGAAGAACTCTTGACGGAAACAAGAAGATTGTTTTATCGGGGATATAAATAAAACACTTCGTTTTTTCGGTATCCGCCGAAGTGTTTTTCCTTTCAGCATAATGTTGTGGGATAGTTTGACGGGCGAATAACTGTAAGAAACAATATAATCTTTATCTTGGTCAATTCATTAAACCAATGATTGACGCAAAGATAAAGATTATGACAAATTATTTAATAAATTATTTCACGTTTCCTACTTTGATCAAGTATTCGGCAATCTGAACAGCGTTCAATGCCGCACCTTTCTTAATCTGATCGCCTACAATCCAGAAAGTCAGTCCGTTTTCGTTTGCCAGATCTTTGCGGATACGACCTACGTAAACCGGATCTTTACCTGCCAGGAACAAAGGCATCGGATATTCTTTCTTTTCGGGATTGTCCATCAGTACCAGGCCTTCCCCTTTGGCAAAGGCTTCACGGGCTTCTTCAGGAGAAATGGGGCGTTCAGTTTCTACCCAGATACTTTCCGAGTGAGAACGGAGGGCGGGAACACGTACACACATGGCGCTAACCTGAATGTCGGAGTGCATAATCTTGCGTGTTTCGTTGAACATCTTCATTTCTTCTTTGGTATATCCATTGTCGGTAAATACATCAATCTGGGGAATCAGGTTGAATGCCAACTGGTAAGCGAATTTCTCTACGGTCACGGGCTCGTTAGCCAATACCTGACGATATTGTTCATACAATTCATCCATAGCTGCTGCACCTGCACCGCTGGCAGCTTGATAAGTAGCCACATGCACACGTTTTATGTGTGAAAGATTTTCGATGGCTTTCAGCGCAACTACCATCTGGATAGTTGTACAGTTGGGGTTAGCTATCACGTTACGGGGACGATTCAAAGCATCTTCCGGATTCACTTCGGGCACTACCAAAGGCACGTCGGCATCCATACGGTAAGCGCTGGAGTTGTCAATCAGTACGGCACCATGTTTGGTAATGGTTTCACAAAACTCTTTTGTGGTACCTGCGCCGGCTGATGTGAAAGCGATATCTACACCTTTAAAGTCATCGTTGTGCTGAAGGAGTTTCACTTCAATCTGTTTACCGCGGAATGTGTATTTTCGTCCTGCACTGCGTGAAGAACCGAATAACACTAACTCATCCAACGGGAAGTTCCTTTCATCGAGCACACGCAGGAACTCTTGTCCTACAGCTCCGCTCGCACCAACAATTGCTACTTCATTTTGTTTTTGTTTTATAAGATAAATTTAGTAATACTTTAGAACTATCTCTCAGCATGTAAGTACGTTCTGCGTGCAAAATTAGAACATTTTAGAATATAAATCAGTAAAAAAGAAGTTTTTTCGTAATTTTGTCGATATTATGGTATAAAACTTAAAAAAAGATGGAACTATTCGACCTTAACATACATTTTCCGGTCACAGATCCTACCTGGATATTCTTCCTGGTACTCATTATCATTCTGTTTGCCCCTATGATTTTGGGGCGTTTACGCATTCCGCATATTATTGGTATGATACTTGCCGGGGTAGTGGTAGGCAAGTATGGCTTTAACATTCTGGAGCGTGACAGCAGTTTTGAATTGTTTGGAAAGGTAGGACTTTACTACATTATGTTTTTGGCCGGTCTTGAGATGGATATGGACGATTTCAAGAAAAACAGGACAAAAGGATTGGTCTTTGGTATGTTTACTTTCCTCATCCCGATGGGGCTGGCATATGGAGTAGCATGAGTATGCTGAACTATGGATTCCTGACTTCTGTGCTGCTGGCCAGTATGTATGCCAGTCACACCTTGATTGCTTATCCTATTATCAGCCGGTATGGCTTGTCGCGGCAACGGACGGTCAGTATCACTATTGGTGGTACGGCGGTGACTGTGGTGCTGGCTTTGATGGTGCTGGCTGTTATTGGTGGTATGTATAAAGGTGAGGACGTAGGCGGACTGTTTTGGGTGCTGTTGGTTGCCAAGGTGGTTTTGCTGTTCGGACTTATCATATTTTTAATGCCTCGCATCAGCCGGTGGTTTTTCCGTACATATGAGGATGCGGTGATGCAATTTATATTTGTGCTGGCTATGGTGTTCCTGGGCGGAGGCTTGATGGAACTGGTGGGGATGGAAGGTATTTTGGGAGCTTTCCTTGCCGGGCTGGTATTGAATCGTTTTGTTCCTCATGTTTCTCCTTTGATGAACCGGCTGGAGTTTGTGGGTAATGCGCTGTTTATTCCCTATTTCTTGATTGGGGTGGGAATGATTATTGATGTACGTTGCCTTTTTACGGAAGGTGAAGCGCTGAAAGTGGCGGTTGTAATGACCGTAGTGGCGACATTCAGTAAGTGGCTGGCTGCATGGATAACCCAGAAGATATATGGCATGAAAAAGTGGAGGGCAGCCTGATATTCGGATTAAGCAATGCACAGGCTGCTGCGACTTGGCCGCTGTGTTGATAGGTCACGGTATTATTATGGAAAATGGAGAGCGGTTGTTGAATGATGATGTTTTGAATGGTACGGTGGTCATGATTTTGTTCACTTGTATTATAAGTTCTGTTGTGACAGAGCGTGCCGCACGCAAAATGGTGACCCAGGAAAATCTGATGGAGGGCAGCGAAGGTAAGGAACAGGAACGCATCTTGATTCCGGTAGCTAATCCTGAAACCATAGAAGGGTTGGTAGGCATGGCTTTGATGATGAGGCATCCTAAACAAAAAGAGTCATTGGTGGCACTGAGTGTGATCAATGATAATAATACTTCAGAAACCAAGGAACTCATAGGCAAGCGTAACTTGGAGCGTACGGCGATGATTGCTGCTGCTGCCGATGCGTCTGTAAAGGCTGTGTTGCGTTATGATTTGAATATTGCGCAAGGTATTATTCATACGCAGAAAGAATATGCGGTAACGGATATTGTAATAGGTTTGCATCGTAAGACGAATTTGATGGATTCTTTCTTTGGTACAATGACGGAAAACTTGTTGAAGGGCACGAACCGCCAGATTATGATCGCTAAATTATTGATGCCTGTCAATACGTTGCGCCGGATTGTGGTGGCGGTTCCCGATAAGGCGGAATATGAAAAAGGTTTCTTGAAATGGATGACACAGCTCTGCCGTATGGGTAAACAATTGGATGCCGCGTGCATTTCTTTGCTACGGAAGATACATTGAAGCATTTGCGTGCCCTGACAGAAAAACAGGAGGCGAATACTTTTACGGAGTTTTCTTTATTGGAAGAGTGGGATGATCTGCTTTTATTGACCGGACAGGTGAATTATGACCATCTGTTTGTGGTTGTGTCTTCGCGTAAAGGTCCATCTCTTATCAGACTTCTTTTGAACGTCTGCCGTCACAAATCAGCAAGTACTTTGCCAATAACAGTTTGTTGATTGTGTATCCGGATCAGTTAGGGGACGATCCGCAAGAGATTGTTTCGTTTTCTGACCCTCGCGGGCAATCGGAAACACGAGTATATGATAATGTAGGAAAATGGTTCTACAAATGGTTTAAGAAAGGTGATGAACGAAATTAATATAGAGTGGCAGCAACGTACGGAGTTGTTGCTGGGAAAAGATAAGATGAAACGCCTGCGTCACGCTCATGTGCTGGTGGTAGGTTTAGGTGGAGTTGGGGCGTATGCTGCCGAGATGATTTGTCGTGCAGGAGTAGGCCGTATGACAATAGTGGATGCAGACATTGTGCAGCCCAGTAATATTAATCGTCAGCTTCCGGCCCTTCACTCTGCTGTGGGACGTCCCAAAGCGGAAATTTGGCGGAACGTTTCCGTGATATTAATCCCGATTTGGAATTGACTGTATTGGTGGAGTATCTGAAAGATGAGCGTATTCCGGAATTGCTGGACAGTGCAAAATTTGATTTTGTGGTGGATGCCATTGATACGGTAGCTCCTAAATGTTACCTTATATATAATGTGCTTCAACGCCGTCTGCCCATTGTGAGTAGTATGGGGGCCGGTGCTAAATGGGATATTACTCAGGTTCGTTTTGCCGATTTATGGGATACTTACCATTGCGGATTAAGCAAAGCCGTGCGGAAGCGTTTGCAGAAAATGGGGATGAAGCGAAAACTTCCGGTTGTATTTAGTACAGAGCAGGCCGATCAGGATGCGGTGATATTGGTAGATGATGAGAAAAATAAGAAATCTACTGCCGGAACCGTGAGTTATATGCCGGCAGTCTTTGGCTGTTATCTGGCGGAGTATGTGATAAGAAGAATTTGATTATGATAGAATTACAGGGAATAACGAAGAGTTTCGGGACATTGCAGGTACTGAAAGGTATTGACTTGATGATAGAAAAAGGAGAAGTGGTAAGTATTGTGGGTCCAGCGGTGCGGGGAAAACTACATTATTGCAGATTATGGGAACGCTGGATAAGGCGGATACGGGTACTATTTTACTGAATGGTACAGAAGTGAGTTGTTTGAAGGAAAAAGAGTTGTCGGCTTTTCGTAACCGGCAGATTGGCTTTGTGTTCCAGTTCCACCAGTTACTTCCTGAGTTTACAGCTTTAGAGAATGTGATGATGCCTGCGTTGATAGCAGGTACATCTTCTTCCGAAGCTATGCGGAAAGCCAAAGAAACGCTAGCTTTTTTGGGCTTGTCCGAACGTGCTTCGCACAAACCGGCTGAATTGTCGGGAGGGGAGAAGCAACGGGTGGCGGTAGCGCGTGCATTAATAAACAACCCGGCGGTTATCCTTGCGGATGAGCCGTCGGGCAGTCTGGATACTCGCAATAAAGAGGAACTTCATCAGTTGTTCTTTGATTTACGTGATAAGTTAGGTCAAACTTTTGTTATTGTTACTCATGATGAAAATCTGGCTCGTTTGACAGACCGTACTATTCACATGGTAGATGGCAGGATCTCTTTGAAAATTTAATAGAGTAAAGATCAGTTTAATGATATGTGAATACTGTCATGCTGTTCTTTCCATTTGTCTATCTGGAATTCTCCGGTATCTCCCTCTTCCAGTAGTACACCGTCCATACTCAGGTTGACTGTTGTTCTTGTCCCGGCATTAAGTTGTGTAGTTAGTTTTTGTTGGTAATGCTTTATTGTTCCGTTACTTAACTGTACAAAGATTTGAAACATAGGATTAGGCTGAGAGGGGAACACCGATACAAAATTATTGTTGAATTCTGTACGGTTAGTGCTGGGTTTCAACCCGAAGCTGATTGTTTTGAAAGTGCCTTCGGGCCGGGCTGAAAAATAATTCAGGTTGCTATGGATATTACTGATGTATATCCACATTGAATCAATGGCATCACTGAAAGCATCACCGTTTGTTTCAGACACTATGACGCTTAAGGCTGCTGAAGCATGTTTAAGATGTGCTTGCAGGTCATCTTTCCCTATATTTATATTTTGTGTTCCGTATACAAGGCTATGTATCGGGTAGTATACCGTATCTCCCGGTATTTTCCTTAATCCTAAACTGGTTGTATTCAGTTTTTTGCCTATAATTAGCGTGGGATCTGCCAGATAGGCATCACCTGCTGTACCAAAGTAATCGGGATATCCCCAATATATCACATTGTATGTACCTACAGGAAGCCTTAAAGGATATTTTTGGGATTTTCCTATTCCATTCGTGATTAAGTAATATGCTGGAAAAGGAACTTGTTTTCCCTTGGCTGTATAATTGCTATATAAAAACTTCCATTCGTTTCACAAGGTAGTACTTCTAATGGACCATTGTAAGGATCTGTGCTACTTTGGCTCAGAGTGGCATATAGTGCCGGAGATACCAGATCTTCTGGTTGGGGAGTGACAATGTCACAATCCTCGTTTTTACCGCACGAAGCTAGCAGTGCCAGTAAGGTAAAAATAAAAACTTTCTCATGTACATCTTTAGTTTAGGTTTGAATACTCCCTATAACAAGATATGGATGAGAAAGTTTGAATGGTATAGGAGAAAGTTATGCTTATACTTCTCGGGAAAACTGGCTTTCAGGATCTCAAATGCCCGGACATAATCTTTTTCGAAGACTAGAACCTTTATTTCCATTCCCGGAATATAAGCCAAAACTTGGGCTGTATATTCTCCCTGCAACATGGATTCTATACCTTCATTTTTTAGAAGATCCTGTAACATGTGTGCGCGGACATCACTTTTGAAAGAAGTAAGAATAACTGTTTTCATACTCGTTCCTTCTGTATCAGTTGTTTCTTTTTTCGATTTACAGTTTTGCAGAATCCGGCGTGCCACTTCTCCCGTTACATCACCGTCCTCTCCGTATGCTGCGCCTCTCTCATTGAACCGGCGTACTATTTCTTCAATGGTATCATCGCCTATTCCTGCTTCATCCAAGCGAGTCTTAAGTCCTAAATTTCTAAAGAATTCTTCAGTTTTTTCTATGGTTAGCGATACCCGTACACTGGGAACTCCTGAAGTAACCCCCCAGATACGTTCGCCATATTGTAGTATTTTGTCACGTTTTTTATCGGCGAGTGTCCGTAGAGTTCCGGGAAATACGATTGCCAGGGTCTGGCCGTGTGTCATGCCATGTAGTGCGGTCAGCTCATGCCCTATCATGTGGGTGGCCCAGTCTTCGGATACTCCCATAGCAATAAAACCGTTCAAAGCCATAGTGGCGGACATCATAAATTCACTCATCAAGTGATAGTCCTGTTTGTTTTCTTTGATTTGCGGAGCGATTTGTACCAATGTACGAAGGATGCTTTCGCTCCAGCGGTCCATTAGATAAGATTCGTTTGTTTTGGTCATGTATTGTTCCATGACGTGTACAAAAGTGTCTGCCAGTCCGCAAGCTATCTGATAGTCGGGCAGTGAGAAAGTTACTGTCGGATCTAGGATAGAAAATACAGGATGGGAGGAGAAAAATGGATATTTTTCATGAGTTTCACGGCATGAAATTACAGCTCCGTTATTCATTTCTGAACCTGTGGCGGGAATGGTTAGCACAGTTCCTAAAGGAATCGTGTTTTGTGCACTGCCTTTTTTAACCAGTTCCCAGGCATCTCCGTTGTAGGGAATACCAGCGGAAATCAACTTGGTGCCGTCTATAACTGAGCCGCCACCTACTGCCAGCAGGAAGTCAATGTTTTTTCTTTGCCTGATTCTATCGCCTTTTTCAAGGTAGATATATCGGGATTTGATTCTATTCCCCAAAACTCCGTGTAATCACGTCCTTCAAGGGCTTGGATTACTTGTTCATAGACTCCATTGGTTTTTACACTGCCACCTCCGAAAGTGATCATGATTCTCTTGTCGGCCGGTATCTGTTGGGACAATTGGGCAATCATGCCTTTGCCAAAGATGAGGCGTGTAGGATTGTGAAAGATAAAATTATCCATAACTAATTGGGGTTTTCTTGGTTAATACTGAGTAAAGATAATGCTTTTTTCCTATCTTTGAGAAAAAATTTAGCTAATGAACGTAAAACTGGGAAAATACAACCAGCTGGAGGTTGTAAAAGAAGTAGATTTTGGTGTTTATTTAGATGGAGGCGATGACGGAGAGATTTTATTGCCTACGCGTTATGTACCGAAGGCTGTAAGCCTGGCGACGTGCTGAATGTCTTTCTTTATCTTGACAATGAGGAAAGGCTGATAGCTACCACTTTGCAGCCGTTGGTGCAGGTGGACGAGTTTGCCTGTTTGGAAGTGGCATGGATTAATGAGTTTGGTGCGTTTTTGAATTGGGGATTGATGAAAGACCTTTTGTACCTTTCCGTGAACAAAAGATGAAAATGCAGAAAGGGAGAAAGTATATAATACACGCACATATAGACGAAGATAGTTACCGCATTATGGCATCTGCTAAAGTGGAGCATTATCTTTCTAAAGAACATCCCGACTATCGGCTGGGACAGGAAGTGGATATCCTGATATGGCAGAAAACAGATTTGGGATTTAAGGCTATTGTGGAAAATAAGTTCAGTGGTTTGCTTTACGATAATGAGATTTTCCAACCTTTAGAAACCGGTATGAGGCTGAAGGCTTATGTAAAGCAGGTGCGTGAGGATGGTAAGATCGATTTGGTTCTGCAAAAGTTGGGCGCAAAGAAGGTGGATGATTTTTCGGAAGTGTTATTACAATATATTAAAGATCATGAAGGCTTCACTCCATTGAATGATAAAAGTGCTGCTGAGGATATCTATGATGCTTTTGGTGTCAGTAAGAAAACTTCAAGAAAGCGGTGGGGGATTTATATAAAAACGCCTGGTTGTTTTGGAAGCTGAGGGGATACGCCTCACTTAGTGGAGCTTTTCCCTACCGGATATAGGAAAAGCCCTATGAACTTATGGGGAAAATCAATTGTGGGGGAAAGCGATTTCCCCTATTTTTGTGCCATAGAACTAACAAACTAAAAACGGAACAGCTATGAAAAGATGGACTACATTACTGATAGTGATTTGTATGCTAGGTATAACTATTCCCGCAATGGGGGCCATGAGTATCAGCAAAATGAGACAGAACACTCGTTTCCTTACCGACCGTATGGCATATGAACTGAAACTCACTCCGCGGCAATACAATGATGTATATGAGGTGAATTATGATTTTATCAATAATGTCCGTTATCTGATGGATGATGTGGTAAGAGGCTATGATTATGCGTTGGAACGTTACTATGATTTTCTGGATGTGCGTAATGATGATCTTCGTTGGATACTTTCCAGTGCGCAATATCGTCGTTTTATGAGGGCTGAGCATTTCTACCGTCCCATTTATGCGCATGAGAACAAATGGCATTTCCGTATTTATCTGGTATATAATAATGTGAATTTTTTCTACTATGGCAAACCGCATCATTATGCTAGTTATTGCGGAGGGCATTATCGTACTCATTTCAATAATGTCAGTTATTATAAGACCCATTATCGTGACCATTACCGCCATGATGTGTACGATGGCCATTATCGTATCCGCCATGACAGAATGACGTATGATATGCACCGTCGTCGTGATTTCAATATAGCTGTTCGTCCTCCACAAAAGGAGCATCATCGCCCGGCCACTCCTCCTCAGACTCGTCCAAACAGACCTCAAATCCATCCTGACAGGCCGTCGGGTGATCATCGTCGTCCGTCTGTTCCACAGGCAAGGCCGGACAGACCGAAGAAGGATCAGAATAACAAGCATGATGGGCGCCCTTCACGACGTGGACAGAACTCACAGGTTGATAAAGACCGTCATGAAAATAGGCGTATTACTCCATCCGGCAGGGATGTGAGAAGAGGAAATGGTAAGAAAGAGAAAGATTCGGACCGTTCAGGAGGAAGCAATAAAAGTAATTCTAAGGAAAGAACAGCAGTGCGTATGCGTACGGTATAGTATGATTTGAAAAACAACGAAAACCGACGTAAATAAGAGTCCGAAACACAATGAATTGTCCGGAATTGTAAAGGTCGTTTTTATGATGATTCACCACAGGTCAACGCAGAATCTGATTATGAATAGGGATATTCAGTAAATGTCTCTAAAAATAAGATGGCATATGAAGATGATAGGGCATGACCATTTCATATGCCATTCTTATTGTCATTTTCCGTGCTTTCTCACATACTTCTATCCGACAGGGACATGACGTTCCGGAAGAAGTCTGAT
>ENA-OQHP01000456-OQHP01000456.1-human-gut-metagenome-genome-assembly--contig:-NODE-456-length-13236-cov-5.107789_pt1 | contig 13236 bp, 15 predicted proteins | sample MGYA00242563_ERZ504717 | MGnify/ENA primary metagenome ERZ504717 (study PRJEB26092, sample SAMD00036212) | human gut metagenome | host: Homo sapiens | study: EMG produced TPA metagenomics assembly of...
TCCTGAAACTAAAAATTTGGCAGTTCGTGAGTGGATTTGCGCAAAGTGCAAAACCAGCCACGATAGAGATAGAAATGCTGCTATAAATATATGGAAGGTTGGGGCATCAACCTTCTTTGGAGAGATATAGTAAGACCTGCTATTTTAGTAGGCAAGTATCGTTTGTATCCAAGAATCCCCTGCATTTAGGCATGGGGAGTATGTCAATACAGATGATGGCTCTTATGGTATAAAAGGATTTGTAACGACAGCACTACAGCAATTAATTGATAAAGGAATTGATATTGCTGAAGTAGTAGCTATTGGACCTGTTATTATGATGAAAACTGTAGCTGATACAACTAGACCATATAATATTAAAACGATTGTTAGTCTAAATCCTATTATGGTAGATGGTACAGGAATGTGTGGCGGTTGCCGTGTACAAGTTGGTGATGAAACAAAATTTGCTTGTGTAGATGGGTCAGAATTTGATGGACATTTAGTAGATTTTGTGAATTTGATGGAAAGACAACGTATGTATAGACCTAAAGAGGAAATTGAAAAAGACCATATTTGTCGTTTAGTTAAAAAGGTTGAAGAAATGGAGGAAAAATAATATACCTTTTTTAGTAATGCAAAAACATGAAATGCCAGAATAAGATGCTAATGTTCGCAGAAATAATTTTGATGAAGTGGCTTTAGGATATACAGAAGAATTAGCCTTAGCAGAAGCTAATCGTTGCCTTCATTGTAAAGTGCCACATTGTAGAGAAGGTTGTCCTGTAGATATCGATATACCAGCTTTTATTGCTAAAATAAAGGAAGGCGATTTTGAAGGGGCAAATACAAAAATCAAAGAAGCTAGTAGTTTGCCTGCTATTTGTGAACGCATTTGTCCTCAAGAAAATCAAGATGAAAAATATTGTGTAATGGGAATAAAAGGTAAACCTGTGGGTATTGGTCGTTTGGAAAGATTTGTAGCCGATTATTGCATGCAAAATTGTGAAGAAAAAATAGAAAAAACAGTGAAAGATGATGCTCAAAAAGTCGCTATTATTGGTTCGGGATCAGCAGGATTAGCTTGTGCAGGTGATTTAGCGAAAAAAGGCTATCAAGTAACAATTTTTGAAGCTTTACATATAGTAGGTGGAGTATTATCTTATGGTATTCCAGAGTTTCGTTTACCAAAAGATAAGGTGGTAAAACCAGAAATTGATAATTTGCGTAAGATTGGTGTAAAAATAGAAGTGAATTCTGTAGTAGGTAAATTATTCACAGTGGATGAGCTTATGCAAGAATTTAATTTTGATGCTGTATTTATTGCTACAGGAGCAGGTTTACCTCATTTTATGAATATTCCTGGTGAAAATTTAAATGGGGTATATTCTTCAAATGAATTTTTGACAAGATGCAATTTAATGAAAGCATATCGTTTTCCAGAATATGCTACGCCTATTAATGTAGGGAAAAAAGTGGCTGTAGTAGGTGGCGGTAATGTAGCTATGGATCTGCTCGAACTGCTTTGCGTTTGGGAGCAGAAAAAGTATATATTGTTTATCGTGGAAGTGAAAAAGAATTACCAGCAAGACGTGAAGAAGTAGAACATGCCAAACAAGAAGGTATAGAATTTAAATTATTGAATAACCCTGTAGCTATCTTAGGAGATGAAAAAGGATATGTAAAAGCCATTCGTTGTATAAAAATGAAATTAGGCGAACTTGATGCTTCAGGTCGTAGACGCCCTGTGGAAATAAGTAATTCAGAATTTGATATTGATGTGGATACTGTGCTTATCGCTATTGGTCAAGGGTCAAATCCATTGATACAATCAACTACTCCAGATATGCAGACAAATAAGAGAGGTAATATCATAGCTGATGAAGAAACAGGAAAAACTACAAAAGAAGGTGTCTTTGCTGGTGGCGATATTGTAACAGGAGCGGCAACTGTTATTTTGGCTATGGGTGCAGGTAAAAAACTGCTAAAGCTATTGATGAATATTTGATAGAAAAACGCAATAAATGATAAATTTAAATAGATTGATTTTAGGGTAAAGATATGTTGAACTAAAATCAATCTATTTTTTTTAGAAAAATTTTTTTGTTATAATGCTTTTATATTTGAATAGAATTTTTTTAGAGGTAAAAGATGAGTTTGATGAATTTACAAGTATAGATTTGAGACAGCTAATAAAAATCGTGATAGTGCGTGTAGTGTAGCTGTAGTTGTTATTGAAAATGGTAGAATGGTGGATAGTTATAATTCACTTATAAGACCGCCAGAAATGTTTTTTGAAGAAGGTAATATAAAAATACATGGCATTACTCCGCAAATGGTAGAAAATGCACCTACTTTTGCAGATATATGGAATGATTTACGTATGTATTTAGATAATCGAATAGTTATAGCACATAATGCTTTTTTGATATGGGCGTATTGCGCAGTTGTATTTGGAAATATAATTTAGCTAAACCACAGTTTAAAACAGCATGTACTGTTCAAATTGCTAGAAAAGTATGGCCACAGTTACCAAATCATAAATTGAATACATTGGGAGAATTTTTTCAGATACAATTTAAACATCATGATGCTTTAGATGATGCAAAAGTTTGTGCAAAAATTCCTTTAGTTGCAGGCAGAACTGTAGGTGTGGATAATATGGATAGTTTATTAAGAAAAATAGGTTTAGAAGCAAAAATATTTAAATCATAAAAATTAAAAAAAGTGTTGACAAAAAACATTTTATAGTGATATAATAAATCTCGCATTCGACGCGAGTGCCAAATGCGGAAGTGGCGGAATTGGCAGACGCGCTAGACTTAGGATCTAGTGTCTTTCGGCGTGCAGGTTCAAGTCCTGTCTTCCGCACCATTTGAAATTATAGGCTTTACAGATTTTCTGTAAAGCCTTTTTTGTTTTTTATAAATTATAAAGTTATATTAATTTAATAAATGAAATCGCATTTTTGAGGTATTATTGATTATTTTTGATTATAAGCATATAATTTAGATAGGATTTATTTCTAGTAAGAAAGGTTGAATTTCAATGAAAGTTTTATTATTAAATGGTAGTAGACGCGAAAAAGGTTGTACATATACAGCTCTTAGTGAAATAGCACAAACTTTAGAAAAACAAGGTATTCAAGCAGAAATAATTCATGCAGTACCAGAAACAGAAATTATTAAAAGTGTTGCAGAGAAAGTAAAAACTGCAGATGGCTTAGTAGTAGGCTCTCCTGTATATTGGGCATCTCCATCTGGAGAAATCATTTCTTTTATGGATAGATTATCTAGCTTAGCAGGTAAAGATTTATTACACAAACCAGCAGCTGCTATCGCTTCCGCTAGACGTGCTGGTACAACTGCAACTTTAGATGTACTTGCTAAATATTTTACTTATCATCAAATGCCAGTAGTTTCTGCAAATTATTGGAATGTAGTACATGGCAATACACCAGATGAAGTGAAAAAAGATGCAGAAGGTATGCAAATTATGCGTGTTTTAGGTAATAATATGGCATGGATTTTAAAATGCATTGAAGCAGGTAAAAATAATGGTGTACAAATACCAGAAACAGAAGCAAAAATAATGACAAATTTCATTCGTTAAAATAGAGTAAACAGAGTTATAACGATTTTTTATTTCGTTATAACTCTTTTTTTGTGGTAAAATATAAATATAGTAGCCGATAAAGAAGGTGTAAACATGGGGAAAAAATCATTATTGACTAAAGAGGATATTGATATATTAGAGTCTTGGACTGATGGATACTTTTACAAGATTTTTTATTATTTAGAAGATTTTGTTAAAAAAGGTATAGAGCAAAAATTGTTTACTTTAAAAGAAGCAAAGGAAGATTTAAATATTGCTTTATGGTATGCATATGCAGGCAATAATATTGATATATATGAATATTATTACAAAGTGATAAATTGGATGCCTTATTCAGAAAAAAATGCTAAAGGCTCAGGTGCATGGTATTATCGTTATTCAGTGGCTTTGACTTATTGCAGTGATTTGGAAAAAGCATATAGTTATGCACAAAAAGGTGTACAAGAAGAAGCTGATTATCCATGGGGTTGGTTGAATTTAGCAAAATTACAATATCATTTTGGCGAAAAAGAAAAAGCAATGGTTTCCATAGAAAAGGGCTTATCTCTTGTGCCGGATGATTATGAATTTAAAGTTTTACAAGAGGAAATAAAGGCAAATTGTAGCTTAGAAGAAATGCTATGTCATTATATAAAGCCAGAAGATGATGCATTTTTTAAAAATCGACAAATGTATAAACAGCATTTAAAAGAGAAAATGCAAGCTGTAGATGGAGTAATTTGTCATGAGGAGTCTTTGCAGAAGGTAAAAGACTTTTTAAAGGGCAATAAATGGCAAGAAAATAATCCTTATTGTACTTGTATGGTAAAGTTAGATGATATAACAGTAAAAATTGTTTTTACCATGAATAGAGCGATGTTATCAAAGATAAATATGGATTGGTTAATTAAAGAGTATACCGACATAAAAGATAATTTATTGACTTATGATAAATATGATGTTGAATATAAATTGCAGGAAATAGAGATAGATAGAGATTATCAAATAAAATTAACTTATTATAATAAAAAAGAAAAAATTATCTTTAGTTTTGGCTAAAGATAGTAATAAAAAAGTTCAAGAAAATCATAATGAACATTTAAAAAATGATAAAGAAGTAGAAAATTTAGCTTTGACATTATATAAAAGAGATGAACAATTTTCTTATGTGGAATGTTGGTTTGAAGATGATAAAATCGTTAAACATTATGGTTTAGTTGGCGATAAGGGAGATATCAAAAAATATGAAAATTGTTCAATTGATGATTATAAATTATACTTAGATATCTTCGTAGGACGATATGAAAAATTAGGTTATATCTCATGGCGAGAATTCACGAAAAAGACTTTATTGATGAAAATCACTATAGAAGATAATGAACAAAATTTATGGAAAGAAGAAAATGAAGCGCCGATATATTTCCTTTATGAAATGGTACAAAAAGCTTTAGAAATTAATGTAGTGGGCTTTTTAAATGATTGGGGCTATAGAAGAAATGAAAAGAAAAATCTGTATGAAATCGACTTTTATTTTGATACGGTTGATAAAGATATAGCAGTGAATTTAGTAAAACATGTCATAGAAGTATTTTCAATGAATGCTAAATCAAAGGTAGAGGAAGTCATAGAATTAGCAGAAGTTAAAAATGGAGTTGTTTAATTTTTCGTTTATAATAGACGATGCCAAAAATATCTGCTAACGCCCAACCGATAGGGATAGACCACCAAATACCGATTACTCCGGTAGAAGGTATGCTAGCAAGGTAATAGGCAAGTCCTACACGTGTGCCTAATGAAATAATGGTTAAGATTACAGACATGCTAGGGAAGTTAATAGCACGATAAAATCCATATAATAAAAATAAAATGCCAATGCCAAAATAGAAGCTACCTTCTATGCGGAGATAATCCACACCGATATTGATAATTTCCGTTTCAGAACTATCAATGAAAATTGTCATTAGAGGGCGAGCAAAGATAAAGACGCCAACAGATATAATTAAACAAAATAGGAATGAGATTTTTATAGCAGATTTAATACCTTGTTGAATTCTATCTGTTTTTTAGCACCGTAGTTTTGCCCAATGAAAGTAGAAAAAGCATTGCCAAAATCTTGTGCAGGCATATAAGCTAGTGAGTCTATTTTTACAGCAACGGTAAAGGCTGCCATTACTGTTGCACCAAAGCTATTTACAAGATTTTGTACGAGTAAAATTCCAAAATTCATTACAGATTGTTGTGTTGATGTTAATAATGAAGAATTAGAAATATTTTTTATCATGGCTAAATCAAATTTACAATGTTCTTTTTGCGGAATTAATTCAGGGCATTTTTTTATAGTGTAGATTGTTAGACCTAAGGCACAAAAACCTTGAGCTATTACTGTTCCAAGAGCAGAACCTGCCACACCCATTTGAAAATTAACAACTAAAATAATGGAAAGAATAATATTGAAAAGGGCAGAACTTGCTAAAAAGATAAGTGGTGTTTTTGAATTGCCAATAGCACGAAGTAGACAAGTGAAATAATTATAAATAAAAGAAAAACTAAATCCGATGAAAATGATATAAAGATATGTATAAGTCAAATCGAAAATTTCGCTAGGGACTTGCATAAAATAAATGATTTCATCAATGTAGATAAAAATAAAAATATTTATTATTATTGTAAGTATTAATATTAAGATGAAAGAGATAAAAATACTGGATTTTAATTTGAAATAATCTTTTTCACCATAAAATATCGAAAATAAAGCTCCGCTACCCATACAAAGACCTAATAATACTGAGGTCAAAAAAATGATTAAGGCATAGCTTGCACCAACAGCAGCTAAGGCATCTGTGCCAATAAAATGACCAACAATTAAAGTATCGGAGATATTATATAACTGTTGCATAAGATTGCCTAAAATCATAGGCAGTGAAAATTTTAACATAGTCATCGAACAGACCCTGTTGTTAAATCATATTTCATAATAAAAGCACCTCGCTTAGACTATAAAGAAAATATATTGCATAAGTTAGAAAATATTTATATAATAAATATAACTAATTAATTGATTAATTTATACTAATACTTAGAATAATGAAAAAATAATTCAAAAGAAAAGAGGAAAACTAATGGAGGCTTTAGTTACGATTATTAATAAATCAGGAGTTCATGCACGACCAGCAGCAATGCTTGCTCAAATGGGACGTAGATATACGTCTAAAATCACATATACAGCAAAAGGTATCACTGCTGATGGGAAAAATATCATTCCTATAATCAATTTAGGATTATCTTGTGGTACACAAGTGCTTATAACTGCTGAAGGTGATGATGAACAAGAAGCTATTAAAGCTTTGAGTGAACTTGTAAATAATCGTTTTGGTGAGCATCAATAATAATATTTATAACACAAATATATTAAGAAGTTAAGAGTTGTCTTCGCTCTGAAATTATGCTAATATATCTTATACAATTTAATGTTTTGTAAAAGACAATGAAAAAGAGAGTATAGATATAATTGAGTTGTGCAGAGAGAAATTTATAGCTGAAAAATTTTCAACCCAGTATCTAGAAGTAGCTTTGGAGTCCTCATACCGAAATAATATTAAGTATGAGCGCAGATACAGCGTTATGTAATGAAGTTTTATCTGAATTTTATGTAGTTGATTTATAAATTTAGATAAGAAAAATTAGGTGGTACCGCGAAGATATCTCTTTCGTCCTTTTATGAGGAATGAAAGAGATTTTTTTGTGTAATTTTTGCCTGATTTAATTGAATAACTTAGTTTTTGTGTGAAAAATAGGAGGTATTTTTTTGATGGAAGAAACAAATATTCCAAAGGTTTATGACCCGCAATCTTTTGAAAAAAATGGTATCAATATTGGGAAGAAAATAAATTATTCCATGCAGAAGTAGATGAAACTAAAAAACCATTTAGCATTGTAATGCCACCACCAAATGTAACAGGTCAGCTTCATATGGGACATGCTATGGATAATACTTTGCAAGATATTTTAATTCGTTTTAGAAGAATGCAAGGATATAACACTTTATGGATGCCTGGTACTGACCATGCAGGTATAGCAACTCAAGCAAAAGTAGATGCACAACTTCGTGGACAAGGTGTATCTCGTTATGATATTGGTAGAGAAAAATTCTTAGAACATGCTTGGGCATGGAAAGAAAAATATGGCAATCGCATAAAATATCAAATTCGTACACTTGGTTCTTCTTGTGATTGGGATAGAGAACGTTTCACTATGGACGAAGGTTGCTCTCATGCCGTTCGTGAAGTATTTGTACAATTATATAAAAAGGTTTAATTTATCAAGGCAAACGCATAACTAACTGGTGCCCACACTGCAATACAGCACTTAGCGATATTGAAGTAGAACATCAAAATGAACAAGGTCATTTATATCATTTAAAATATCAAGTTGAAGGTGAAGATAGATTTGTAGAAATCGCTACAACTCGTCCTGAAACTATGTTTGGTGATACTGGTGTAGCTGTTCATCCTGATGATGAACGTTATAGCGATTTAGTAGGCAAAACTTTGATTTTACCAATCGTTGGTCGTCGTATACCACTTTTTGCTGATAGTTATGTAGACCCACAATTTGGTACTGGTGCAGTAAAAGTAACACCAGCTCATGACCCTAATGACTTTGATATGGGTGCTCGCCATAATTTAGAACAGATTGTAGTAATTAACAATGATGGTACAATGGCAGAAAATACTGGTAAATATGCTGGTCTTGACCGTTATGAATGCCGTAAACAATTAATCGAAGATTTAAAACAACAAGGTTGTTTAATCAGCATTGAAGAACATGAACATGCAGTAGGTCATTGTTCTCGTTGCTCAACAACTGTAGAACCACTTGTATCTAAACAGTGGTTTGTAAAAATGGAATCTTTGGCAAAACCTGCAGCTGAAGCTGTAAAATCTGGCAAAATTAAATTTGTTCCAGAAAGATTTTCTAAAATCTATTGCAATTGGTTAGATAATATACGTGATTGGTGTATCTCTCGTCAGCTTTGGTGGGGTCATCGTATTCCAGCATGGTATTGTGATGATTGCGGTGCAACTATCGTAGAAAATGAAGATGTAACAGTTTGTCCTCATTGTGGTAGCAAACATGTTCATCAAGATGAAGATGTACTTGATACATGGTTTAGCTCTGGTCTTTGGCCATTTGAAACTATGGGTTGGCCAGAACAAACAGCAGAATTAAAACAATTCTATCCAACAAGTGTACTTGTTACAGGATATGACATTATTTTCTTCTGGGTAGCTCGTATGGTAATGATGGGCTTAGAATTTGGTAAAGATATTCCATTTAAACATGTATTTATTCATGGTCTTGTACGTGATAGTCAAGGTCGTAAAATGAGTAAATCTTTAGGTAATGGTATTGACCCTGTTGAAGTAATTGAAAAATATGGTGCAGATACACTTCGCTTTATGCTCATCACAGGTAATACACCTGGTAATGATATGCGTTTTTATTGGGAACGTGTAGAATCTGCTCGTAACTTCGCTAATAAATTATGGAATGCTTCTCGTTTCATGCTTATGAATCTTGAAGGTTTTGACAAAACTTTTGTTCCAGAAGCTAGCGACTATACTTAGCAGATAAATGGATTTTAAGCCGTTATGCTAAAACTTCTATCAGCATTACTGAAAACCTAGAAAAATTTGAATTAGGTGAAGCTGGTCGTTCTTTATATGACTTCATTTGGAATGAATTCTGTGATTGGTATATTGAACTTAGCAAAGCTCGTCTTTACGATAAAGAAAATGTTCGTCCACGTAAAGTAGCTCAATATGTTTTAGGTTATGTACTTGAACATACACTTCGCTTATTACATCCATTTATGCCATTTATTACAGAAGAAATTTGGCAACACATTCCACATGAAGGTAAGAGTATCATGGTAGCTGATTGGCCAACAGGTGAAGAAGCAAAACTTGATGATGCAAGCGAAGTAGAAATGACTACTATCATGGAAACAATCAAAGCTATCCGTAATATGAGAGCTGAAGTAAATGCAGCACCAAGCAAAAAAACAGAAGTAATTCTTCATTTAAGTGATGAAAGCTTAACTGATGTATTTGCTAAAAATAGTGGATATTTAGAAACATTAGCTTCTGCTAAAAATGTAACTATTTTAGCAAAAGATGATGCAAAACCAGAAAATGCAATGACAGCAGTAGTAAATGGTGTAGAAATTTATTTACCTTTAGCAGGTTTAATTGATGTAGAAAAAGAAACTGCTCGTTTAAATAAAGAATTAGCTACATTAGATAAAGAAGTATCACGTCTTGATAAAAAACTTTCTAACGCAGGCTTTATTGCCAAAGCACCTGCTGATATTGTAGAGAAAGAAAAGAAAATTTAAAAGGTTATGAAGAAAAACGTGAAGCAGTAAAACAACGTTTGGCATATTTAGCAACTCTTTAATTTTAGATTTTTTATGAAAGGCGTAATAAAATGAATTATCTAGAATCGCTAGAATATCTAGATGAGCTTAGTACCTTTGGTACTAAGCTTGGTCTAGGTCGCATTAAACAATTGGTAACTTATTTAGACAATCCACAAACAAGATATAAAACTATACACATAACAGGAACTAACGGAAAAGGTTCAACAAGTTCTATGTTATCTAGTATTTTAACAACATCTAATATTAAAACAGGTTTGTATATTTCACCTCATTTAGTATCATATACAGAACGTATTCAAATAGACGGAAATCCTATAAGCGAAGAAGATTTTGCTGATTGTATTAGTGCTGTTAAAACTTTTGTGGATAAAATGGTTGAAGATGGCGAAGAGTCACCTACACAGTTTGAAGTTATTACAGCAGCGGCATTTTTGTATTTTGCGATTAATAAAGTAGAATATGCTGTCATCGAAGTAGGATTAGGTGGATTATTAGATTCTACTAATGTGGTAAAACCAGAAGTTAGCGTCATCACAAATGTGGCATTTGAACATGCTCATCTATGTGGGGGAACTTTAGAAGGTATAGCAGAGCATAAAGCAGGTATTATAAAAGATGGTGTACCTGTGGTTACAGCAGCAAAAGATATATCATTAGATATAATCAATCAAACAGCTGAAGAAAAAAATGCTGATATTTTCATAGCAAATAATGATTTTTCAGCTATGTTTGTGAATTTTGATGGGCAGTATCAAGAATTAAAATTTAGTTCTGAATTATTAGGAGTTAATTTCAATTATAAATTGAAATTATTAGGTGACCATCAAATAGAAAATAGTTCTTTAGCTATTATGACCGCTAGTATCTTAGGTAATAATGATGAACGTATTACTAGAGAAAATATCATTGATGGTTTAGCATTAGCAAAATGGCCAGCACGTTTTGAAGTATTTAATTTTGATGGACAGATTTGCATAGTAGATGGCGCTCATAATCCAGCAGGTATGATGATACTTCGTCAAAATTTAGATAAATATTATCCAAATGAAAAAAGAGTTATTCTTTTAGGTATATTAAAAGATAAAGACATAGATACTATGCTTATTGATTTATTGCGTGATGATGATGAAATCGTTATAACTACTCCAAATTCAGAAAGAAAAGCTTCTCCTGAATATATTGCAAGTAAGATATCAAATCATCGTGTAGAGACTTTTAATAATATGCAAGAAGCTTTAACTTTAGCTCGTCAGTGGGCAGGTAAAGATAAAGTTTTATGTATAACAGGTTCTTTATATTTGACAGGTGAACTGAGAAATATTTTAGTCAATGAAGCATGATTTTAGTAAAGGTATTTTTAGCTTTTAGAGTAGTAGGTGTATAGGTGGATATATTTAAAAAAAATAGATTGAATAATGATTGTAAACGATTGATGTTTTACATTGTTATAGCTATGGCAACAATGTTACCTTTTTCCTATGTTATATCAAGTCTATTGTTAGTAGCTGGCTGGGGTGTTTTTGCCTATAAATCATTTAAGGGATTTTTTGAATGGAAACGTACAATACTTGATTTTCCCATTATGATTTTTGTGATTATATCTTTTTTATCCGTTTTAGTATCACCAGATTCAGCATTTAGTTTTTACAATTGCTATAATTTAGTTGGTCGATATGTACTTACATATTACTTAGTTGTGCAAAGTATAGATTTAAAAAATATAGGACAATTAAAAGTATTTTTAAGCTGTATAAGCTTATCTTTATTTATTGTTGTAATATATGGTTTTATGCAAGCATTTTTAGGTATAGGACTAACTTCTGAGCAAATAGTATGGACTGATGGAGCAATGTTTCCTGGATTAAAAACGAGAGTATTTTCCACATGGCAAAATCCTAATTTATTAGGTGGCTACTTTGATTTGATGTTAGGCTTGATGGCTGGAATGTTTTTATTGATAAAACATAAAATCGTTCGCATTGTAATCGCAGTTTTATTCTGTTTAACAGCCTTTTGTTTGACCTTGACATATGCTAGAGGGGCTTGTCTAAGTATTGCCTTAGTAATCTTTGTCTATAGTATTTTATATAATCGAAAAGTATTATTAGCATTGATAGGATTAGCTGTCATCTTATTGCTTTCAGATGCAACTTTAGTGGATAGAATGACATCTATTTTTACGAAAATGGATACATCTTCAGAAATGCGTCTTGCTTTTTGGGAAAGTACTATAGCGATGATTTTAGACCACCCATTATTGGGTATAGGTTGGGGTTCATATTTTATGGTTTATCCTAATTATGATTATTATATGCAGGGGAATTTTATAAAAATTGTACATGCACATAATATGTATTTGAATTTTATGGCTGAAATTGGTTTATTTGGTTTTGCAAGTTATATGGTTTGTTTCTTTGGTGTAATTTACAAAGCCTTTAAAGCACACGTTATGAAATTAGATATATTGGTTAAAGCTATGTTTTTAGGCATAGGTTTAGGTTTATCTGCATTGGCATTAAATGGTTTTACAGATTATGTAATGTTTAATACAGAATTATCTATGCTTGTATGGCTATTTTCAGGAATTGTAGTTTCTGGATATAAAAATTAAATTAATAATATTATTTAAACTCAAGCCTTAAAGGAGTGAATGCAGTGAAAGAACAAACTATTTCTAAAGCAACTATTGATAGATTACCACTATATTATAGAACTTTGAGATTGGCTCAAGATGATGGCATGGATATCATCTCATCAGATGAATTAGGCCGTCGATTAGAATTAACACCGGAGCAAATTAGAAAAGATTTAGCTTTATTTGGTCAGTTTGGTAAAAAGGGAGTTGGCTATTATGTCAATGAACTTAAATTTAATGTAGGCAAGATTTTAGGGCTTGATAATCATTGGAATATTGCAATCGTAGGGATTGGTCATTTAGGTGTGGCTTTGGCTAATTATCAAAATTTTATTGCTTTAGGTTTTAATCTAGTAGCATTATTTGATAATGACCCCAATATTATTGGAAAGACAGTAAATCATGTAAAAGTAAAAAGCATTGATGAATTGCAAAGTTGTGCTAAAAATCTGAAGATAGATATTGGGGTTATTGCAGTACCTGCTCAATTTGCACAACAGGTCGCTGATAAATTAGTTAAAGCAAATATAAAAGGAATATGGAACTTTGCTCCTGTAAAAATGAGAGTCCCTGAAGATGTGAAAAT
>ENA-OQHP01000457-OQHP01000457.1-human-gut-metagenome-genome-assembly--contig:-NODE-457-length-13232-cov-2.376879_pt1 | contig 13232 bp, 14 predicted proteins | sample MGYA00242563_ERZ504717 | MGnify/ENA primary metagenome ERZ504717 (study PRJEB26092, sample SAMD00036212) | human gut metagenome | host: Homo sapiens | study: EMG produced TPA metagenomics assembly of...
CTCAAATTCATCATCCAACCATCTTCTATACGGATTACAATCAGCTACATACCATTGAGGAAAAACTTTTTTCCCATCCACATAGACATCTGCACATTGCTGTCCTATTTCCTGATCACTGCTTCTCCGAAGTCGAACGCCTTTATTTTCAGGCTTAATTTTAACAATAAACTCGCTCCCATCCTGACTATTTAAATAAGCAACTCTTCTTGTAATCATTTCCGTGTCATAGCTTCCTTCATAGCTAGATGTCAAATCTCTCATCATAGTTTTTCCTCCGGTCAAATAACAATGAGATTTTATAGAAGAAGATGAGGCTATATCCACATTATCAACTTCTTCTAAAACAGGCGTATCCACTCCATAATAAAAAACAGTTCCTTCATGCTCTAAATATTGATTATTATACTCTCCAGACTCAATATTAAAATCTAAACTTTTATAAAAAGGATAATAATCGTTGATACACAGACGGGTCATAGACCATGGATTATCCTTCAATCCATCATAACCTCCAAAAGCATGTGTTTCTGGAGGAGTAGGGAAGCCCCATCCATAGCACACATAACTTTCCGAACCATCGCTCTCCACTTTAGGAGTTTTATTTCCATCAATATAAACTCTTACATCTCCTTCACATGAAATAATATTAGGCCGTTCTGCATAACAAGTTATATGCGCAGCCACCATTTTTCCAGTTCCTCTAATTTTACCTATCTCACTATCTGCATTTATAGTTCTTTTACGCATATAATAAGGTGTATTCCTAAAATAGCCACATCTCTCCTCTTCATAATTATTACAGGTTAACCCCAACTTTACTTCATCAACCTCCACAATCTCATGGCCCTTATTTTCCAAATACAGTGTCATATTCCGCCAAAAAGGCATCGGAAATGTATTATATATAAATCCATTTTTCAGCACTCCCATCAATAAATATTCAGTATCATTATATCCCAAAGAATTTCCTCCCAATGCACCTACCGGACAATATATGTCTGGCAAACGATGATCATCAAACACAATCTTTATCCATAAATCATGTAAAACAGACTCTGTCAATTTACTCATCAACAGATTCACAAAAGAAACAACTCCTTTGTGCGTTTTTGAGAATAGCATTTTACTCTCATTAGGAGATATTGATATGTTATTCTTCACAGCAGTTTCCACTAAAGTATCGTTCCACAAACCATGTTTTTTCAAAGACTGCCGCATGGTTAAATCTTCTCCATCTGGGAAACGCCCAAGACTATCCCCTTCCACAAATGAATGGTATATGATATGTCCCCATCCACCTTCTCCTTTACCCCTGTCATTTCCACCGAGCTTTACATCAGTGGTGATTTTACAACCATCCCGATATGGAATAGGAACAAAACTTCGACCTACTCGGATAGGGCCTCTCCCACCATCCAATGGGCCTATATAGGAATCCGAAACAGGAGAAACAAAAGGATATTTCTCTCCAAGTTCTGACAGCCTTAGAGAATAAGATGGGATTGTATCCCCATTAAGATAAAAACGGAACAATGGATCTGTACTACTCAAATAACGATGTTGAACTAAATTATAGATACAACCTGCTCCTTTCACATCAAAAACAACCCATTCTTTTCCCCTCTTTTGATAAAGCCACCAATCCCAATCCGCATTCTTACCTTTTTTATCTATACTCCCTTCATAACCTACTTTTATCCCCGAAGTATCTAAAATAGGTAACTTATTTACATTCGTCATAATAAATCAGACTGTCCATGTGAAATATCTGCATAACAACAAAAACAGAACAGCATCAAACTTTTTACTACATTTTTTCATAAGACCAACATTATAATAATCGAATAATACAAAAGTGACAAAATTCTAAAAGACAAGCTAGTATTATTTCTACAAAAAACGATACAATTAATGCAGTTTTCCATATCCTTTAAATTTATTTTTTCACATTCCCTTACACATTCTACGTTTCCCGAGCCCAAAAACTACGTTTCCACACTGAGAGACATGAGAATATGCCAAAATTTTTGTTATCCTGCCCTAACTTCTCCCCACATGCAGTACCCTTATCTCAGTACTTCAAGAAAGTACTCCAGTACTTCCATAGTAGTACTTCAGTACTTCCCCGTCAGTACTGGAGTACTGGCAAGGAAGTACTGGCAACTATAAAGGAACTGTAAATCAGAACCTTCTTTTTATAGCAACAAAACTTATCAAATTCTGTAAATTGAATACCAAAATAAATTCCATTATATAGCCCAACTCTCATTTTTAATTATAACTTTGCGAATAAAGAACTCAAACTTGAAAGATATGAAAGTAGCAATCATCGGAGCCGGAAACATGGGAGGTGCCATTGCCCGTGGACTGGCCAACGGACATTATATTCAGGCACAAGAAATTTCGGTATCCAACCCCAGTGCCGGCAAACTGGACGCACTGAAAGCGGAATTTCCTGCCATTCACGTAACGCATTCCAATAAAGAAGCAGCAGAAGATGCGGACATTATCATTATTGCCGTCAAACCGTGGAAAGTGGAAGAAGTGTTGAAGCCGCTGAGATTGAGAGGGCCACAGATTTTGGTATCAGTAGCGGCAGGACTGACTTTTGAAGACCTGGCACATTTTGTAGACCCGGAAATGCCGATGTTCCGCGTCATTCCTAACACGGCCATTTCAGAAGGAGCCAGCATGACACTGATTGCCGCACGCAACGCTTCGGAAGAACAAATCACTTCCCTGACTGCACTCTTTAACGAAATGGGACGTTCCATGCTGATTGAGGAAAAACAATTTGCAGCTGCCACCTCACTGACTTCCTGTGGCATTGCCTACGTACTGAAATACGTACAAGCTGCCATGCAGGCAGGAGTAGAACTGGGTATCAAGCCACACGATGCACAGACCATGCTGGCACAAACCCTGGAAGGGGCAGCCAAACTTTTGCTGAACAACGAAAATGCGCATCCGGCCACAGAAATCGAGAAAGTGACTACTCCGGGAGGAATTACCATCAAGGGTATCAACTCGCTGGAGCATGACGGATTTACCTCGGCCGTTATCCACGCCATCAAGGCCAGCTTATAAAAACATCATACGGGGAGCTTCGTGCTCCCTTTTTCATTACAAAACCTGAACCGACATGAAAAACAACATTCTTATCACCATGGGAATCCTTGTATTGTTAGGAATAGCCGTACAGGGTTTGTTTGGCATCGTAGCCGGTGTATTCCTGTCCGCCATTTTAGGAATCATCTACGGAGCCGTCAAGAAAAACAAGCAGTTTCTGCGCTGGTCGGTCATTGCACTTACCATCGACATTATCTGCATCATCCTGTTCTATTTCTGCCTGATTCAATCGGACATGTAGCTTTTACTTCACAAAACCTTTTTCGTCCCATTTCAGGCTGTTCCATCGTTTCACAAAGATAAAGGCACGGATATTCTCGTCGAGCAGGAAGGCACACCACATGCCGACCAGTCCCCAGCCAGATGAATACCGAACAGATAGCTGAGTCCGACAGAGACCGTCCACTGCACAATCAGACCGACATAGAACGGGAAATTCACGTCACCTGCCGAACGGAGGGCATTCGTGGCATAGATATTTACGGCACGCCCTATCTCTACGATGACATCGACAATGAGAATGGTCACTCCCAACCGGATAATATTCTCGTTGTTCGTCAGCATACTGAAGATTGTATGACCGAATATGGCCAGATGCACGAAAGTCCCAACGATACTAAAATGGACAAACGCATGACGTACTTTCCCAACAGGTAGGCCGCACGTATCCGCTTCTGCCCCACCAGATGACCGATACTGATGGCTCCTCCTTGTGCCATGGCGATGGCAAAGAGATAGACAAACATGGTGGTATTCACCGTATAGGTTCGTGTGGCCAGCGAATCATTTCCCAGGATATTGATTAAATAGGTGATGACGACCTGCGAAAAACTGTACGACATATTCTCTCCGGCAGAAGGGACTCCCACCTTCAACAAGTTTTTCAGTTCTATCCAAGGAAAAGGACGGAACAGAGCCATCGGGAAAGACGGAATATGTTTTCTGAAGAGAATGACAAACAAGACAATCATGCTCACCCCACGGGCTATGGAGGTAGATATGGCCGCTCCTTCTGCTCCCATGGCAGGCAGGCCGAACTTACCAAAAATCAGGGAATAGTTTCCGATAATGTTCATCACATTGACCAGCACCGTGACCAGCATGGGGTAAATGGCTTTGTTGGCACTACGTAAGGACGCGGAAATAGTCAGCGAAATAGCCTGGAAGAAAGCAAACGCACCTACAATCTCCATGTAACCGATGCCATACTTCAGCAATTCCGGACGAAGTCCCATCCATCCCAATAATGTAGTTGCTCCATAGTGCAAAATTGGCACTGACTACAAGTTCCCACGACCAGGTTCAGCAATAAAGATACACCTACCACCTGCACCATCTTGTTCCTCATCCCTGCTCCCAGATACTGCGAACACAGCACAGAAGTACCGATATTGATTACCTCAAAAATAAGGAAAGCAAACATTACAATCTGGTTCACCACCCCTACTGCCGCCACACTTCATCGGAATACTGACTCAGCATAACGGTGTCGACAGCACCTAACATCATAATCAATAAGGTCTCGATAAAGATAGGAATCACGAGCTTCGTCAAGCCTTTCCGGATACCTGTTTGTTGAATTGCCTGTTCCACGTACTAACTCTCTAAAAAACGTGACAAAATTACAACATTTAGCCCGTAGAGCGTCTTGACCTATATCAATTTAAAGGTGTAAATCCTACAATGCACTATTTTCCCCCTTTTCTTCACTATTTTCCCCCTCTGAATCCTAATAAAATATGATTTTTGCAACACCTAAAAACAATTATTATGAAAATCAAGCAATTTCTACTGATCGTATTAGCATGTCTTTGCATTCCTTTTACTCAATTATGGAGTAATCCTGTAAACGGACTCTTGGAAAGAATTGATCCGGGAGCTTCCAAGAAATTCATTATACAAGTAAAGAAAGGACCATCCGATTTTTTGAACTCGACCAAAAAGGTGACAAAGTAGTCATTCGGGGAAACAACTACGTAAACATCGCTACCGGCTTGAACTGGTATCTGAAATATTACGCAGCATTCATCTTTCATGGAACGGCATGACTGCCGAACTGCCGGAAAGCTTGCCGAAAGTTTCTACTCCGGTACGCAAGGAAACCAACCTCTCCTTACGCTACGATTTCAACTATTGCACTTATTCCTATACCATGGCTTTCTGGGACTGGAAACGCTGGGAAAAGGAAATCGACTGGATGGCACTGCACGGAATCAACTTGCCACTGGCAGTAGTCGGTCAGGAATGCGTGTGGAAAAACATGCTCGAAAAATTAGGGTATACGAAAGAAGAAATCAATAAATTCATTGCAGGACCTGCTTTCTTGGCATGGTGGGCCATGAACAACCTGGAAGGATGGGGCGGTCCCAATCCTGACAGCTGGTACACACAGCAGGAAGTACTGCAGAAGAAGATTCTGAAGCGTATGCGCGAATACGGCATCGAACCGGTATTTCCGGGCTATTCCGGTATGGTACCTCATGATGCCAATAAGAAACTGGGACTAAACGTAACCGAACCCGCATTGTGGAACGGATTTACCCGTCCGGCTTTCCTGCTTCCAACTGACTCACGCTTCAATGAAATTGCTTCTTTATATTACAAGGAACTGGAAAAACTGTTCGGCAAAGCAACTATTACTCTATGGATCCGTTCCACGAACTTGAAGATGCGGGAAGTGTAGATTTTGATGCAGCCGGAAAGGCTGTACTTAAAGCAATGAAAGATGTCAATCCGAAGGCTACATGGGTGATTCAGGGATGGACGGAAAACCCGCGCCCGGAGATGATCAAGAACCTGAACAACGGGGATATCCTGATTCTGGACTTGTTCAGCGAATGCCGTCCGATGTGGGGTATTCCTTCTATCTGGAAACGTGAAAAGGGTTATGAGCAACACGACTGGCTGTTCTGTATGATAGAAAACTTCGGAGGCAACGTGGGTCTGCACGGACGTATGGACCAGTTGCTGAACAATTTCTACCTTACCAAGAACAATCCATTAGCCGCCCATCTGAAAGGCATCGGTCTGACCATGGAAGGTAGCGAAAACAATCCGGTGATGTTCGAACTGATGTGCGAACTTCCCTGGCGTCCGGAAAAGTTCACCAAGGAAGAATGGTTAAAAGACTATCTCTTCGCACGCTACGGTGTACGGGATGAAAAAATTACACAGGCATGGAGCATTCTTGCCGACGGCATCTACAACTGCCCGTTTGGCAATAACCAGCAAGGCCCTCACGAATCCATTTTCTGCGGCCGTCCCGGACTGAATAACTTCCAGGCATCCAGCTGGTCTAAGATGCAGAACTATTATGACCCGACCAGCACGGAAGCGGCAGCCCGCCTGATGCTGGAAGTAGCCGACAAATACAAAGGCAACAACAACTTTGAATATGACCTGGTAGACATCGTCCGTCAGTCACTCTCCGACAGAGGACGTATCGTCTACAACCAGACCATTGCCGACTTCAAGAGTTTCGACAAAAGAGCTTTGCAGCTCACTCACAAGAGTTTCTGAATATCTTGCTGGCACAAAACCGTCTGTTAGGCACCAGAAGTGAATTCCGCGTAGGACGCTGGATTGAACAGGCCCGTAACCTGGGAACTACTCCAGAGGAAAAAGATTTGTATGAATGGAATGCCCGCGTACAGATTACCACATGGGGAAACCGCGTATGTGCCAACGACGGAGGACTTCGCGACTATGCTCACAAAGAATGGAACGGTCTTCTGAAAGATTTCTACTACAAACGCTGGGCAGCCTACTGGCAGACACTCCAGGATGTGCTTGATGGCAAACCGATGGTGGAACTGGACTACTATGCCATGGAAGAACCTTGGACACTTGCTCACAATCCGTACGCATCGCAACCGGAAGGTGACTGTGTCAGCGTAGCAAAAGAAGTATTTAATGAAGTGTTTCCGAATAAATAATTAAAAACAACCATTACTCAGAAAAGCACCATGAAACGATTGTTGTCATTAGACATCTTACGCGGAATCACGGTATGCGGCATGATTCTGGTAAATAATGCCGGAGGCCCCGTTTCGTACGCACCGTTGCGTCATTCTGTATGGAACGGACTCACTCCGTGCGACCTGGTTTTCCCGTTCTTTCTGTTTATGGTCGGTATCTCCACCTACATTTCTCTTCGGAAATTTAACTTCGAACCTACCTCGGAAGTGGTCAAAAAGATTGTTCGACGTACATTCCTTATCATTCTAATCGGATTAGCGATTGACTGGTTCGGATATGCGTGCAATGGAGACTTCTTCCCCATCGACACGCTACGCATTCCTGGTGTATTACAACGAATTGGCCTATGCTACGGCATCGTATCGCTTATGGTCATTTATATCAATCATAAGTATCTCCCATGGATTTGCGGTGGATTACTTCTTGCTTATTCCATCTTACTTCTGACAGGAAATGGCTATGCCTGTGATGACACCAATCTGCTTGCGGTCATTGACAGAAACGTATTTGGAGAAGCCCATCTTTACAAAAAGAGTCCGATTGATCCGGAAGCCTTGCCGGCACATTATCTGCCGTAGCCCACACGCTCATCGGATTTATGTGTGGCAGATTGTTGCTGGAAAAGATATCTGTAAACAAACGGATTGTCAAGCTCATTACAGCAGCTGTAATGATGCTAGTCATCGGCTATGTACTTTCCATTTGGATGCCGATTAACAAACGGATATGGTCTACCACCTTCGTTTTAGTCACATGTGGCTGGGGCTCTCTGCTATTGGCATTGCTTATGTATGTAATAGACGTAAAGAACATCAATAAAGGATGGACCTTCTTCCTGGTTTTCGGAATGAATCCTTTGTTCCTTTACGTGCTCAGTGAGGTTGTGGCAATCATATTCTCTCAATGGGAAATAAAAGACGCTATCTATCAAACAATCACCATTGCTGTTCCAGATGAATATCTGGCCTCTCTTATCTATTCATTGCTATTCTGCTCAGTAATGGGATTAACCGGCTACATCCTTCATCGTAAAAAAATCTATATCAAGATTTGATAAAAACTAACCTTTTAAAAATCTAAGTTTATGTGTAAAGTACAATTGAAAAATGCAAGACTAAGGCCATTCGCTTTGTTTATGGCTCTTTTTCTGATGAATGTCTCATGGGCATTTGCGCAGCTCACAGTTACAGGACATGTAAAAAGTACATCCGGTGATCCTTTGATTGGAGTAAACGTAGTTGAAAAAGGAACTACCAACGGAACCGTGACTGATATGGATGGTAATTTTTCTCTTCGAGTAGAGAAAGGTAAAACACTTGTATTCTCTTATATCGGTTTTCTTTCACAAGAAAATGTAGTGAGAGGTAATAGAATGAATATAACCTTGAAAGAAGATACAGAAACTTTAGACGAGGTGGTTGTTATTGGTTATGGTAGCATGCAACGTAAAGATGTAACCAGTTCTATTACTACTGTAAAAGCAGAAGATATGAATGTCGGTGTTATTACAACTCCGGCTCAGATGCTTCAAGGTAAAGTTCCTGGGCTGACTATCGCCAATACCAGCGACCCGAACGGTTCGGCTTCCATCTCTTTGCGTGGTGCTTCTTCACTGCGTACCGGTGAGGCTATGGAACCTTACTACGTAGTAGACGGGGTACCGGGAGTAAGTATCTCTCTGGTAGCTCCAGAAGACATTGAAAGCATCGATGTCTTGCGCGATGCTTCTGCTACAGCCATCTATGGTTCTAAAGCTGCCAATGGTGTGATTATCATCACTACGAAAAAAGGAAAGAAAGATGGACGTACGAGTGTAAGCTACAGCGGTTACGTAGCATGGGATCGTACCTTAAAAACCTTAGATATGATGACGGCAGATGAGTTACTAAGCTATGCCAAAACAAATAACATTACCCAGCTGAATGATTACTACAATGTAGATAATCCGGCTAACACCAATTGGCAAGATGAAGTGTTACGTACTGGTTTCAGCCATAATCATAACGTATCTATTAACGGCGGCAATGAAAAAACAAACTATAGTGCTTCACTTAACTTCCAAGACCGTGAAGGTGTGGTAAGAGGCACTAATATGGATCGTTTGAATGCACGTACCTTCGTACAAACCAAAGCTCTAAATAACCGTTTAGAATTAGCCCTCAGTCTAAATGCCAGCATCCGTAATAGTTCTACAGGACCAACCGACATCCAAGGTCGTAGCGTATTGGATGCAATGTACTACTACAACCCTTTGGTTCCTGTAAAGAATGAAGATGGTACATGGTATCGTAACCTGAATATTTCACAGAACTATAACCCGCTGTCAATGATTAACGAAGACCGTTATGACACAAAAGAAAAATTGTTGCAAGGTACAGCGCAAGCCACCCTGCATATCATCGACGGTCTGGACTGGAATCTTAATCTTTCATACCAAAACCAACAATACATCTACAACATCTACAATACCACACAAACCCAGTTGCCTTCAGTTATTTCGAAACACGGACAGGCAGACCGTAGCACTACAGAAAACATCCGCAAGCAGATGGAAACTTACCTGAATTGGAACCATACTTTTGCAGATGCACATAAAGTAGGTATCATGCTGGGTTACTCATGGGAACAAGCTGACAACAACGACGGTTTCGGACTGAGAGTCTATAATTTCTATAATGACGATTTAACTTACCACAACTTGGGTATGGCCAATAACATAGATATTAATGACGTCATCAGTAACAACCTCTCTACACTGAGAATGATCTCCTTCTATGGACGTATTAATTACAGCTATAAGAGCAGATACTTACTGCAAGCAACTGTTCGTCGAGACGGTTCTTCTGCTTTCGGTGAAAACAATCGCTGGGCAACTTTCCCATCTGTATCTGCAGCATGGCGCATCACAGAGGAACAATTCATGAAAAACCAACACGTATTCGATGACTTGAAATTAAGAGTTGGCTACGGTGTAAGCGGAAACTCTTTGGGATTCGACGCTTTTATCGCACGTCCCCTGTATGGTGCTACAGGATGGTTCACCTACGTAAATCCAGATGGAAGCACATCCAATTATAGAATGCTGGGAGCTACCCGAAATGCTAATCCGGATTTGAAATGGGAAAGTACCAGTATGTTCAACATCGGTATCGACTTCGGTTTCCTTCACAACCGCCTGAGCGGTACCATCGAATACTACGACAAACGTACCAGTGATTTAATTTATGATTATCCGGTTTCTACCAACCGCTATCCTTATGGTACCATGACAGCCAATGTAGGTGATATCAGCAACAAGGGTATCGAAATCACCATCAATGCTGTGCCTGTGCAAACCCATAACTTCACATGGAGTACAACCCTTAACCTGTCACATAACAAAAACGTGGTAGAGAAATTGACCAACGCATCCTATTCTGTACCTTACATTGATATGTCTGACCCTGATGTTGGCGGATTCTCAGGTCAAAATGTACAACGCATTATGGAAGGTTCTCCTATCGGACAGTTCTATACTTACGAATGGGCTGGCTACAATGAAAGCGGAGTATCCGTATTCAACGACTATGATGCCGATGGAAAACTGATTGGAACGACCGACGCCCCAACAGACGAAGACCGCCGCAAAACAGGTAGCGCACAACCTAAATTGACTTACGGATGGAACAATGATTTCACATGGAAAAACTGGACACTAACTGCTTTCTTCCAAGGTGTAGCAGGAAACCAGATCTACAATGCAACCCGAAACTACTATAATAACGTTGGGTTGGTAGCAGCCGGGAAAAACGTGTTAAGCGAAGTGGCCACAGAACAAAAATTCTCTGATTCCAATGCACAGCGTCCTTCTGACCGCTATCTGGAAAATGGCTCTTATTTCCGCCTGGCTACATTAACACTGGGATACAATTTCGGAAAGTTAGGCAATTGGGTGAATAACCTGCGTATCTATGCCACCTGCAATAACGTATTTACCATTACCGGCTACAAGGGATTAGATCCGGAAGTCTATCTGGGAGGTCTGACACCTGGTATGGACTGGCGTAATACCCAGTATCCGCGTACACGTACATTCATGGTAGGTGTAAATGTAAACTTCTAATCTAAAATATGGAGACATAAAAATATGAAAACAAGATATTTTATTTCTGCTGCCTTACTGCACTTACAACTGTCGGTTGTTCGGACCTAGACGTAGACATCAAGTCTCAGTACACTGAATATCCTGATTCTGAGATTGCACTGAGTGCGCGCATAAACAATGCTTATTACGCCTTCCGCGGTGCTTTGGGACGCCGTTATGACGAACTCATATCTTGCAACTCCGACGAATATACCGCAGTCAGTTTCGATGGAGATTACCTAAACGGACGTGATATGTCCAACATTTCTCTCCACATGGTCAATGCGGATGCCAGCAACAGCCAGCTGGCGGTTTACAACGATATTCAAGCTGGTATTGTAAATTGCAACCAGTTACTGATGGACTTAGGAGAAGGTGAAGACCAGGCAAGCCTCACCGCCCCACTCCGCGCCGTTCGTGCCTTCTACACCTTCCTTTTGATGGACAACTGGGGAGATACCCCCATCATTGACTACAAAGTGGTAGACAACAATTCAGCCATCGAACGTTCTCCACGTGCAGAAGTAGCTAAATGGATTGAAACAGAACTACTTGCTGTACGTGATAACTGTCCAAGTGAAGTATCTGAATCGACCTACGGCACACCAACATGCTGGATGGTTGATGCACTATTGGCTAAACTGTATATCAATTGGAACGTGTATACACAAGATGTTACCAGCTCCAGTTGGTCCTCTACTACGCCTAATGAAAAATTGAATGATTGTATCGCAGCCTGTGATCGCGTCATCAAGTCACAACTATTCAATTTAAACGACGGTTACAAAGAAAAGTTCATGTACACCAACGGTGCACAAATCAAAGACTTTATCTATGCCATGCCGTATGATGCTGTCACCGCACAAGGTATGACTTATGCCGTTTCGTACCTGGCGTCGTGGACAGAACGACAATGGTTTCTATAGTATTGAAATGACCAATTCTGTAGGTGGTAACATGACTCTAACCCCTGAATTTGTTGAATTATTCTGCCTGCCAGGAGATGACCGTAATACAGTAATTGCCGGAAATACAGGGGAAAATATTGATGAGGAGTCTTTCGATGTATACCAATATGATAATGCAACAGGTATGCCAACTAACGTACGAAACACTTATAAAGGAGATTTAGTCACTTTTTAGCAAATCTATTTCTTTGGCAACTGGCAGTTATACAGACAATTCTGGTAATGTTATTATACGAACACCAGATGCAGACCTCAATTGTGGCGCAACTTTAACCGGATGGACACAAGGTTATCGTTCCATCAAATTCTTCCCAGATATCAACGATTACAACGTATACAGTCGTAATCAAGACAACGACGTACCTATCTTCCGTTATGCAGACATTATCTTGATGAAATGTGAAGCTATTGTCCGTGGCGGTACAGCTACATTAGGCGACACACCTCAAAGTCTATTCAACCAGATTCGCACGTATGTACACGCTCCAGAATTGAATCATGACCCGGATCTCCAGGAAATTTTGGACGAACGTGGACGTGAATTCCTCGACGAACACTGGCGTCGTACGACCTAATTCGTTTGGTGACTTTGAGCGTGACTGGGGATTTAAGTATGATTATAATCCGGATGCAGCTAATCCCCAATATCGTCTGCTACCGTTGGCACGTGACGTACTCAATGCAAACACCAACTGGAAACAGAATCCTGGATACGGAGAATAATTACTCTATATAAATTATCGGTGAGGAAAATACCTCACCGATAATTTGAGCTATTCCAACATTAGGTTTGCAAAAGACAATTTTACTACAACATTTACCAAATACAAGTTTAATAGTCTTAATCCCACAAAGAATATACCATTTCATTCCTTATTTTTACAGAAACAAAAAGACGCTTTCACGTAGTTTGAAAATTCATGAAGACGCATTTTGCCATATTATTCAAATCACTGTTTTTGGGAACAATCACCCATTGGTTATTTCATGCACTCACGGTCAGACCACCGAGAGGCTTCTGCCATACATTG
>ENA-OQHP01000459-OQHP01000459.1-human-gut-metagenome-genome-assembly--contig:-NODE-459-length-13214-cov-1.708719_pt1 | contig 13214 bp, 12 predicted proteins | sample MGYA00242563_ERZ504717 | MGnify/ENA primary metagenome ERZ504717 (study PRJEB26092, sample SAMD00036212) | human gut metagenome | host: Homo sapiens | study: EMG produced TPA metagenomics assembly of...
ATTAGGTTCAGGCTGTTACTCAAACAATTATGCACAATATGATCAAATTCATATTGCTGGAATTCATGTTAAAGGTAGAAATTACAATCGCATAAATAAATTCGATAATATACATAATCAGCCAAACTATCCAAACGAAAATCCAAAGGAAATAGAATTGTCTGACACCGATACTTATCCTGTCGAACAATTCTGCTGGAGTATTGCGTGCCAACGTGCTGTTTTCACCAAATGTATCTTTTACATACTTATGCAGTTTCTCTACTTTATCATCACTTCTATCCGGTACGATTTCATTTCGGGTGAACAAAAACAAAATGATAAAGATAAATACTATGTTGATTTATCTGATAATGGTGCCCATTATCAAGTATCTCCTTCAAATACCATAAAAAGAAAATTTGTCTGCTTCTGTAAGGCATTTAAACTCCCACTTGGGCGAAGCCAACAGTGGACAGAAAGCGCAAAAAAGAGCCAGCCCGATGGCAAACTTTCGTGCCTTACCCAATCGTAAAAATTATCTGATGTATGTTTCTTTTCTTGATTCTCCATAATTCCTATTTTTTCCAGTAATCTTCCATAGAATAAACGCTGAAGTTTTTGATGCTCTTTTCGTTTATCCGATACTTCTTATTGTTTTTTTCTACATCGCAATAAAACAGTTCTTTTATATTGCTAACATGGCATCCCCATATATGACTTGGGGAAGAGGGACCGGAATAACGCTCTATGTATATGTCCAAGTCATAACTAGAAGTACGTTCCGTACAAATCACATTATCAGCTTGCGCCCTCAATGCTTGCACCATTCAGAGGATTTGTCACAAAGGATAAATAAATCGACATTATAATCCCTGCAAATAGAAATCAGTCCGGTTAAAAAAAGCGAATCCTTACGAATCATCGGAAAACAGAACTCGATTTTTTGCAAATCATCAATGACAATGCGCTTTATCGTCCGGCTTTTATCTTCCGACTCATTGGAAACACGAAGCTGTTGAATGAGGTAGTAGAAAAACTCATCGGATGAGATGCATCCCATTCTGATTTCTTTGAAATGAATGCATTGGTAGCAGTGGATGCAATCTGTACATCGTTTCTTCAGAATGTTCTTGGGGTTATTGAAAATAGTCGCAGGACAAATCATCTTCTGAAGGATTATATCATTCTCCTTGTCAAGCAGGACATGCAGGGTATGCGCCCCTTTGCTACTTGCACTGAATGTACCTCCAAGTGTCAGATAGCGTTTATAAGTATTGGCCGGCCCTATGATAGCAGTAACTTGAGACATGGAGTCATCTTTGCCGACCAATATGTCCGACAAAATATCTTCGGGGCAATCCCCTTTGAAGAAGTTGTCATAAAGGGTTGTCAAATTCATTTCCCTGCAATTATCTGGTCTCCCTACAAACTCTGTTAAGCCGATATACTGTCAAATTCTGTTTTTTTATCTATAAAATGCTGGTAAGTTTCCGACAAGATGTCCAACTGCGCACGCAATACGCCTTTGGGCATATGCCGTCTTCTTTGTAAAACTACATGGGAGCTTGGATAAACTTCAATGCCATAATCGCGCTTCTTATACAGATGCCAGCCATGCGCTGTATCTTGCAGGGTACTTTTCCGGATAGAAAGCTGATGATTCACATAATCAGTCGTCGGGTCTGTATGACTGCGCATCTCTATAATCAAATCAGCATTGTATTGTTCAATATCCGTATGGTTGCTTTCGATGTAAATTACAACAAAAGCTTTATCATATAAATTCTTATCCTCTTTATCAAACTCTTTATCCAATACGATACAAGGAATATGCCCTTTACTGCTTTTGATACAATAATCTTCAAAATTTGTTTTCTCTCTATCTTGGGCACTCCAAATATGGACATTAAAGAACTCTTCTGACAGTTCATCCAAACAAAGCGGTGGTTTTTCCTTAGAACAATACGCTCCTAAACGGTCATACTTTCGAGGTATGCATAATACATCATTGGATGAGCTTCTTGAAAAGGCTTTAGACGGAAGAGCCAGATGCAACGCATTGCTTCTGGAATTGTACTCTATAATTTCCTGAGCCACATAAGCATCTAAATTCTGTAATTGATAGGTATATTTAGATTTTGAGGCAAATTGAATATGGTTTTGCAGACTGATCCCTCATCCATTTACCTTTTACTCCTTTTGCTCTAGCCTCTACTATTTTAGCAACACATTTGGAGATAACCGTATCCAACAGCATGTCTTCCACATTGATTTTCTGTTTGTCATCAGTATAGAACACAGGATCGTCTATCTCTATAGCTCCGTCCTGCTCTGATTGCTCCAATCCCCGTAAGGATTTGGTGATACCATGCAATAGCTGCATGGCAAGTAAGGCACGGCTCGTTCCCAATTCACCACGTATAACAATAGTCAATGGACTTTCTACTTTAACCTTATTCTTATTATCATTCTCTTTTTCTTTGATGAGATTCTGTAATTGCAACCCACCGAACAATAATTCATCAAAACCGTTAATCTCGGTTTTAATCTTTTGGTTTGTTATATTTGATTTTCATTAAGCTGAAGAGTTTTGAATCTTACAAAAATGCTTTTGTCATAGTTGGGATGTTACCTCCCGATTTTCGTCCTCTCCAATGCAGAGGAACAAGGCAAAAATGAGAAATATGTCAGTTGAAACCTTAAACCATACGATAAAGTTAATTGCCAATAGCATAGCAAATAAGAATTTGCTCTGCAAATTTCTTCATGCAACTCGTACAAACCTTACACATGAAAGCTATGAACAATCCCAATCCGATCATTCCGAAAAAGAAGATAAACCGGAGATAGCCAACATCAGTTCCTTGATAAAATCCTTTCCACATATATCCCGTATATGTAGGATCTGAAGTTGGATTTTCAAAATATCCGTCTCCAATCAGCCATGTTTTGAGTGTTTCCGGGAAAACATACATATTGGCAAGCGTTTTATTAGAGCCGACATCCCAACGTCCTTCTTCCACTAAACTAAAGAAACCCTCAAATGCAAAACGGATATTAGCCTGTATTTGAGCATCTCTATTATAAATGACAGTTACAGCAACAAGAAAAACAACCAAGCCTCCTGTCACATATTTCCATAGTCTTGCCTCTTTATTTATTAAATGATAAACTTGATTTCTAGAGGCATAAATAAAATAAACAATAGATAAAAGTAGCCCTACAGTAGTAGTACGAGCAATCATATTACCCACCAAAGCAATAAATAAGAAAGAAAAAATATAAGCAAAAGTTGGGTTTTAGAAAGTTCTTTCTGATACTTTACACATAGATACGTTATCATAAAAAGAATAGCAGAGAAGCGGCTTCCGGCAATATCCAAAGCTGCCCCAATTCCATACAGCCTATTCCTATCATCTAACATATGTATATTGTCCACAATGCCAGCTATCTTGCCGACAAAGATATGCACTGCATTTTGAAGGTAGGATAAGTGTCAATCATTAAAGCTAACACACATTGGGCAACACATACGGCAATTAAATAATTGCAAACAATCCGCACAGAAGAATATCCATGTACTTTTCGGATAAAAGTTACTACGGTATAAGCTCCACTTGCCCAAACCCACATGGATACAATATAAGTGACGTATGAGGTTTCGGCAGTGGCATTGAGAGTGACAGAAAATAGTGCGGTCAAAGAGATAAGTATTGCAATGACAGATAAAGTGAATATATTGTAATCAATCAAAGCATCTTGTTTCTTTGCCAGCTGAATGGTTAAGATTATTAGCCCTAATCCGCCCAACAACATTTAGTATTCATCCCAGGAAGGAATGAAAATTCAAACGGAAAGAGATACATACTACTCACAATAACTGTGAGAAACATGAACAGGTAGTTTTTCATCTGTTTCTGTTACTTATAAAGCAAACGATACAAGATTGGTAGGCTATTTGATTATACAGCCATACGAAAACAAACATATTCTTGGCAGCAAACCATTGCACTATATAGGCTCTAAAGGACAGGTGATTGTTTAGCGCAAGGTAGGGATGTGCTTCACAATACCATGTTCTCCAAATGTCATAATGCTTACGCTGGGTACTTATCAGAAAAGGATATTTCACATCCAATTTAAAGAAAGCGATTTCTTTCTCCAGTGTTTCCCCATATCGGTTGGTAAGAAACTGAGTAACTCTTTCCGTATTATACTTCAGTTCCTGAATATGCCGTTCTGAATAAGTTTGGCTGAAAGCATTCTCATTCAATTTCACGTAATGATAAAAGGCTTTAGGCAGATAACAGACTCGCTTGGCGTATGCGAATAGCATCAGTGTTGTCATGTCTTCTCCCATTCCATAACCGGCAGGAAAGGCTATTTTATTATCAGTATAGAGCTGGCGGCGAACCAGTTTATTCCATACGTTGTACTTCATCGCTCCGCTCAACATCGCTTTCAAGGCATCTTCTGGACTATTGAATGAAGGTTGCTTCATATAGCGTTCTTTGCACGCATAAGAAAGATACCAATCAGCCCATACAATGTCGGCATCTTGCTGTTTGGCGGCTACATACATTTGTTTCAGCATATCCGTTTCCACAAAGTCATCGCTGTCACAATGAAAGATATACTCACCGGTAGCCACTTTCAAACCGCTGTTTCGTGTGGCCGGTAATCCTTGATTGACTTCGTGAACAATTAACTTCACCTGCTCCTGTCTATGAGGATATTGTCCCAATACATCTCTCAATATATCCATACTATTATCCGGGCTGCAATCATCCACAAAGATATATTCCACGCTTTCTAATGTCTGAGATAGCAGAGAATGAGCACAATGCGCAATGAAATTTTGGACATTATATATAGGTACTATGACTGATACATTCATATACAATCAAATGTTAGAATCAATATATCGGTTTCCATATCCATGCATCTTTTTCTCTAAGAACAATAGAACTCGTTCTAAAGGTGGAAGAGCATATAGAAAAGGGAATAGCCGTTTCAAACGTCTGAGTCCTTCTTTGGCATATTTGCATCGGTAAGTCAAATTGGCTGTCTTTTTATCCGCAGGCAAAAATCCGTTACAAAGCAAATGTTCCCACCGGGTCGCTACGGCATCGTGAGAAAAGTTTGCTTCAAAATAATTTATTCCTTCTTCATATCGGTTTATGTTATGATTCAACAAATAGACTACATTCTCAGCCAGCTTCTTTCGATTGGAATATAGCACCCCGTTCACTACGGTATCAAGATACCCCGGACAACGGATTGTTGTCACATTAGCTCCCAACATTTGCATTTCAACAGCGGAAAGTCCGAAAGTTTCTGTTATCCCGGAAGGATTGGGCACACCGACTTTGGTCTGCAGCAGTATGGCTTCCTTCTCCTTACCCATAATGCCCATGAAATGGACGCTTGGCAGGATTTTTCCCTCATGGCTTAAATACTTCAAAAGCAATTTTTCATAGTTCTCTTCCGCTATGCCATATTGCCCCATAGTAGAATGGGAATTATATAATTTACCGGAACCGATGATATAGAGTTCTGCGTCGGGCACTTGCCTCAAAATCTCCGGCCAGGCCATAGCCAGTAGATGTAATCCCTTGAAAGGTACAACGCTACCGATATAGGTAACGATATTGCGCCGTTTGTGGTAAGGATGATTTCCGACTTCTTTTTTATATCGTCCAAAGGTACGCAATTATAGATGTACGAGGATTTTTGGAAAGATTTATGATCCCTATACAAATCATTTTGTTCCCGGCTTACGTGTACGATTTGATAAATGGCAGGATTATTGGCATAGTAATCCAGTTCCCAATAGCAAGTAAACACATGACACCACACAATCAACTTCAACCGGGATATGACATGCTCCAACGAGGAGTCAAAAATGCGTTCTACATTGTGTTTAAATACAAAATAGTCATATTGCTCTTGTTCGGCTGTCTTTATGGCATTTTGGAAAGAAGCGACAACCGTACAATCCAATTCCTTCGGGAATAGTCCCTTTTGGGGAGCAAACAGTTTAACTTGTATATCATTGGATCTAATGGTGAGCAACTGGGCTACAGCTATTACCATATATTCCGTACCTCCAATTCCCGGATTCCCTTTTAAAATGCAGGTACAATCGACGGATGAGATAGTGTCGTTATCTAAATAAAATCCTACTTTAATCATGACAAAGACATTTTCAAAAAAGATTTGGAAGATTGGATTAACTCACTCAATCTTACATCTATTATGCGATAGTCAATCTCGGAAGAATTATAATCCTTACAAGTATTTAACAACCTATGGGACAGCCCCAGTGTCTCCAGCAAATGTTGTTGCCGCAAATTATCGCCTTTATTGACAACCCACACGTCTTTATGCAAAATGAGTGATAAAGACAAGCCATGAAAGGAGGTAGTGATAACCTTATCTGCATAAGCAATATAACCCAATAATTCCAAAGGGCCTAATCCTTTCTTACTGTGTGTATGGGAAGTATAGCCGCCATATATTTCTAAAACCTCCCGACCGCTCCCCGCAGCAATGGAATGAGCCAACCCCGTTCCCATACGGACTGGTGTCATATGATACACCAGTATATATCGGGTTTCTACTGGTTTTATCGCCATTTTCAAATATGCTTCACGAGACAAAAGGAAAGTCGGGTCTAAACAAACCTGAATAGGGAATTGGACATAAGGTTGAAGTTCCTGCTTCAAGAATGTTTCCCTAACGGATATGGCATGAAATGTTTTTAACAAGTTCCGTAGTTTTGCCCCATGTGTTTTGATAAGTCCGTTGGGATCATTATCCGAACTGGCCGCATAAGAAATTTTTATAGAATGAGCATACATTGGAAAACCGAGGAAGTACACGGAATCCAATCCTCCCGTTAAGTGCAAATTCCAAACTTGGTCACTGCCGGTTATATAACAATCAAAATCCAAAGGCTTCTGGATGTTTGAAACAGGAGAGGTCAAACGTAAATATTGCCGGCGAAAGTCTTCATATTTCCGCTTGCGAAGTTGCTTTTCTTGTATATGCAGGAAACGCAGCAAATAGGTCTGTAAAGAGATAAGGAGATTTTTTCTGCTCCACAGGATAGAGGGATTGAATATATGATAGCTTCTTTCAATTGCGGCATTACGATAGTCTATAATGCGTACATCATATCCCTCTTGCAAAAGAAATGATTGCAAGGCATAAGCTTGCAAGACCGCTCCAAAGTTCTCTGCACGATGAAAGGTTAAGATTCCGATTTTCATTGTTTTCTCCTTACTTTTCTTACAATCCTTTTGGCAAAATTCAGGCACCTGCGTATCTGATAAGCAAGGCCTGCATTACCATATTTTTTCATCGCATAGGCAAATCCGTTCCGCACATAATCCTCTTTAAAACCTTTTGACAGTGGATTGACCGGTGTAGGACGTTGCAAATTGGGCTGCATACAATCTTTTATATCAATCGGGATAATAGTCAGCTTTTCTTGGACTGCTTCAAGCCACAATTTTCCTTTTATCGTATTGCATAAAATCAAGGAACATCCTTTGTCGTCTATATTAAAATCAGGAACAGCTTTCTCCCATCCCCAGAAATCTCCGAGGGTAATATCAGAAGGACGTGTCAGATTGGCAAATGGACATACGTAGCATGATTCTCGAAGCATAAGGTCTGAATAAAATGTATAAGAATAAGTATGCTTGACCGGATCGTTTACAAAAAAGAAAGATTCTTTATGCAATCCGCTCCAGCCGAATTTCTCTTTATCACGGAAATTCACGGCAGAGAGTCTTTTCCTTTCTTTAGCTTCAAGATAGTTCAGATAGTCTCTCCAAACAAAAGGACTGGCAACCCCATGACAGATAATATCTGCCAGATAGAGTAGATGACGAAGACGCTGGCCGATAAAAGAACTTAATCCGGCCGTTTGGCAAGGAGTACCGGAAAATAATACTTTTTCCCGGCTTTCAAATCTTCTTGCACCATGCGGAATACATCATTCAAATCGCTTTGTGTATATTTGCTTCCTTTAAATTCATCCCGTTCACATGGGTCATAGCCTTTTTATGCACGACTCTGAAAAGAGTGGAATAGCCGGCACCATATACCACACCGCCATTTTCCAAAATCCAATCTGACAAAGCAATGAAAGCAGCACGCTACGACTGGTTTCTATCTCTTTAATGTTTCGATGTCTTGCGGCAAAGGCGACTGGTGTCGAAAGATTGGGCTGTTTGTCGTAATCTTTATGGAAAGAACATACTTCTCGCACAATCCGCACTCCACACATTCGTGGAATCTACGACTGGATAAGAAAACCCATTGCATCCGGTTGCATCACAATGGCATGACGAGGACATACAGCAGAGCAAGCACCGCAACCACAGCATTTTGATATATCAGTAATACTTACCATTTCCATTCTTGAAATGAATTTTATTCAAGATAGTAAGATTCTTCTTGATGAAAGATTTATACGCAGTATGGATAAACGCGAACAAAAGCCGTTGATAAAGAGTATTCATTACCTTATCTGTTCTTTTTTCAACCTCATTAAAATTTAAACGGACAAACTTTTCCACTTCAACAAATCTGTCCGGATATTTATTTTTCACCTCCAACACCTTCAATCTACAGTTTTCGCGCATGGAATTCAAATGAAACCATGCAAATCCCATAAACATAGGTTTATACGGATGCACGAACTCTTCTATAAGAGAATATTGGGCACTTCTAAGTATATTATAATAAGGCATATCTACACGTTTGTAATAGGTTTCGGAAGAGACTTTGAATATCAAATGATCATTTCCCCATTATACGGAGGTAAAATGTTGATTAGATTATCTTTCTTACCTAATGGCACATACCATTTCACTCCATCATTGAATACATTCATCCCCGAAAGAGACAAGCATCCATTTTTCATTAAGAAACGGTATTGGGCATACTTAATATAAGAAGGTGTAAATAAAGAGATTAACCGGGAAGGTAATAAAGGGAACTTTTTCTCCATCTTAATACAAACAAATCTGTAAAGCAAGAAATAATAATGGAAACAAAGCCCTATCCAATAATGTAGCCCTTTTCTTTCTTTATGTGCAGAACGACATAAATCACACAGTTCCTTTAATCGCTCGGTAAAATAGATTTGGTCTGCATCTATTTTCATGGCATAGCTATAATTTGCCTTGGATAAAGTATAATTGTAGTAACTACAAAGTTGGTGGGGAGAATCTTCCGGCAAACTAAGAGCATACTCATATTCTTCTTTGCTAAGATCGCCCCCATATACTTTATATTTATACTCATAGGCCTTTATCTTATTCGGATATTGACGCTGTTTCTTTTCTATCAAGGCAGGAGTATCGTCTGTGCAGTCATTATAAACGATTATCAGTTCGTCAAGTGCGTCTATACAGGAATTAATACTGGCTTCTATCAATTCTGCATCATTTTTTACACGCATTAAACCGGAAATTCCGTTTTTTAAATTCTTATTTTGCATACTCATTTTTCCTCTTTCTTATCTTCCGCCGGATAGATATTTGTAAAAAGTAAATTGTGACAAATAGCGAGCCGTCCAAATGAGAAGGAAGACGGTTATTACAGGAGTTATGATGTAGGTTAAATTCAAGACTAAAGCCGTAGGTGTAAAATAGATAGCACAAAATTTCTGCATTACATTCAACACAAAATGGTGAGTACAGTAAATGAAAAACATATAACTCATCCACTCTTTTACTTTGAAGCTGTCTGCTATATAATCCCTTCCTACCAAGTCAGCCAATACCCAAATCAAGATAGGAGACAAGAATCTGAAAACTCCGAGATAAGCATCATTCATCACCGTTAGCGTGAATAACGCAAAGAATAAAGTAGTCATACTAATTGTTACCAATCGCCGAACACGGATGCTGGAAAAAACTTCAAACAAACGATTGGGATTAGCAGGCATTTTCATCCCCAAACGTCCTACAATAGCCCCTTGTATATAAATGGGTAGCCAGCGTATCACACTCTCATAGCCATAATCGGCAAATAAGGCAACCAATATGGAAATCAGTAATGCGACAACGGCAAATGTCATCTTTTGGAGACAGAGCAGAAACAATGGTGAGAAAAGATTATATATAATCAGCACTTTCACAAACCATAATACCGTATATCGCGAGTTTAGAATTGCATAGACAATTTGCTTGGGAGTTTCCAATGTATAGCCCATATTCATTCTTTCCGCAAAAAAAGGAACGTGGATTAACATATAAAAGACCCCTACAAAAAATACATTCCAAAGCAAATAGGGGATAAGCAGAGAGCGTACCCTTGTTTTAAGTTTTTGAGCAAGATTGGAAAAGGTACAGTTCTTATAGAAGAGCAATCCCGAAATAAAGAAGAACAATGGAATACTTATTTGACAGAATACAGTCGTTATATATATGAGCGGATATTGCATATCTAAAGAAAGACCCCAGCGTTCCGGAGATTTGGCATGTAGCAATACAATCAAGAAAGTCAGTGTCATATTAAAAAATGTCACCTTCTTTCGGAAATACGTAGAAGCATTATACATTGTCATTTGTCAACAATAGTGCAGATATAGGTCAATACTTTATCTGCCCAAATTTCCCAGTTCAGTTTGGCGTTGAATAACATAGTTGCTCCCGAACTCAACTTTTCCAATTCAGACTTTATATAAGATGATAGATGCAATTTGCAAAATCAACTCCTGTTGAATCCATAGACAGACGATAGCCGTTCACACCATTTACAACATAATTGCCTAACCCTCCTGTATCATAAGTAAAAATCGGAATACCGAAAGCAGCAGCTTCACAAGTTACAATTGCCGAACATTCTGCCCGAGTTGGAAATAGAAATATATCAGTATCTAACAGCAACTCCACATATTTATTATATTGTGCAGGTATGTTCTTATTCAAAAATCCTATCGGCTTTATGAATGCAAGATGTCTATATTCAGAAGGTACTTCCATTCCTACAATAAAAAGCGTGACATCCAATCCTTTTTCTTGTAATGCTTGACAACAGGCCACGGCAATATCTCCGCCTTTCCGTTGCCAATTCACTCCACTTAGCAGGATGTTCAGCTTAGCCTTAGAGCAATAGTCTTTTATACACTTTCCTAAATGAGGAGAGCGAAGGTTGGCACCAAACTCCACCACTTAATTTTGTCACCTGCAATCCCATAATCATCTATGGCATGTTGCTTTGCCCAATCGGAAGATGTGATGACTAATTTGCTTCGTTCCCAAGCATTTTTACTTATAGCATTGGCCTGCCGGGATGAAAAAGAATACAGGTTAGAGACTTCAGGATAATAATTCTCAATACCGCTATAAGGCGCATCTGTCATATATACGATAGGAGTGGACATTGGTGGAAGAGCGGAAACGATTACGCTATGAGCGACTACTAAAATAGCATCACAATCGTTGAAGTTTATAGTTGCAAGTTGTTTCGCTACAACCGTTCGATATAGGTAAGAGTTACTATAAGCAAATTGCTTTTTTGTCAAATGCAACCTGTTAAGCATCCTGAAACTCCAGCAAATGGCCTTATGCCAGTAAGGTACTTTAGGAGCACAACTGACAAAATGTATATCAGCACTGGCTTCTTTCAAGGATTGATACTCCATGAACACGGTACCGGACCACATTCGTCTGTCATATTCGTCCAAAGCAAACGATAGGAACTTTATTCGAAGGTTTCTTATCTTAACCATAAGTTTAACTTTGTTAAAACGCAAAATTACCACTCAAATGTTTTTCTAACCACGTTAATGCTTTTTGCCGTTCTACTGCAATCGCTTCATGAGCCTTAACAAAGTGTTCTTGAAAAATATCGGAATCTAAAGTAACCGGTATTTCGTTCTCTTTCATTCCCATTAAGAAAAGCAAGTTGTCAACTCTACTGTCTTTCATTCCGTTCAATGTAGCAAAAGGAACTCTAAATAGAACCGAAAACACAACAGCATGGAATGAATTACAGCAAACCATTTGGGCATTCTTGCACAAGTTCAAGAACTCCTTAGGCCCTACGGTGGATAGACATTAAATTTTCTCCACTTTATTGCAGATGAGAGATAGGGCATGGCTTGAGATACTACAACTTTCATCTGATATTGTTCCGATAAGACTGCTGCCATTTGGTAAAGTTTCTCATTATACCATGGAGAATACAAAAAGATGTATTTCCCTGCAATTAAAGGTTGTTTTCCCGCTAATTCCTCCCATGTCTCAATAGGTAATAACAAGGTTGGGTCAATAAGCGCAGGTACACGTTTACTTGTAATCCTTTCTATATATTGTGCTGTTCGTGGCTCTCTGGCACTGATAGCGTCATAGTTACTCAACAGTTCTTCCAACTGCTTGGTATTTTCCTTACGGAAGTTCTCCGGTTTAGGTCCCATACTGCGCATATGCTATTCGAGAGCCGGATTTTACAAACGGAAGGAAATAGGCCCAATCGAAATCTATACAAATATCATTCCATATTTGGTCACTTCCTGAAATATAATAATCGTATGAAAAGTTGGCTTTTTCCAATTCCTGAAGAGTTGAATATTCCTTTTCTGATAACACCAATTCTTTTTGAAGAAAATCTTCAAAGCCTATGTTTATCCAATAAACCGGAAACATAGGGCAGTTGGATAAAAAAACGCTTGACACGTTCATAAACAGAACCTCTTTCAAAATCAAGACAGTACATATCTTTTTGCCTCTGAGTCCTGAAATTAATAATTTCACATAAAAAATCCATATTGGATATGGTTTGCTGCAAAGCGTATGCTTGTAGCATGGAACCATAATTATGAGCCGCATGAAAAGTAATGATACCTACTCTTTTCTTCTTCATATCCCGTTGATGAAAACTATTCCTTTAAAGATAGGTCTCTAAAAATTTTCTTGATTTATCCTGTTCTTGTAAATATATGCGAGTCACAACATCATATTCAATTATATTTTTCGATAACTCAACATAACTTGATTCAATGAAGTGCCAAGTATATGAGATGAAAGAGAATAGGTGGTATAATATATCCGTAATACGACTTCCCTCTTTGATTCCATTTAGAAATATAGCATAGAAATTTCTTGCTTGCATAATAATGGAGAATACAACACAATGAAAGGAGTTCGTTATTATCATATTTGCATGAGCTATCAAAGTATAAGAAATCGCAGGGGCCTGCATCGTCT
>ENA-OQHP01000460-OQHP01000460.1-human-gut-metagenome-genome-assembly--contig:-NODE-460-length-13197-cov-4.704744_pt1 | contig 13197 bp, 14 predicted proteins | sample MGYA00242563_ERZ504717 | MGnify/ENA primary metagenome ERZ504717 (study PRJEB26092, sample SAMD00036212) | human gut metagenome | host: Homo sapiens | study: EMG produced TPA metagenomics assembly of...
GCCTCGTTTCCCGCTCCATATCATGCGGAAGTAGCTCAGTGGTAGAGCATCACCTTGCCAAGGTGAGGGTCGCGAGTTCGAGCCTCGTTTTCCGCTCCATTTAATAAATATCCCAGTAGCAATACTGGGTTTTTTTGTTATAGTGATAAATAAATAATATACAGCTTATTATTTTTATTAAAATAAATTGTTAATTATTAATTTAAGTAGGTGATAAAATGAAATCATTTATGCAAGAATTTATTGTAGGATTTATTTTGGTCATGGTATTAGTAATATTCACCATAGGTGGATTGAGCAATATGCATGATGCTCAAGAATTAGTGGCAGGACTTATATTATTAGCTACTTTGATTGTATTTACCTTAGGCAAAAGCCAGTATTTAGTAGATAGAGCAGGTATGTCTATTATTGGTGCGTCGTTAATGACAGCTTTTGGTATTTTGTCCCTTGAAGAAGCCGTTCAAGCAATTGATGCTAAAACTATTGTGGTATTATTTTCATTGATGGTAGTTGTGAGCAATTTAAAATTAGCAGGATTTTTTACATATATAGGCAAAGTAGTATTCACTCATATTCATACAGGAAAAACTTTATTATTAGCAGTAATTTTTATGTCAGGAATTTTATCTTCTATTGTAATTAATGATATAGTTTGTTTATTATTCACACCTGTAGTTATCATGATATGTTTGAAAGTAAAGGTAAATCCTATTCCTTATTTGCTCGCAGTAGCAATGGCTTCAAATATTGGTAGTGCTTGTACATTTATTGGTAATCCCCAAAATGTATTAATAGGTAGTTTATCTCAAGTTCCTGCTGGAGAATATTTTTTATCAGCAGCTCCGATATCTTTTTTAGGTTTAATCATGCTTTATTTAGCAATATCATTTAAATATAAAAATGATTTGTCGGTGAGCTTTGAATATAAGAGCGATAACAATAGTATCATTCATAAATATTTATTGAGTAAAACAATAATTGTATTAGCACTTGTTATTATTTTTTATTTAGTTGGTTTTGATTTATCATTGACAGCAAGTTTTGGGGCAGCATTTTTATTGATTAATGCCCGTATAAAACCAGAACGTGTTTATGAAGATATAGATTTTAACTTATTAATTATGTTCATTGGCTTATTTATCATCATTGCTGGCGTAGAAAAAAGTGGTTTACTTGATTTAATAAATAGTTTTTTACCACCAGAATATATGAAAGAAATACCGCTGTTTTCAGTGATGGCAATAGTGCTTTCTAATATAGTAAGTAATGTACCAGCTGTATTACTTTTAAGATATTACATTCCTGTAGATGAACAAATATTATGGCAAGCTTTAGCTTTATTATCCACAATTGCAGGCAATTTGACAGTTTGGCTCTATTGCGAATTTGATTGTTATTGAAATTGCCAAAAAGCAGGGTATAAAAGTAACTTCTAATCAATATTTAAAGATAGGTTTTCCATTAACGATATTATTATCCATTATAAGCATTATTTGGTTTGAATTTATAAATTAAAAGTATGAAAAGTGTTGACTTTTTGTTTTTTATCATTTATAATAGTTTATGTTGTTAAGACAAGTGCGGAAGTAGCTCAGTGGTAGAGCATCACCTTGCCAAGGTGAGGGTCGCGAGTTCGAGCCTCGTTTTCCGCTCCATAAGAAATTGGTCCCCAGTCAATAAGACTGGGGTATTTTTGTACTTAGACTTGTTTTTATGAAAGTATTGTGATATCATTCATTTAGTATAGTAGGTGTACTGTGACTATTAAGGTGAATGACAGTAACATATACAATAAGAATTTTGGTTTACTAGTTAAACAGGAGGTTTTTTTTACAATGAACGTTACTACAGAAAAGATTGAAAATCATAAGGTAGTACTTACAATTGAAGTACCAGCTGAAGAACTTGATAAAGGTATTAAAGCTGCTTGCAAATCCCTTGCAAATCGTGTAAACATTCCTGGTTTCAGAAAAGGTAAAGCTCCTCGCCGTATTCTTGAAATGAACATCGGTAAAGAAGCTATCTTAGATGAAGCTTTTGATCGTGTTGCACAGAAAGCTTTTGATGAAGCTTTAAAACAAGAAAACTTAGATCCAGTAGACCGTCCACAGGTTGATATCGTAACTTTAGAAGAAGGTAAAGACGTAGTATTCAAAGCTACTATTACTCCTGTTCCAGAAGTTACTCTTGGCGAATACAAAGGCTTAAAAGTTGCTAAAGACGCTGTTGAAGTAAAAGACGAACAAGTTGAAGAACAAGTAAAAAATATCTTAAATCACCATGCAAAAATGGTTGACGCTGAAGAAGGTGCAACTGTTGCAAACGATGATTTCATCACTTTAGATTTCAAAGGTGAAGTTGACGGTGTAGCATTTGCTGGCGGCGAAGGTAAAGATTACCCACTTCAAATCGGTTCTCATTCTTTCATCGATACTTTTGAAGATCAACTCGTTGGTCTTAAAGTTGGCGAAGAAAAAGACGTTAACGTAACATTCCCAGAAGAATATCATGCTAAAGATTTAGCTGGTAAAGCTGCTGTATTCCATTGCAAAATTAACAGCATTAAACATAAAGAAATGCCTGAACTCACTGATGAATTCGTAAAAGCATCTACTTCTTATGAATCCATCGAAGACATGAAAGCAAAACTTCGTGAAAACATTGAAAAAAATGCACAGCGTGAAGCAGATACTAAACGCCGTAACGAAATCTTAAAACAGGCTACTGACAATATCACTGTAGATATTCCAGAAGTTATGGTTGAAAACCGTGTAAGCAACATGATTCAGGAACTTTCCGTAAATCTTGAAAACCAAGGTATGAACCTTGATGCTTACTTAAAATATGCTAACATGGATATGGCAAAACTTCGTGAACAGTACAAAGAAAGTGCTGCAATCGCAGTAAAAACTGACCTCATGTTAGATGCTGTTGCAAAAGCTGAAGATATCAAAGTTGAAAACGCTGATATCAACGCTGAAATTGCTTTACTTGCTGCAACTTATGGTACAACTCCACAAGAAGTAAGCAAAATCATTAAAAAGAACCACAGCATTGGTAACTTAGTAGCTACTGTACTTCACAAAAAAGCTGCTAACTTCATCATTGATAGTGCTGTAGAAGCTTAATTAAAAAATTAAATGTAATATTTTTGACCGGGGTGAATGATATGAACTATATACCTATGGTAGTTGAACAGTCAGGACGTGGAGAACGTGCCTATGATATTTATTCTCGTCTTTTAAAAGACCGTATAATTTTTTAGGTGGTCCTATTGATGATAATGTAGCTAACGTGGTAATAGCCCAACTTCTATTCTTAGAATCTGAAGACCCGGATAAAGATATTCACCTTTATATTAATAGTCCCGGCGGTGTTGTTACTGCCGGGCTAGCTATTTATGATACTATGCAATATATTAAGCCAGATGTATCAACTATATGTATTGGACAAGCTGCTAGCATGGGCTCTGTGCTTTTAGCTGCTGGTGCAAAAGGCAAAAGATATGCACTTCCATATTCTCGCATTATGATACATCAACCACTTGGCGGAGCTCAGGGACAATCAACAGATATTCAAATTCAGGCTCGTGAAATTTTGCGTATTCGTGAAACTTTAAATGAAATCTTAAGTCGTCATACTGGTCAGTCTGTAAAAAAACTTACAGAAGATACAGAACGTGATAATTTTATGTCAGCGTTAGAAGCTAAGAAATATGGTTTAATAGATGAAGTTATTATTCGTCCACAAGAAGAAAAAAGTGATAAATAGTCAATCATGATTAGCTGTAGATAAGAGGTGAATGTTGTTGAATTTCGGTGAGGGTAATAAAGGCAAAATGAAATGTTCATTCTGTGGAAAAACTCAGGAACAAGTACGAAAACTCGTGGCTGGACCAGGAGTCTATATCTGCGATGAATGTGTTAAGCTTTGCGATGAGATTGTAGAAGAAGAAGTTAATGATAATGAGCCTGTTGAACTTAGAGAGTTGCCAAAACCTAGAGAAATATATGATGTATTAAATCAATATGTAATAGGACAAGATGAGGCAAAAAAATCTCTTTCTGTAGCTGTATATAACCATTATAAACGTATAAACAGAGTTACAAAGCAGGATGATGTTGAATTACAAAAATCTAATATTTTGATGTTAGGACCAACTGGTAGTGGAAAGACTTTACTTGCACAGACCTTGGCTAAAATATTGAATGTTCCTTTTGCTATAGCCGATGCAACATCACTTACAGAAGCAGGCTATGTTGGTGAAGACGTAGAAAATATTCTACTAAAACTAATTCAAGCTGCTGATAATGATATTGAACAAGCTCAAAAAGGTATCATCTATATAGATGAAATTGATAAAATTGCTCGTAAATCCGAGAACCCTTCAATAACAAGAGATGTTTCTGGTGAGGGAGTGCAACAGGCACTTTTAAAAATCCTAGAAGGTACAATTGCTAGCGTTCCACCACAAGGTGGAAGAAAGCATCCTCATCAAGAAGGTATGTTACAAATCGATACTACAAATATATTATTTATTTGTGGTGGTGCTTTTGATGGTATTGAAAAAATAATAGATGCACGTTTAGGCAAAAAAAGTCTTGGTTTTGGTGCAGATATAAAAAGTAAACGCAAACAAACTACAGGTGAAATTTTGAAAAATGTTTTACCTGAAGATTTATTAAAATGTGGTTTAATTCCAGAATTTATAGGGCGTGTTCCTGTAGTAGTTACTTTAGAGTCTTTGACAGAAGATGCACTAGTGGATATTTGGTAAAACCAAAGAATGCTTTAGTAAAACAATATGGCAAACTTTTGGAAATGGACGGTGTAAAACTTCATTTCGATGAAGAAGCTTTACATTTGATAGCCAAAGAAGCTTTGGAGCGTAAGACAGGTGCTAGGGGACTTCGCTCAATTATTGAACGTATTATGCGTGATGTAATGTTTGAGATACCTTCCAAAATGGGTGCTGTTTCTTGTGAAATAACTAAAGAGATTATTGAAAAGAAAAAACTCCTGTAATCACTTATGCTGATAAAAAAGCTGTAAAAAAATAACTTATTTTTAGCAAAGTAACAGGATATTAATATGCCATTAATAAAGAGTTGTTGCCAGGCTAAATAAAACCGCAGCAACTCTTTTTATAATAAATATTTTATACTCATAGGAGGATTTCTTTCGTGGGGAAAAAAAGTACATTGAGCTTTTTACCATTAAGAGGAATGGTGTTATTTCCAAATAATGGAGCACATATTGATATAGGTCGTGATAAATCTGTTGCGGCTCTAGAAGAATGTTTGGCACATGGCAGACAGATTATGCTTAGTGCGCAAAAAGATGTCGAAGTAGAAGACCCAAAACGTGAAGATGTATATGAGATTGGTACAGTATGTCAAGTACAGCACGTAACTAAACTCAATAATGGGATTATGCGTGCGCAGATAGAAGGATTGTATCGCGCTCGTATTTTAGATTTTCGCGATGATGGTCTATTCATTGAAGTAGATGTCGAAGAAATTGAAGAAGATAAAACAGATACTAAAGAAATTCAGGCACTTATAAGAGCATGTATTTCTAAATTTGAAGATTGGGTAAAACTCAGTCATAAAATACCACCTGAAGTCATGATTGCAGTTAATGTAGCTATGGACGATGGCGGAATTTTATGCAATGTAGTTACTAATCATTTAAATTGCAAATATCAAGATAAACAAGAAATTTTGGGTATCGTTGATTTAAAAAGCAGATTAGAAGCTCTATATAAATTGTTATTACAAGAAGTAGAAATTATGGAGCTTGAAAATAAAATAGTTTTTGATGTGAACAAGCAAATGAATAAAATTCAAAAAGAATATTATTTGCGTGAACAGATAAAAGCTATTAATAAAGAATTGGGCGAAGATGATGAAATAGCAGAAGCTATTGAAGAATATCGTCAAAAAATGAAAGAACATACTTATCCAGAGTATGTAACAGAAGCGTTGGAAAAAGAATTAAAACGTTTAGAACGTACAAATCCAGCTTCTCCAGAAATGGGAGTAATTCAAAATTATATTGAATGGGTACTTGATTTACCATGGGATATAGAAAATCAAGAAACTATAGATGTAAAAGAAGCACAAAAAACTTTAGATAAACATCATTATGGACTTACAAAAGTAAAAGAACGTATTATTGAATATTTATCTATAAAAGCTTTATCACCAGATATAAAGGCGCCTATCGTATGTTTAGTAGGCCCTCCTGGTGTTGGTAAAACTTCTATTGCAACATCTATAGCACAAGCTTTGAAACGTAAATTTGTCAGAGCATCTTTAGGTGGTGTGCGTGATGAAGCTGAAATCAGAGGTCATCGTCGTACTTATGTAGGTGCTATGCCTGGTCGTATCATTGAAGGTATAAAGAATGTAGGTAGCAAAGACCCATTATTCTTATTAGATGAAGTGGATAAAATGGCGTCAGATTATCGTGGCGACTGTGTCTGCTCTTTTAGAAGTATTAGACCCAGAACAAAATAGCACATTCTCTGACCACTATATTGGGCTTGCATTTGATTTATCTAAAGTAATGTGGATAATTACAGCAAATGATTTAGGTAATATTCCTCGTCCTCTTCGCGACCGTATGGAAATCATCATGCTTCCAAGCTATACTGAAGTAGAAAAAATGCATATAGCAAAAGAACATTTACTTGATAAAGTAAAAAAGCAAATGGTCTTAAGAAATCTCAAGTGAATATGTCTGATGAAGTAATCAGCAAAATCATCGAAGATATACTCGTGAAGCTGGTGTACGTGAATTAGAACGTCAATTATCTAAAGCTTGTCGCAAAGCTGCTTATAAAATAGTTACAGAAAAGAAAAAATCTGTACGCATCACTAAGAAGAATATAACTGATTTCTTAGGTAAAGCAAAATACACAGAAACTAAAGCTGAAAAAGAAAACCAAGTAGGTCTTTGCACTGGTCTTGCATGGACTGAAGTCGGTGGTGTTATCTTGCCAGTTGAAGTGGCTGTTTTAAAAGGAAAAGGAAATTTATTACTCACAGGTCAACTCGGAGATGTAATGAAAGAGTCTGGTAGAGCAGCACTTACATGTATTCGTGCTCGTTCTGAGAAATTAAAAATAGATGAAAAGTTCTATGAAGAAAAAGACATTCATGTACATTTCCCAGAAGGTGCAGTACCAAAAGATGGCCCATCTGCTGGTATCACTATGACTACAGCTATAGTATCAGCACTTACAGGTAAGAAAGTAAGAGCTGATGTGGCTATGACAGGAGAAATCACTCTTCGTGGCAAAGTATTACCTATTGGTGGATTGAAAGAAAAATCTTTGGCAGCTTATCGAGAAGGTATTTATACTGTAATCATGCCAAAAGCTAATGAAAGAGATTTAGATGAAATTGCACCAGAAGTAAAAGCTAAGATGAAATTTATTCCTGTAGAGACTATAGATGAAGTTTTAAAAGTAGCGTTGGTGGATTAAATGACACAGATAGATATACAAGACAATAATGCAAATAAAATAAAAGCTCAAGATAAAATAAATATTATCCGAGCTAAATATATTGCGTCAGCTGTAAAAAAAGCGCAATATCCAGAAGAACGCTTAAAAGAAATAGCTTTTATCGGTCGTTCTAATGTGGGTAAATCTTCTTTGATTAATTCTTTGACACGTGTGCATAATTTAGCACGTGTCAGCGGTCAGCCAGGCAAAACGCAGACAATTAATTTTTATGAATTAACTGCTAGATTTAATGAAACTGGTGAGGATAAATTATTTCATTTAGTCGATTTACCAGGATATGGCTATGCAAAAACAGCTCAAACTAATCGCAAGCAATGGGCAAAATTTATTGAAGAATACTTTTTACATTCAGAGCATCTTCAATTCGTTTGCCAACTTATAGATATTCGTCATGAGCCTATGAAATCAGATAAAGAAATGTTTGATTGGCTCATAAAAAATAATATTCCTGTGCTTATTATCGCAACTAAAGCTGATAAAATAAGCCGTGGAGCAGTGCATAAACAAATAGCTCAAATTCGCAAATCCTTAGGTGTGAAAGAAATAGATATTTTACCTTATTCTTCACCGAAAAAACAGGGAAGAGCAGAGCTTTTAAATGTAATTTATGAAATGTTAGCTGATTAATAATTAAGTGCCTTTAACATATGTTAGAGGCACTTTTTGTTTAATTTAGATTTTAAAAATGAATGATATTCATATTTACTTGACTGTATAATCTATAGTTTGTTACAATAAAAACCAGATATTTTGATAAACGAGGATTATTATTATGCTTACAAATTTTGATAAATCATTATTAAATATTATTCAAAGAAACTTGCCAATCAGTGAGCGTCCATTTTTGGAATTGGCTAAGATTTTAGAGACAACTGAAGACCATGTAATAGAGCGTTTGCGTTATTTAAAAGAACATGGTTATATTCGCCGTATAGGTCCATTTTTTGATTCGGGAAAATTAGAGTATAAAGGAACTCTTGTGGCTTTAAAAGTAAAAGAAGGCTATATGCAACAAGTGGCTGAATTTATAAATCGCTATCCAGGGGCTACACATAATTACGAACGTGAAGGCGAGTATAATTTATGGTTTACATTGCTTACACATAGCGAGGAAAAGAGAAAACAGATATTAGATGAAATCAAAGCTCAAGAAGGTGTAGAAAAATTGATGAATTTAGTATCTAATAAAAATATAAGATAAATGTACAATTTAAATTAAAATGATTTATTTTTAGTATATTTATGCTTATAGATAGAATAACAAAGTTACAAATATATTTAATGACTTAGAAAAATTTTTTACTGTATTTGAACTCATATAAATTTTTTTGTATAAAGTAAAAAATATATAGAAAAAACGCTGTAATACTTGATTTTGTTGAAGAAAGGCAGAATAATGGATTTATTAGATAAACAAATTATTAGAATTATGCAAGATGAATTTCCACTTGTAAAAGAACCTTATAAAGAATTTGCAAAAAAACTTAATATATCTGAGCAGGAATTATTAAATCGTTTGCGAATTTATAAAGAAGAGGGTAAAATTCGTAAAATGGGTGCTGTACTTCGTCATGTAGAAGCAGGATTTCGTGCAAATGCTCTTTGTGCATGGGTAGTGCCAGTGGATAAATTAGATGAGATAGCACAAAAATTAGCTCAATGTCCATCTATTTCTCATTGTTATGATAGAAATACTACTCCAGATTGGCCATATAATATTTATACAATGATACATGCTCATACACGTCAAGAATGTGAAGTCATTGCAGAAAAATTGGCCAAAGAAAATAATCTTCAGCAATATACTATGCTTTATTCTGTGAAGGAATGGAAAAAACAAGTATGCGATATTTTGATGAAGCTGAAGATGAATAATTTTTGGAAGGTGATTTAATGGTTTCAGAAAAAATGTATGAATTAGGTACAAAGAAATCTACTATTCGTACTATTTTTGAATATGGTCGCAAACGTGCGTTAGAAGTAGGAGAAGAAAAATATCTATGATTTTAGTATAGGTAATCCAAATGTTCCTGCTCCTGATTTTGTAAAACAGGCTATTATCGATATTTTAAATGAAATGGATCCATGTGCTGTACATGGTTATACTGTAGCTCCGGGTAATCCAGAAGTTAGAGAAGTTTTAGCTAAAGATATTAATCGCCGTTTTGGTACTAATTTCGCTGGTAAAAATTTATTTATTACTGGCGGTGCTGCTGGTGCGATTACAATTACTTTTAAAGCGTTAAGTGAAGCAGGCGATGAATTCATCACATTTGCTCCATATTTTCCTGAATATAAATGCTTTGTAGAATCCACAGGAGCTAGTTTAAAAGTAGTTCCTGCCAAATAGATGATTTTCAAATTCAATTTGATAAGTTTGAAGAAATGATAACTGCAAAAACAAAAGCAATTATTGTAAATTCACCTAATAATCCTAGCGGTGTTGTATATAGTGAAGAAACTATCAAAAAATTGGCAGAAGTTTTGAATGCAAAATCAAAAGAATATAATCACCCAATTTTCTTGATTTCTGATGAACCTTATCGTGAAATTGCTTATGGTGTAGATGTACCATATTTGCCAAAATACTATGATAATACTATTGTTTGCTATTCTTATAGTAAATCTTTCTCACTTCCTGGTGAACGTATCGGTTATATCGTAGTACCAGATGAAGTAGCTGACTTTGGCAAAGTTTATGGCGCTATTGCTGGAGCTGCTAGAGTATTGACTCACGTAAATGCTCCATCTTTATTCCAATTAGTAATTGCTCGTTGTGCAGGTAAAGAGTCCGATATGTCTACTTATGAAAAAAATGGTAAATTACTCTACAATGGACTTATCGAAGCTGGTTTTAAATGCGTAAAACCACAGGGAGCATTTTATCTTTTCCCTCAATCTTTAGAACCAGATGATTATGCTTTCTGTAAACGCGCTCAAAAATATGATTTATTATTAGTTCCAGGTAGCGACTTTGGTTGTCCAGGACATTTCAGAGCTTCTTATTGCATAAAGACAGAAACAATTGAAAAATCTTTGCCTTTATTTAAAAAGTTAGCCGAAGAATATAAAAAATAAAAGTAGATAAAAGGATATTGTTGATAAGATATGGAATTATCAATAATGTCCTTTTTATTTTATGTATTTTAAAAGTGTTATAGAATTTGTAAAAAAATTAATAAATAATTGTGTATAGAGGTAATTTATGAAAATTAGAGTAGTAAATAAAAGTGATTTTAAAGATATTTATAATTTAGTAAAAGAATCTTTTAAAACAGCTCAGGTAAGTGATGGTAATGAGCAAGATTTTGTATTAGAGTTGAGAAAAAGAGTATCTTATATACCAAGTTTAGAATTTGTAGCAGAAGAGCAGGGAAAATTAATTGGGCATATTATGTTTACGAAGCAAGCTGTAGATTTAGAAAAAGGAAAATTAAAAGCTTTATTAATAGCTCCTTTATGTGTAGATTTAGCTTATAGAAATCAGGGAATTGGCAGTAAATTAATGAATTATGGTTTAATGAAAGCAAAAGAGTTAGGATATGATACAGCTTTTTTAGTAGGTAATCCAGAGTATTATCAAAAATTCGGATTTTTATGTGTTACTAATTATAATTTGAAAAACATGACAACTATTCCAGATAAATATGTTATGGTAAAGTAAATAAAAGAAGAAGCATTATCTAATGTAAAGGGCGGTGTAGATTTACATTAAAAAAGCAGATTTTAACTTTATTATTAAAATAATGGGTTAAAATCTGCTTTTTATATTATTTTTCTTTGTGTTTATTTTTTTCAGCTAAATCAGCTTCACATTTTTCAAGAGCTGTAGAGAATTTACGCCAGAGGTGTTTTCTGCCTAATGTGCGGAATAATCCAGCACGATACATATGACGGCGAACTTGTGGATTAGCTTCACAAAGATATACTTCAATGCCACGTTTTTGAAGATGTTTAACGATTTCATTGAGCATTTTAAGACCACTTAAATCTACGAATGGCACGCTTTCAAAGCGTAAAATCAAAGATTTTGGATCTTTATCGATATGGGCAAGGGAACGCTCAAAGGCACTTACAGCACCGAAAAAGAGTGGCCCTTCAATAGTATAAACGAGCATTTCAGGGTGATGTTCTAATTCTTTTTGGAACTGTGGTTCAATTTCTGTATGATGAATAGCATGGACATCAACAGAGAATACCATTTACGCATGAATTGTAAAATAGCAAGTACGACACCAACGTTTACAGCAACTACTAAATCAGTGAAGATAGTCAAAAAGAATGTGATGAGCAAAATAAGAGAGTCTGCACGAGGTGCAACACGGATAAGGCGAATAAAATTCGGTACATCACTCATATTGTAGGATACGACGAATAAAATCGCAGCCATGGAAGCAAGGGGAATATTAGCAGCAAGTGGAGCTAAGAAGAATAATACTAATACTAAAAATACGCAGTGAACTAAGCCTGCAAGTGGACTTGTACCACCTTGACGAATATTTGTAGCAGTACGAGCGATAGCACCAGTAGCAGCGATACCACCAAAGAGAGGACAAACGATATTAGCAAGACCTTGACCGAATAATTCTTGGTTAGAATTGTGTTGATGGCCTGTCATACCATCAGCAACAACGGCAGATAATAATGATTCAATAGCACCGAGCATAGCAATAGTAAAAGCTGGGCCAATCAAAGCAAAGACATCAGAAATAGATATTTCAGGAATAGTAAGACTTGGTAAGCCTTGAGGAATACCACCAAAAGCAGTGCCGATAGTAGCAACTCCAGGGAATTGATAATAAGATTGGATACAAGTAGCGACAACCATTGCCCAAAGTGGTGCTGGGAGTTTTTTAGCAAGTGGAATTTTTGGCATGATTAGGATAATAGCAAGGCTGATTAAGCTAATCATGAGTGTAGGCATATGACTTTGTGGTAAAGATAAAATCATCAAATAAAGTTTTTCATGGAACATTTCAGCGTGAGCAATTGGCGGGAAACCAAAGAAGGATTGCCATTGACCAACCCAAATAGTAACACCGATACCAGCAGTGAAGCCAACGATAACAGGAGCAGGAATAAAGCGAATGACATCACCGAGTTTGGCGATAGACATTAAAACTAAAATAATACCAGCCATGATAGTGGCGATTTGTAGGCCTGCTAGACCATATTGTATCAAAATGCCACTGAGTAAAACGATAAATGCACCTGTAGGGCCTGCAATCTGTACACGAGAGCCACCAAAGATAGAAACGAAAAATGCGGAAATAATAGCAGTATAAATACCTTGTGCAGGAGATACGCCACTAGCGATAGCAAATGCCATAGCAAGAGGCATAGCCACGATACCGACTACGATACCTGCGGAGATATTTTTTCCTAAATGTTCAGATTTGAATAAACCAGCGTTATAAGCTTCTTTTAATGCAATCAACAGTAATTCTCCTTTAGTTAAATATTAAATTGTTAAGTGAAAAACGATTAAAAAATATGTAATAGCTATAATTTTTCTTAGATGATAAAATACCTCCTTTATAAATAAAATATAAGTGATAAATTTTATAAACTTCATAAATATGATAAAGCTAATAAAAAATACAAAGAATAGTTTATCACTAGATTTTAAGACTAGCAATAAAATTTAGGTGAAAAATAAA
>ENA-OQHP01000462-OQHP01000462.1-human-gut-metagenome-genome-assembly--contig:-NODE-462-length-13188-cov-1.381900_pt1 | contig 13188 bp, 15 predicted proteins | sample MGYA00242563_ERZ504717 | MGnify/ENA primary metagenome ERZ504717 (study PRJEB26092, sample SAMD00036212) | human gut metagenome | host: Homo sapiens | study: EMG produced TPA metagenomics assembly of...
TTTGTTTATTTATTCTGCCTTTTTCCTTCTTTACTTTCTTTATACGTTCTCTTTTTAAGCGTTCCTTCAGACTCTCTGTAAATGTCTCGAGATACCTGTTCTCCACCTTGGATTTCTGAAGCCCTGTGCTCGGTTAAGCGCAGATTTCTTTAAAGCACCCATTGAATCGATGACGCGGTCTGCACTGGCTCTGATACGTTTTCTCTTTCTGCGCTCCTCGACTGCCTCCGCAAGCTCCTGTGACCTCTCCTGCGACCTTTCATCTGCCGCCTTCTTACGCTCTTTAACCTCTTCCACAACCTCATCCATATAGGTGTTGAAATTGTTCTGCAGATTGACTATTGTCCTACTGAAATCTGTAAGCGCTGACACGGTGATTGCAGTGTCTACAGCTAAAAAGCCCATAAGAAGCAGTGAGAAAAACTCATACCATATAGGTGACATCCAGCCTGTGATGAACTTCGTAAACGGTGCAATAAAATATACCACTATAAGTCCTGCCACTCCAAAGCCTACAGAATATGGAAAACACACCCTGCCGTTTATATTGAGCGGCATGCTGCTGTAATCCCACCAGTATGCATGAAACAGCTTCTCAAGCACCCATGATGTGCCATATTCTAAGACAATGCTTCCAAAAAATGCCACAAGAAATATCTGCCACCATGTAAATGTAGCATCCGTGTGAGCAGAAATAAGATCTGCTATCGCAGTGATTGCAACACCTCCGGCTCCGTAAATAGGACAAGTGTCCATAGAGAAAGCCTCTGTTTTCCCATTTTTTTGCCCTGATGGTACAGTAGATGCTCTCATATATCCAGCCCATACAGCTAAATATAATAAAATATACAAAATATCTTGATAACCACATATATAATCCTTTCTCCCCTGATAATTTATGATATACAGCAAATGACTTTGATTCCCTTATGTCTGCAAATTAAAAATCACTCTCCGGATACATCTCATCTAAGTATATATCATACCATTTTGTACACTCATTTGTCCATGAGTCAGCAACTTTTTCATATTGCAGTCGCAGCTTATCGACATTTTCTTCGTTAAGCTCGCTTTCTGCTTCACATAGCTCCTCATAAACCTTTTCTGCTTCTTCAGCTGCCTTCACCACCGGCTCTGCCGCAAGTGCAAGCTTCCACTCTAGGTACGCCTCTTCTGTTGAAAGCGGTCTGGTCTCATGCCTCTCCCTCTTTGGTACAGCCGCAAGTGCCTCGACCATCGCAGCATCCTTTGCCTGCATGAGTGCCGGCAGATTGCGTCCTGTGATGCTTTAAGCCTTGAAATATAATGGTCATATCCAAACGGATAGTACATCACTTTGTCATTTTCAAAGACCAGTATGGCATCAGCCACCTGCTTTATGAAATACCTGTCATGCGATACAAAGAGCATGGTGCCGGTATATGCCTTAAATGCCGATTCGAGTGTCTCCTTCGCCGGAATATCCATATGATTGGTCGGCTCATCGAGTATCATTAAGTTCGGACGGCCTGTCAGAAGCTCTGCGAGCACAAGCCTGGACTTCTCACCGCCTGAGAGCGAGCTGATACGCTTTGTGGCATTTGCCCCTCCAAACAGATACATGCCAAGCGTCTTTCTTAAGTCCTTCTCCACAAGTGCCGGAAAAAGCTCGTGAAAATGGTCTCTCACGGTCTTATCGCTGTCTATAAGTGCCGACTGCTGGTCAAAATATCCCACCAGCAGATTGCTGCCAAGCTGGCTTGTGCCCTTTATTGCGGAATAAGTCCTGCCACAGTCTTTAGAAATGTTGATTTTCCTATGCCATTGTCACCAATTACTGCAATCTTCTGACCACGCCCTTATACGAAGCGACAGCTCAAGCAGTGCCCTGCCGTCATATCCAATTTTAATTCCTTCGCCTCGTAAACCCATTTACCGCCCGGAAACTGTGGCTCGATATTGCCTGTAAAATATGAGCTTCGTCTTCAGCCGGCTTTTCTATCAGCTTCATGCGTGCCAGCATGGTCTTTCTCGAGCGTGCAAACGCAGCTTTCTTAGGCTTATGTTTGAATTTCTCGATAAGCTCATTATTGTGTGCAATCTCCGCCTGCTGACGCTCGTAGGCTTTGCGCTGTATCTGCAGATTTTTAAGCTTCTGCTGCCTGTACTGCGTGTAGTTGCCGGCATATCGGTGCAGACTGCCATTTTCAAGCTCATAAACTGCACCTGCAACCGCATCAAGAAATGCCCTGTCATGGGACACCATAACTACAGCCTTGGGATAGTTAATCAGATAATCCTCCAGCCACTCCACTGTTTTCATGTCCAGATGATTAGTCGGCTCATCCAAGAGCAAAAGATCAGGCTTCTTTAAAAGCAGCTTTATCAGAGAAATCTTCGTCTGTTCTCCTCCAGAAAAACTGCCGAGTGTACGGCTTTTTTCTTCTTTTTCAAAGCCAAAGCCTGTAAACAGCCTGTCGTACTCCATCTCGTAGTCAAACCGCTCTTTGGAATATGTATCCCTGTCCGGACAGCTCTCAAGAAGTATTTCCTCGATTGTCTTGTCCTGATTGGAGGAATCAACCTGACGGAGCATTCCGATTGTGATATTTCGCGAGGTTACGATTCCAAGACTATTTTGCAGCAGTCTCTTTGCCATGTGCTCCTGACGACATACCGCGATGGTCATCGCGGTCAAGCTGCATCTCTCCTGCAAGAAGCCGAAGCAATGTGGTCTTTCCTGCTCCGTTTTTGCCGACAACAGCTATTTTTTCTTTTTCCTTTATATAAAAATCAATATGGGACAGAATCGTCTGACCTCCTGCCGAAACTGTCCCATCCTTAATCTGGTATAACATATCTAATTAATATCCTTCAAGCTGTCCAAAAGTTCGAGATCCGACTGTAAAACCCTGATATTGGACGTAACCGGCTCCTGTCCCGGCTTTGTAACTGTGATTTCAATAACAGAGTCTGCCGGGATGCCGCTGCCGAATGCATACTGTAAAAGGATACAAACTTTGGGTGGTTTGCTGTAAATGTATTTTTTGCTTTCATCATTTTCATTATGCTTGCTGGGTTCATGTATTTTCTCCGATCTTATCTATATGATATCTCTTTCGACGCACATATCTTTACGTTCGTTATATAAGGTATACATCGAATTGCATGCAAGCATGCATCGATGATACCTTTTGACTCTTTGATTATATTATACCATGAGTCAATTCTATAATCTATCATTTTAGAATTATTTAATCAGCAATCATTTAGTTATTTCCTGCATTTTTCTGCTGATATACTGCATAGGTGCCACAATGTTTCTCAAATAAAAAATATGCCGTATCTCATATTTCAATATACTAAAAAACAGATGACCCACATAACATATATGTAAGCCATCTGCTCTGATGCTAAAACTAATTAAATTGTTTACTCCTTCACGCCTCCAAGTGTGACACCGGCAATAATATATTTTGATAAGAGAAGATATACAATAATAATAGGCACGATAGCTACTGTTATCATCATATAGATTTTTCCTATATCGAAATTCATATAGTCCGCTCCTCGAAGTGTGGCAATCAAAATTGGTACTGTCATCTTGTTCTTTGACTGGATGACCAGGGCTGGTGTGAAGTAGTTGTTCCATGAACCTACAAATGTGAAAATTGCCTGTACTGCAATTGCAGGTTTCATGATCGGCAATACTATATGGTTGAATGTCCTAAACTCATTCGAACCATCAATCGTGCAGCTTCTACAAGTGATAGAGGAAGTGATGACTGTAGATAGCTGTACATGAAATAGAATACCGCCGGCGATGCTATTGATGGAATGATAAGTGGAGTCCACGAATCATACATTCCCATATTTGTTATTAAACGCAGGAAGCCCATCGCAGTAACCTGTGTCGGCATAACCAGTATCGCCATTATAAATGTAAATGCAGCTTTCTTTAATTTGAAATCGTAAGCATAAAGTCCATATGCTGTAAGCGATGAAAAATATGTACATAAAACTGCACATGAGCCCGATATAATAAGGCTGTTTACTATTCCCCTAAACATAGGGAAGGATCCGTCATTAGCTACAGATTTCAGATTATCCAGGAAATGCCCGCCCGGGATAAATGAGAAGCCCTTCTGCAGCTGTGCATGCGACCTTGTCGCATTGATTATAAGTATTACAAAGAAGAACAGGCATAAAAATGATAATAATATCAAAACTATATGCGCTATAACACTGCGGACATTAATTTTATGTTTTGGTTTCATTATTTAGCCGCCTCCTTTTTCTTTCTTCTAGCTTCTTTTGCAGCTCGCTTTGCTGCTACCTTTGATCCGTCAGGATCGCTGTCATTTGTCATTCTGTATACGATGAAGCACAGAATTGCGCTGACTATAAACAGATATACTGACAATGTTCCGGCCATACCATAGTTCTTACTCTTTAAGTGGTTGTTCAGGAACATGATAAGTGTCATTGACGTTCTGTCCGGATTTCCCTGTCCGTTTGTCAGAATCTGAGGTACATCGAACATCTGGAGTCCACCGATGATTGATGTGATGAGTGTATATGCAAGTATTGGTCGTATACTCGGTAAAGTTATATAGAAGAATCTCTGCAATGCATTACATCCATCCAGATCTGCCGCCTCAAATACTTCTGTACTGATACCCATGACTGCTGCCATGAGCATAATAGTCGTATTACCGAACCACATAAGGAAATTCATGAAGCCGATGAGTGATCTGGTTCCAAATACACTTCCCATAAAGTCGATAGGCTTGCTGATCACTCCCATAGACTGCAGGATTGAGTTCACAGGACCACTGTTCGAGAACAGTGTAAAGAACAAAAGTGCAAATGCAGATGCCATGATCAGGTTTGGCAGATAAATTACTACCTTAAAAAACTGTAATTTGTGAATTTTTAATCTGGCATCAGTGAACCAGTTTGCTAAAACAAGTGCAACCACAATCTGTGGGATAAATCCGATAACCCAGAGGATAAGAGTATTCTTACCATATGTGATCATATCCGATTTAAGAAGCTCGGCATAGTTAGCCCATCCCACAAAATTCGGTCCTATTTGTTTGATTCCGGATCTATAGTATTCAAAAAACTAAACCTTACCGTATCTACTAACGGAATCAGAGAAAAAATTAAATATGTTATGAAAAACGGAAGAATAAAGATATATCCCCATTTTGCATAGCTTACGCTCTTTCTTTTCTTCTTCATGAGCCAAATTCCTTTCTACCAAAGTCACCTCTGCGAAGCCCAAAGGCTCCGCACTGGTGTTTTATTTATCTTATTTCGGCCATGTAACCTTTTCGATATCAGGATAACGCTCTTTAATTGCTGTCTCAAAGTTTTTCTTAGCCTTATCATAATCAACCTTACCCTGTAAGTAATCGCTGAATGAGTTCTGGATAAGCTCTACACATCCCTGATCATATGCTGAAAGAGGTGCAATCTTGATATTCTCAGCTACCGGTTCAAAGTAAGCAAATGGGTTCTGTCCGCCAAGGAAGTCTGATGCGAATGAATCATCTTTTGCTGCTTCCTTCATTCCTGATTTTGTATTCGTGAAATCAGAGTAATCCTTAGAGATCTTGAGTAAGTTGTCTTTATTTGCTGTTAAAGCAAGGATGATATCCTTAACATGCTTAGGGTTATCTGTTCCTGTTGCTGCGTGGAGGTAAGATCCGCCCCAGTTGTAATTCTGTGGTGGTGTTGTAACAGCCCATGATCCTGCTGCTCCATCCCAGTTTGGTGCAAGTGTGAAATCGATTCCCCATGCTGGGAAAAGGAATGCAAATACCTTTGACTGAGAACCATTGCTTTGTTCCAGTCATCATTAAACTGGCCTTTAACTTTAGCATCAACATATCCTGCATCAAGCCACTCTTTGAATCATCTACCAGTTGTAATCTTCTTATCCACTACAACCTCATCTGCTCCAGGCTGTACCCATGAGTTGTCGATTGAGTTTCCATATAAACGGAATGTATCAGCGTAAGAAGATAATGTGTAGTATCCCTTTGCCTTAAGTTCCGCTGCTGTAGCCTTTAATGTATCCCAGTCCTTTGTCTTCTCACCGATTGCTTCAGGATCATCTGTTCCGAATACATCCTTTGCAATATCGCGACGGTAAACTAAAAGTCCAGGACAACACTGCCATGTTGAACCTCTCTGTACTCCGTCTGAATCAGAAGCTGTTTTTCTTGTGAAATCGAACTGATCAGCAAACTCTTTGTCACAATCAATTCCAAGATCCTTAAGAGGCATTGCTACGTCTGCATCTTTATCTGTATATTTGAATACGTAATCTGTCTCTGATAAGAAGAGATCAACCTTGTCATCTGCTGCTGCATCCGCCTGTTTTGAAAGAGCTTCATCAAGCTTCTGCTGGTAAACACCATCCTGGTTAGGATTTACTATCCAATGAATTTCTGTACCATCCTTGAGGTATGTAATTGTACCATCTTTAGAAGTTTCTTTAACCTCTGGGTAAACAGCCTCAACTCTTGTTCTGAACTCGTCGTTCCATGAATAGATATTGATAACCTTTCCCTCTTCTGCATTAGAAGCGCCTGCTCCGCCTTCTGTTCCGTTTCCTGCTGTTGTTCCACATCCTGCAAGGAGTGTTGCCCCCATAGACAGTAACAGCATTGTGCTAATCACTTTCTGTTTCATTTTTCATTTCCTCCATAGAAACTATTTTGATATCTCGTTTACAGTTGTAATATTACTCCTTAACCGTTTTCGTTTATATTAAATCAATTGTAAAATATCAGATTCATGTCATAATAATAGAAAGATGACATAAATCTAATATTTTGTTGCAAAGGAGAACCTTTATGGCACTTTCAAAAGAATGGTATGACGCAGAATTTGTTGACAGCGAGAGCGAAACACTGCATCGTGCTCCAAGTATTGAATATAGTTTTTATAACGCAGTCAAAACCGGGGATATGGAATATGTAATAAAAAACTGCAAAGAAGATGCATTTATACACCTTGAAGGAACAGGTGTATTGTCCAGAAATGCTTTACAGAATATCAAATATCACTTTGTTGTCACAACCGCCATGATCACAAGATACTGTATTGATGGAGGACTCGAGCCGAGCAGGCATACGTCTGAGTGACTTCTATATACTTAAGATGGACAGTTGCTCCACCGTACGCCAGGTTGCTGACCTGCATCACGAGATGGCAAAGGATTTCACAGGTAAGATGGTGCTGCAGAAGAAATCGTCTATCCTCTCAAAGCCTGTTACCCAGTGTGTTGACTATATATACAGCAACATAAAAGAGCGTATCACAATAGCTGATCTGGCTGCATACACAGGTCTTTCCGAGAGCTATCTTTCAAGGGTATTCAAGCAGAATCTCGGTGTTTCGATAAGTGATTATATAAGGGAAAAGAAAATAGAGAAAGCGACTCACCTGCTCAAATACTCAGATAAGCCGATTATAGATATAGCCAACTACCTGTCATTTCATCACAGAGCCACTTTATCCAGATATTCGAGGGTTTTATGGGGCTTACACCAAAGAAATATCGCGACAGGTACTACAAATCCATGTGGTAGCCTGATGCCACATGCCTTATACTGCGCACAAAATTCCCACACAAACATGCGTGGGAATTTTATTTAGCTGATACCCAATATACGATATCAAACGCTATTAATTTTATAAACTATCACTCTATGTATATCTCAACCGTATGACATTTGTCTGTAGAAAGCATTTCAATAGCATGCTTTGGAATACGCACGCTGTTTCCTGTAACATTTTCCACTTTTACATCATCACAGAGTGCTTTTTTGACCTGCACATCCCCAGGTTCGAGCTTATCAGGATTGTGAACTAAAATATCAATCCATGACCTGCAAATTCTAACGAAACTTTTGCATCACCTTTTTCATTATACTGCTGTGGCATGAGTGCAGGCTCAATAACAAGATCTCCAAGCTCTCCATGGACTCCGTATACAGATGTTATCATAGTAAGCATATACCAGCTTGCGGCACCTGTAAGGTATGAATACAGACCTCTTCCATCATTATCAAAATACTCCGGTACTCCCGGATACATCCTGCTTCTGTCAAAGTCCATCGCAGTATCAAGAAGCGTCTTTAATACCTTGTACCCCTCTTTTATAAAGCCCTGTTTATAGAGCGCATTGGCATACATTACAGCCATATGTGAGAATACAGCACCATTTTCTTTTTCACCATATGCAAATCCAAACATTCTTCCAAGATCAAACTTTTCTTCCTTGAAATCAGTGTTTAGTCTGTAGCCACCGGCTTTTTGATCAAACAGATATTTGTCTGCGCTATTACAGATTGCCTTGATTCTGTTCTTTTTTTGCGGTTCCACTCATGATGCAAATACCTGTCCTGTAAGCATCATGCGTACATCTCCACTCTCACATCTTTCCACCGGTCTGCCGTTATTGTCATAATATCCGTTGAACCAGCCTCCATCCGTGCCATCTGATATCCATTCGTTTTCGCGGATGTTTTTCATCATCCACTCAGCCTTATGCTCCAGGTTTTCGCAAATCGCAGCTATTGGGACAAGAACAGCGCCTCCGCTTGTGCAGTTCTCACATGCCTTTGCATAGCTCATGAGAAGCTCCTGCTTTTTGTCAGGGCAGTTGTAAAGTATTTCGTCATCAGCAAGCAGCAGCTTAAGCTCATCTAACACCTCAATCCTGTTTATTCCACTTATTTTTTCCACATTTCTTAAACACTTTGCTATATCAAGCAGATTTCCGGCATATGCACATGTAAATGCAACACTTTCGCCTTTGTCCCATGCCATATCGAGCGCATCGTTCCAGTCTGCACCGTGCAGCTTCATCTCGTTGTGCTCCCCCACATCATAGAAAACACACAGATTTTTGGATCAGAATATGCTCTAAAACCGTTCCAAAATATATCTGACCGCCTGCCGTCCTTTGTTTGTTACCATATGTAGTATTCCATTCTTCATCATGGCTTGTGCCTCTCATGGACTGGTAATCCTTAAAGTACGTCGTACGCTCAAAAAGTACATCTGTATCACCGGTCTGGTCAATATAAAGCTTTGTGGTTACAAATGGCCAGAATGCGTGATCCATCCATACACGTGTGATGTTATTTCTGTCAGCGATAAACTCGCCAGGCTCGTTTCCTATAATAGTCGCATTGGTTCCATCAATCTCACACCGCCATAATTGTTTACAATCATACTGCGGACATCCGAAGGTTCCATAAGTAAAAGTGCAAGACAGTCCTGCCATAGATCTCTCCAGCCTCTTCCACCTTTCCATAATCATGATGTGGAAGGAATGAACAGCCGTATATTCTTCGTAAGATAGGTTGAAAACATATCCATTTAAGATAATTGTCCTCCTTGGCATTTCCTGTCTCAAAATCAATATTTACCTTATCTATCCAGTGTTTCTTGACGGTGTTTAGTTCTTCTTTTACTTCAAGTACACTGCGGTACCGTCCGGTAATGGCATTTACGTCATTTTCTTTTTCCGTAAGACCTGCAAGCATGATATAGCTTACCGTCTCCAGCGGTTTTATAATACGGTTTGCAAATTTTATTGCTCCGACTGCTTCTTTTCCCTGAAATTTTTCTCCGGCCTTTGCACCTGCTTTTTCAGTTCTGACTGCCTCAGGAATAAGGAAAGAGCCTCCCTCTCCTATAAACTGCTCAACGGTAGGATAGAAACTCTCAGGACTTTCTCCGTTTCCGGATGATCCATATACGAAGTAGCTTATATCATTTTTCCGGTGTCCACGCTCATCAAATGAGAGGACAGGTGTAACCTCAATGCCGTATTGTGTGGTTTCTATTCTGTGCAAAAGTGATGTCACATGTCTGTGATCCCTGATATTGTCAGCACTTCTGCCATAGATTGGAATTGCCCCGATTGGGACTATCTCCATAGCCTCATCTGTCTTGTTAGTGATCTCCACAAGCATGACTTCCATGCTTCCATCAAGTGTGACAAATGATGTTGTGTCGGCCTCTAACCCATATATCTTTGAAGCACGGTGCAGCTTCTGCCACATTAAACCTGCCTCAAGCTCACTTCATCCTGATTACCTGTAATCTGTCGGCCTCCTGCTGTGCAGATGATCCACATACTGACCAGAAGCCCTTCCCCACAATCCGACACCAGAAATTTCTGGTGCCTTTATTGTTGTGGAGATTTTCTATACTAACAGGTTCCAGAAGAAAGGTATTCTGGCTTGTTTTACTGTCTCCGCCGAGAGTTGGTGTAATGCTTGATTTAAGCCCTTTTTCCCCTGCAAGCGGCAGATACAGTCCACTGTAGTTTTCGGGATTTTTGATCCTGAAGGTTCCGTATTTGTCTATAAAATCTATATCTTTCATATTTTCAATCAATCCTCTATACAATTACAAATCAAATTTTCACACACCATATACAATCCTATAGCAGTCATTATCCCACCTACGGAAATTTACATGGTAAGCTCAATCTCTGTCTGCTCGCTAAGAAGCTCTTTTGGGATATAGTCTCCCTCAACCGCCTGTCCGTTTACAAGAAGGCTCTTGCATCCGCTCTCAACATGATCAGGATTTTTTACAACTATATGAAGATGGCATCCCCTGAAATCCTTCTCTATCTCGAATCCATCCCAAGCTTTTGGAATAGACGGAGCAATATGAAGTCCATAGAAATCAGGACGCATACCAAGTATTCCCTCTACACATCCAACCATGACTGTTGAAGCAGTTCCTGTGAGCCAGTGTACATGTGAACGTCCAAGTTCGGACTTGCTTTTCCTTCAGTAAACTGTCCATAGCAGTACGGCTCAAGTCTTCTTATCTCTGCTCTGTCATTCTGTGCGGCAGGAGCATTTTCAATAAAATACTTAAAAGCTCTGTCTCCATGTCCTTTAAGTGCTCAGCAAGAATTATCCAGCCCTGTGACTGTGAGAATATTCCTGCATTCTCTTTGGTTCCCGCATTGTATATCACTGCGAGTGCTCCGTCGAATGCGTGTGCATGATATGGAGGATCCATAAGAATGGCGCCATACTCGGTATTGAGTCTTTCATATACCATTTCAAGAGCCTTATCAGCCTGCTCATCACTTGCAAATCCACTTATAACAGCCCAGCTCTGTGGGTTGAGCCACATATTTGCCTCAAGATCATCACGCTTTCCGATAACCTGTCCATCCCCTGTAAATCCACGGATAAATCTGTCCTCATTCCAGCAAAGCTCCTGAATGATCTTTCCGAGTTTTTCCTGGCTCTCATCAAGATATGCGATATATTCATCATCTTTCTTATAGGCTGCAAACTCTTTTAATATAGTCATTGCATAGTAGAACTGAAGTGCTACGAAGGTTGACTCTCCATCTGCACCAAGTCTCAGGCAGTCATTCCAGTCTGCGTAAAGTCCTGCAGGCATTCCATGTTTTCCGAGGTGGTTCATCGAAAAATCAATTGCTCTCTTTAAATGCTCGTAAACCGTTCCCTCATCCTTGTTTGCGAATGGAATGACCTCATCTATAAATGCTACATTTCCTGTCTCTGATACATATTTGTATACAGTTGGGAAAAGCCATAATGCATCATCAGCTCTGTAAGCCGGATGTCCTGTCTCCTGTACATAGGAAGCGTCGTCAGGAGTATCCTCATGTCCCGGATTGTGTGTAAACTTGACAAGCGGAAGTCCTCCACCGTTATCAACCTGTGCTGAGAGCATGAATCTGATCTTTTCAACAGCCATCTCAGGTGCAAGGTGTATAACACCCTGAATATCCTGGACTGTATCACGGTATCCGTATCCGTTTCTGAGTCACAGTAAATGAAAGACGCTGCTCTTGACCAGATAAATGTCATGAAACAGTTATATGCGTTCCATGTATTGATCATTGTGTTGAACTCATCACTTGGTGTATTAATCTGGAAATGTGATAACTGTCCATGCCAGTATGCGATAAGCTCCTCAAGTTCTTTGTCGCAGACAGCTTTTGTATCCGTGTAAGACGCAACAATCTTTCCTGCTGTTTCATTATCTATCATTCCAACTAAGAATGCTATTGTCTTTGTCTCGCCCGGTGCCAGCTCCAATACTGTTGTGATTGCTCCACAGCTATTCTCGTTGTAGTTGCCGTGGTTGTTAAGCTTTCCGCTCTCCACTCCGACAGGATTGCCATATCTGTGATATTCTCCGAGAAATTCTCCCCTGTCACCGCACCAGCTGTCAACAGGTGCTCCTGCAAGTCCGATAAATCTGTTTACCACATCCTTGTTGTCAATTTCCTTGCCATCCTCGATGCGGTCAAGATTGGCATGGATCATCTGACGCACTCTGTTCTCCACAAATACTGTCTTTGTAATATACTGTGAATACTGCAGATTCACCTGATCCTGCTCATAGTTGCTGTTGTTTGTAAACTCAGCGTAGCCTGTAATATTAAGGCTTCTTGCCTTATCAGAATTATTTGTCACGCTCAAATTCCACACTTCGTATGTCTTGTTCAGCGGAACGTAATATCTTACTTCTGAATGAATACCGCTGTAATCAGCCATCATCTTTGTGTATGCTGTTCCATGATGACACTCACTCTTGTATTCATTCAAATCCTTTCCTACAGGCTGCCACGAAGCTGACCAGTAATCCTTGCTCTCGTTGTCTCTGATATAAATATATCTGCCAGGCTCATCGAACTGATTAAACACATATCTCAAAAGCCTTCCGTTTGCACCTGACTTTGCAAAGCTGTATCCACCTGCATTATTGGAAACAATTGCTCCATACTCCGGCGATCCAAGATAGTTTACCCATGGTGCCGGTGTGTCAGGTCTTGTAATAACATATTCTTTTTTGATTCATCAAATATCCGTATTTCATATTCATTACTCCATTCTCTACTTAATTATGTGATCTACGGTTATAACTGCCTCCAACATATATTTGGCAGTGAGCCATTTTCGTAATATAATATACATTTTTGCAGCAGTGTATTATACAAAATTATTTCTTAAAATATCAGATTCATGACATAACTAAACTTATCTCACAATATATAAAAAACCGGACGCATACGCGCCCGGTCCTTGAAAGGAATATGTAATTTTACTAAAACTGTCCGAGATACGGTATACGGAGCAGTTAAAGTACGTGGTTAGTTATTAGTTTCTTTCT
>ENA-OQHP01000463-OQHP01000463.1-human-gut-metagenome-genome-assembly--contig:-NODE-463-length-13154-cov-2.203270_pt1 | contig 13154 bp, 10 predicted proteins | sample MGYA00242563_ERZ504717 | MGnify/ENA primary metagenome ERZ504717 (study PRJEB26092, sample SAMD00036212) | human gut metagenome | host: Homo sapiens | study: EMG produced TPA metagenomics assembly of...
TTTTGTTTATTCTTCTCCCATGATACTTTAATCTTTACCTTTTACACATTCCATCGTTAAGGCAACATTATTAAGTCCCGCAAAAATAGGCTTAACATAAATTTACTATAACCTGATTCAATAGGTAAAACCCCCACATACATACTGAGCTAGAACAGTTAAGCCCTCCAACCACTCCAAGCATGATTACTAGAACCACCTCCATAACCATTTTCACCAATACCCCATCCTTCATATAATGTACTACATTGTGGATCTTCAACATCTCCTTAAATCTTTCTTCATACGCTGTAGCCCATATTCTCCTTTCCCCATAAGAAATAATGCTTCCGTAACATACTTCTCCATATAAGACTAGCATATTCTTTTGTCTGAAAAACTTTAAAAATAGATGGAAACTGTTTGCTATCGGCTAATCCACTTACAACAGCCAATGCATGTACTCTATCATCAGTATCTTCTGTATAAGAAGGACTTCTGTATACTTTTCCATTCCAGAACTTTTCATTATATGCTTGTTTAAATTCCGCCATTTGATTAGATAAAGACGTACCGTCTTTCTCATATCCCAATGCTACAGCCATTTTTTGAGCCCCTTTCAGTGCTATGTAATACCAAGCATTAAACAAGGCTTCTTTATCAATATTTGTACCCCAGTCGCCCCATACCCAAGCTGTCTGACGTACTTTTACCGTACCATCTGGATTCTTTTCCCATATATTTAGATACTTATTAACACCACCATACAAATTTTTTATTGTTTGTAAGTCTCCTGTATGAAGATAATAATTCCAAAAGCCATAATATCCAATACTTGCTAGCATCTGTCCTGGAAGTTCTTTATTCCAGTTAGAAGAAGGTATAGGAGAATAAAGAGTTCCATCTTCCTGCTGCCAACCTATCAACTCATACATACCTTTTTAGTCAATAAATGACTTTGCGGACACAAAGCATAAAACGTTTCACCGCTTTCATTTACTGCATCTCCCCACCACTGCGAACGCTCTCTATCGGGGCAATCCATATAAGTGTCACGCATTGTCACTAACAATGTACGTCGTGCTTTTTCCCAGAAACGATTAAAGAACTCATCATTACATTTAAAGGAACCTGCAAAATCGGTATTATATGATGTTTCCCTGTACTTAGTTCTATAATCTCTGCTCTTTGGGGTACTATATAAATAACTTATGTCCATTCATCCAGCCGAAGCTCTCATATTCCTGAATACCATCCTTTGCTATATACTCAGCTCGAACATTGGCAGGACCACCTCCATAATAATGATCTGTCTTAATAGATATAATATCTCCTTTATGGGCATTCACTTTGAAGTAAGGAGTTATTTGTGCATTATAAGGAAGTTCACAAATAAGAGTATCACATTTACTCCCTTGACGACGAATCACAGAGCGATAATCTGCATAACCATAATCTTTCCATAAAGGTATGATACGAGGATGTAGACGATTCCAGGGAGCACAACCTTCCGTACCTAAAACCTTAGCTGGCTGAAAAGTTCTTTTGTCTTTCAATAAAAACCATTCTTCTATATCTTTATTAGCGTCAAATCCTATATTTGATTCAGGAAGACGGAAATTAGGTTTTTCCCCCAGCGGAGTATAATACGCCGGATGTACAAAAGCAGTCCAAGTTCATCGCTTACCAAAGACAATTCTGGAGATTCTGCATCAAAGAATAAAGCAGCTTGACCACTTGGATTATGCGAGAAACCCTGCTTTCCAAAATACCAAACCAAAACAGCAATAGTATTATCACCCTGCTTTAAATAAGGCGCAAGATCAATACTATCAAATAGGTATCATTTCTATTTGGACCTCGTTTAACACCTCCTTCAAAAACAATAAGTTTATCATTAAGCCATAACCAGTATTTACTATCTACAGCGATGCGTGCCTTCAACACTTGTGGTACGGAAGATACCACAAAATCTTTTTTAAAGCCTAACCATGTATTTGTTTCACTCTGACTCTCACTAGCCGTAATCCACTGAGGGTTTGAGCCATGATTAAACTCATACTCCCGGCAACAAATAAAAGCAATAATATGCAAAATGTTAAACGATATTTCATACACTGGATTTTTACAATATTTACTATCTTTCTATGTACGTATTATTAGAATCCTCTATTAACAAAGTATTCTGAAATTCAAATAACTTCACTTAGAAGATCCTTATGAATATAATATTTATTCCCTATTAAAGACACCCCCTGAGAATTCTTTATCTGCAAGATAGGAATATCCTTAGGCAATTTAAAAGTACAGTTCTTTATAAGCAATTGCGGTTTTCCTTTCTGGTCATAATTCAACGATGGACAATCCACGCATAATCCAACATACGATAAATTTTCAAACAAACAGTTTTCCACCTGCAGAAACTGCGTTGGAGGGCCTTCTATACCTTCACTCATTAAAGCTAAGTCAAATCCCTTTCCATTATCTACAATATTGCAATTCGAAACTTTTGTAGGTTGGTGAGTCAATATAGCCCGCTGTAACTGAGTTCCAAAATTACAACGATCAATCAATGCCTTTCCAATTCCTTGCAGATATAAACACATACCTTTTGATACTCCATCAATCTCACTGGCCAGTGTTACAATTCCTTCTCTATGATTGATAGCCTGATAATCAATAATTTTACTCATTGCCAATTGCTTTAACTCTTTCCTATCAAATAACATGACTTCTTTACCAACACCCAAGTTGGTATTATCCGACTCATTGTCCATGTGAACAATCCTGAACCGAGATGGTGACAAAACCTCTGCAATAACATCTCCCGAGATTTTAATATGAATAGCATCATCCATAGTTCTCTCAAAATAACACTCCTCAATTAAAGGCTGATGTTCATTCCCTTTCAAATGTATTCCATCGCTACAACCAGCTACAATACGGCCAGGCTTAGCTATAATCGAACATCCCCTTATCTTATGATGAGAACAACCCCTAAAAAGAAATGTCATCACCGGCGATGCAAAAGAAGTGATATTTTCCAACACAAGATTATTTGACTCCAAAGCTTCTATACTACCCCAATTCGTAAAGAGCCACTCATTAAGCTCTTTTTATTCTCTGCATCTTGATTCTTCAGAACATCTGGGAATGGAAATTCCACCTTCATACAGAAATAATCTCCTACACGCAACTGTTTTTGATCGCGCAAATCATATTTCACGCCAAATCTCCTGTCACCCAGTTTCACCACCTTCTTCACCCAAGAGTGCCCTTGATAAAATTTATTAGTTTCCCCGTTCGCCGTAATACAGTCCACCATTTTTCCTCCCTTATAATAGGTTTCATCACCTACTATAGGAAGAGGAAATCCCTGATCCACAACAAATTCCAAATAATAGTTTTTCGAATCAATCTTTGTTACGCGACCTTGAGTATATGGAAGAGGAGAATAATCAATATTAAAATTCCTTATAATAATATTTTCAGAACGATAGACAGCAAATGCTCTTGAAGATGGATGAATCAACAAAGTACATCCATTACCATCTAATACAATATCCTTATTCCGGTTCAGAAAAATTCTTCGATACAGATCTTTTCCTCTTCCATCTATACGATACGCTTTATTTTTATCAAACACAATCTTAACAGGTATATTATGTCGAGAAGCACATGCTATCAAATCATTTAAATCAGAGAGGGCATCTGTAAGCCCATCCCCTTTTATCCCACATTGTTCCACATAATAACACATCGTATCATTGACGACCTTACCTATATGCCCATATAACTTCAGCGTAGCACACTGAAAACAAATCAACAAAAACGATATCCAATATTTAGGTCTTGTATAATCCATAACTTATTGATTTAATGCGTAATTAAAAAATCACTCAAGCACAAAGCTACTCCTCAAATAATATTTGCTTTTTATACTCTTTATGCCGCACCTTATTGTTCATTAAATGATATACCGGAGTAAGTTCTCTTCCATTAACGTTAAACAACATATTCTTATATTCTCCAGTTGCTATCTCTTCATCTCCCAACAATAATGGACCATAATACATTTTATACTGACTATCTTTAGTATTAGTACTATTAAGAGTCTTTTGTTTGCGCAGTTTCATTTCAAAATTTACCTGTATTGTATCACCTGCCTTAAACTTATTAGTAAGAGCCAAGAAACCTTTCTCCTTAACCAATTTCTGAGGCTCTCCATTATACAATAGAGTTAAATTTTCCATCCAAGACATAAATGGAAATTTAAGAGTAACCTTACCCTGTTGATTTTCAGTAACAATAAATTCTGCAAATGTTCCAAACGGATAGTTTGTTTTCTCTAATAAGCTCAATTTACCATTTTCCAACATAAGATTAAGCTCACAATCACGGAAGAACGGTAAATAAACCGTATCTTCTCGAATAAAAGCAGCATACTGAACTGCACTGCCTAAGCCTTCTCCACCTCTCATAGTACAGCACCAATGTGCTTCATAGGAATGGGGATGCAAACAATTTTCTTGAGATGCAATTCCCGGACAATTATCAGTACCAAATCCCCCATTATCCCTTTGAGCATGTGACAAAGCATTATAATAAATCAGTTCCGCATCTTCCTTGTAAACAGGATTTTCCGTATGTTGCCACAATTGTACAGCCAGCATATAAGAATCTACAATGGCACAAGGTTCTGTCCAAGTATCAAAGCGTTCAAACCAATTATAGTTTGCATGATTTTCTGTCATTCCATGTTCCTTATATAAATTAAAGACTTTTTCTGCCCATTCCACATAACTATAGTCACCTGTTATATCAGCATATCGAATCATCCTCTACAAGCAGTTAAAGTAGCATGTGTCTGTGCCTGAATCTTAAGAATATCTATTTCTCTCAACTTCGCGAACATTTCATCAATCACAGCCTTTACTTCTGAGGTTTTTAAATGAGCATAAGCATGAATCAAACCTTCCATTCCAATAAAAAGGCATCCAACATCTGAAGATAAAATCCATTTATCCGTACCTCGTACTTCAATAGTTCCAGCTTCTCCCCCTACATTTTTATCCCGAAAGTTTGGGTCAATCGGATATTCCGTATAAAATCCCTTTCCGGCAACAAACAGATTATTAGCAATTGATTTTATATACTCTAATACCTTTTCATCTTGTTTCCATTCATAATAAGCACACAATCCTCTCAACATCCATCCATTGCCTGATAGTTGCTGTTCACTCATCTTACCCTCATATACAACCCCCATGTATCCCTTCTTATTCAGTTTAGAAGGAATCATATCAATTATTCTCTCTAAATATACAGGTGAACGTTTTGAAGCTTGAGCATCCATTACCAACCCCAAAATGGTTCTACCTTCTGTATCCCCTGGCCAATTTCCTGACTGTTCTTCTGTAAGGAAAACATTCTGCGGTTGATACTTTTCTTCCTCAAGGCGATTCAAATTCTGCAAAACACGCTCCCTCAACTCTCCATGTATTTCTACTGATTCAAACGGAATCATATTTATCATCCTAGTAGCAGGTCCTTTGTGTCGCAAGACACAATAAAAATGCCACATAATATTAACAGTGAAAAAATATTCTTCATTCTCGTTTTCTACCTATTATTACACGATACACTTTTTATCTAATTTACCCAAATAGAAAATGAGCTACAAGCGTAAGTCCGACTATATATTCTTACCATTGAGGCCATCTCCAGTAACTTATAAGCCATTAATTACGTCTTATAGCTCATATTCCATTCTATAATTTATTTACCATCCTGGATTCTGCCCTTTTGTTCTTCCATCTACTTGTTTTTCCGGATCCATCCAAGCAGGATTCTTCTCCAACCATTCTTGGTAAATCGGAATCAAATAAAGCTTATCATCCCAGAAATTTCCCTCAGACAAAGTTTTTAATACATATCCTCCTTGATTACTATCCCAGCGGATTGCTTGTTTAGGCTGATTCAATAAATCTCCTCTTCGGAAACGGCGTACATCCGTATAAGCTTGAATTCAAAGGAAAGCTCTACAATCCGCTCATTAAATATAATCTCTTTCAGTTTATCCAAAGAAGGACGTCTCCATAAGTTGTTTCCAAAGAAGGCAACCCATTGTCCGTACTTCTTGCTGGACGCATACGAATTCTATCTATTGCATCAATCACAGTATCATCTATGGGGTCTCCTCCTAATTCAGCAGCCTTAATCCGAGCCTCTGCGTACATTAACAGCACATCTGCATAACGGAAGAAAGAAAAATTTACCCCTTCTGTTTCAAAGTCTGCAAAACTTAAATTCTCATTAATGCCTTTCCGTCTAAAGTACCCTGTAAACCAATCTACCTCATTAGGCACCAAACCAAGTTCCTCAGCACTTTCAGGATGTAAAGAAACTTATGCCCTGTAAAAACACTTCCATCATATATAATATCAGCATAGAAACGAGGTTCGCGATTCTCAAACGGATGCTCAGGATCATAACCCGAATTCGGTCATCTATAGGTAAACCATTTTTCATCCCATACATATCCACCAATGCCTGAGTAGGTGCACCCGCTCCGATATAATCACCGGTAGCACCTGTCGCCTCATTATAAGGCCCAAAGATTTTACTTCTACGTGATTTAGGGAAGTTTTATTACACTGATATGCAAAAACTTGTTCTTTACAATTATTATTTTCTTCTTTAAAGGCATCTTCTCTTGTCGGCATCAAGTCATAAACACCTAATCCCATAATTTCCTGACATGTTTCAGCACAAGCTTTATAAGCGTCAAGTGCCTTCTGAGGATCAGCAGGGAAAATAGATGAAGGTCTAGGATCCTTGATAATATCGCCCCAATATAAGTCTATCCATGCTTTCAAAGTTAAAGCAGCGCCCTTTGTAAAACGGCCCCCACCTTGTTCATTTGGAAGTACCTTTGCAGCATTTGATAAATCAGTAGTCATTTCTTTATACATATCTTCCTGGCTCATACTGGGTTGGAACATCTCATCCCCCATTGAGGTATCTAAAACTTTTGTTATATAAGGAACACCTCCATAATACATCCATAATAAATGATAATAATATGCCCGCAAACATTTGCTTCTGCAACACGTTCGTAATCCAAGATTCCGAATATTGATCTTTATACTTTTCCAAAGATTCAATAAATAATTACAATTACGTATATACCAGTAATATAATTGTATTGAAAGAAAATAGAAGGATACATATGATTATATATACCCGGATTATATTCAGAAGCTGTATATGCATAAGTCCCATAATAAACAGACGTACGTCCCCAAGCATACCGACAAACATTATACGGAGACATAAAATCCCAGTTATCGTATGATAGGCCTCCATCAATAACTGCATTTGAACCATTTAATTCAGGACAAGGTAATGTCACATAAATTGTATTTAAAAACAAATCTGCTCCCGATTCAGTATTAAACACATTCTCTTCTGTCAACTGATCTGTTGGTTTTACGTCCAAAAAATCCTCACAACTTCCCAAAAGGAAAGGTAAAAGTATAATCAAAAACTTTTTCATAAGTCAAATTTTAAAATGTAATATTCATACCCAATGAGATTGTTTTATTTTGAGGTTGTCTCCAACCACGATTTGCATTATCGCCAGTTGTGGATCCCCCATCTTGTTCTGGATCAAGTAATCCTCTTGTATGTGATAAGGTAAATAAATTTGTAGCTGCTACATAAACCTTAGCTGATTTAATATGACAACGACTTAACCACGCAGACGGTAACGTATAACCCAATTCCAACTGCTTAAGTCTTAAATAATTCATGTTAAGCATATAGAAAGAACTACTGGCGACATCATTACCCACTGGACCATTAGGACGAACAATCGGATATTTAGCATCTGGATTTTCCGGTGTCCAGAAATCCAAATTATCTATGGTCAAATTATGTGTTTCACCAAAAGGATTAATAAATGTTCCACCTATCAAAGCATTAGAATGAGCAGCTCCTTGGAAGAGTAAATCCAAATTAATACCTTTCCATGTTGCGCCTAAATTAAAACCATACATAATTTCAGGAATAGTTGGATGTCCAATACAAGTTTCATCATTCAGGTCTATAACAGCAGTCCCATCCACATCATAAAGATTCTTATACTTTATACTTCCAGGAGTAACCGGACCACCTAACTGCTGTTCTACAAACCCATCCTTGCTATCAATTACACCATCTCCATTTTTATCATCTGAGACCTGAAAAAGCCCATCCGCTTCATAACCAAAAATGCTTCCTAATGGACGCCCTGTTCGAGATCTGTTAGGATTATTTCGAGTAGCCTCATTTTCATATATCTCCAATAGTTTATTACGAGCAAAAGTAAAATTAAATCCCGCACTCAATAACAAGTCTTTCTTTATAGATTTATGCCCATGAATCTCAAACTCAATTCCCTGATTTTGCATTCTTCCATTATTCACTGCAGCCAATCCTATACCATATTCTTCTGGTACGGTTGCCTGAGGAGATACCAGCATATTATCTCGTTTTTCAAAGAAATAATCCACTTTTCCTGATAACTGGCCACCAAAAAGATCTACATCAATCCCTACATTATATTTTGTAGCACGTTCCCATGTAATATTCGGATTCCCCTCTATAACAGGCTTTACCCCTTGAGTGGAACTTCCACCCTCTGCAAAAGAATCACCATACAACTGGAAAGAAGTTAAATATTGGAAAGCTCCTCCAGCCAAAGCTCCCGATTGACCTGCAGAAAATCTCAATTTCAGATTATCCAAATTTTCAAACCTCTGCATAAACTGTTCTTCTGAAATTCTCCATCCTACAGCTACAGCCGGGAAAAATCCCCATCTCGAACCTGGAGCAAAATAATAGTGTCCGTCATATCTTCCAGTTAAATCCAATAAATATTTACCTTTATAATCATACCCAATCTGTGCAACAAAACCAACCTGTGCAGCTTCGTATGATCCTCCTCCATTCGCTTGATATTCTTTATCTGAAGATCCTAAATTTAACTCTGGAATAGGAATCTGATAATTACTTCTGCTAGCCCAGAAATCATTGTATTTAGTCTGAATAGCCTCACCCACTCCTAACAAATTCAAACTATGATCACCAAACTTTCCTTTATAGGTTAAAATTCCTTGGTAAGTATATGTTTTTATTTGATTCATACCTTCTTGTAAAGAAGGAAGATTTTTATTAGTAACTTCTCTAAAGGAATATGGATTTGTACTTGTATCTATTTTATAATAAGTAGATGCAGGCTCAGACCAGTTTTTATTATTATGCAATGTCCAGTCGTATGATATAACGCCTTTAAATGTCAATCCTTTTGCTAATTGCTGTTCTATGTAGCCAGAAAGCATAATCATGTTTTTATCTGTCACATAGTCCCCCAATCTTTTCAAATCTGACAAGACCAACGCTTTTGAACTTGCATTATCTAAAATTTCTCCATCTTTTGTCACATATTGAATTGGATCTGTAGGAATCCAATCTTGAGTAGCTCTATAAAAAGCAGTTCCTCCATTCTGCTTTTTCTTAGTGCGCTGAGTCCATCCATTGATAGAAAGTCCAAATTTCGTCGTATTAGTTGCTTTAATATCGATTTTACTTACAACACCAGTTCTATTCAAATGAGATCCATGCCATTGTTCTTCCTGATACAAGGTATTAATTCCAACATAATATTTTACATATTCCGTTCCACCCGAAATACTCACATTATGATTAGTAACAGGAGCAGACTTCCGTAACAAGAAATCATGGGCATTAGCATTCGGATATAAATTCTGATCTACAGAAGGATCACCATTCACACTTCTACGATACATTTCCAAATCTTCTGCACTATATAGACGCTGGCTAGCTGGTACTCCTGCCATTTCCTGCGCTTTATCATAAGTAGATGCATACTGATAAGAATTCATGTACTCAATATCAACCGTCGGACTAGACCATCCTATCCAACCATTATAATTAACGACAGGCTTTCCTTCTGTACCACTCTTGGTTTCAATCAAGATTACTCCATTTGCTCCTCCTATTCCATAAGGTGCTACAGCAGCTGCATCTTTCAATACTGTATAACTCTTTACATTATTAATATCTATTTCATTCAATGAGCCTCTAGGTACTCCATCTACAACAATTAATGGATTAGAATTTCCTGTAGTACCAACTCCACGGATCATGATATTCGTTCCATCAGCCCCTATTTCTCCATTATTCTGCACAGTAATTAAACCCGGGACTCTACCAGCAAAAGCATTACTGGCATTACCAACAGGCATTGACTGCATCTCTTTTGTTGAAACTGTCTCAACAGATGCTGTTAACGATTTCTTTTGTTTTGTGCCATAACCTACAACAACAACCTCATCCAATATTTCATTATCTTCTTTCAATACAACATTAATAGTTGAACGGCCTTTTACTGAAATCTCCTGCTGCTTATAACCGATATATTTTATCACAATTACCGCATTAGCTGGCACAGAAAGATTAAACATTCCATCAAAATCTGTAATCGTACCATTAGTAGAACCTTTTACAATTACATTAGCTCCAATAATTGGCTCTCCTTTACTATCTGTAATTTTACCATGAAGCTTTTGGTCTTGTTGCATTACAGAAAAAGTCTGGCTTTCTACAGAATAAGAATGCAATGGATAAGAAAAAGCCCCAATGCAAAAGAGAAACATTCCCCAACTATAATTCTCCCATTTACTATGCCTCTTTATGAAGCATGTGTCTTTCATTTTAAATAAATTGTTCATCTTGTAGAATTTTAAAGGTTAATATTTCAGTATAAACTTCTCATATCAAATTCAATAAAATAGTATTTCTTTAAAAGAATGCATCAAAAAATTCTCACTAACAAGTTTTCCTAAGCCATTCTATTTACAAAAAAACTATAAGCAGTAATACTATAAACAACTATAGAATCGAATCCATGTTTATTCATAAAATGAAGATTTAAATAAAGGTTTAATATCAAATTTCTAGACAAATGTCCTTTTTTTATGAATCAACATTTATAAAATCATCTATTATTTTGTTGTTTTCATCCATATTATTTATTTAAAGCCTTAAGTTTTCCAGCCCAACCACCATTTCTAACCATTTTAATCATAACCTTATCATTATGACCGACAGATTCTACATTCTTTTTATAATCCATAGCTTGCCTGTCTGCATTTATACCATCTGAGAAAGAAGTCAATTCATATTGATTTTTTGAATCAAGAAAATCTAAATTAATATCAATACTTCTACCACAATCATTAGTTATCGCACCTACATACCAATCCTTACCTTTCTTACGTGCTAATACAATATACTCTCCTATTTTTGCTGAAAGTATTCTTGTTTCATCCCATGTTACAGGAATATCAGTGATAAACTCAGTACAATCATTCTCCCTATAATAATAAACAGGATTATCAGCTAACATTTGTAAACCACTTTTAAATACTACATACAAAGCCATCTGATATGCTCTAGTACCAGATCCCATAACATTTGCTCTTGTGTACTTGTTATCCTCAGGTTGTGCAGAAATCATAGAACCTGGAGTAAAATCCATTGCACCTACAGCGTTTCTGATAAAAGGATAAAAAATACTATTAGAAGGAGTGCATCTAGCTCCCATTTCCAAACCTAAGACTCCTTCATAAGAAAGTACATTAGGATATCTACGTTCAAGACCTGCAGGTTTAAATGAGCCATGAAAATCAACTATCAATTTATTCTTGGCAGCCTCTTTTGCCACTTTCTCATAAAGTTCACCATCCATTGATCACTTCTATTCATAAAATCAATTTTTACTCCAGCAATACCCCAATCTGAAAAGGTTTTAAAAAAGTTCCCAATTATTTTCTACAGTCAACCAAGGAAGCCATAATATAATTTTTACATTTCTTTCTTTTGCATATTTCACTAATAAATGAACATCAACGTTTTTATTAGGAATAAATGGATTACGAGTATCTTCAGCCCATCCTTCATCCATCAAATATAAGGGATACCATATTTTGATGCAAAATCAATATAATATTTATAAGAATCAGTATTATAACCTGATTTAAAATCAACGCCAAAAAGGCGTGCATCATGCCACCACTCCCAACTCACTTGTCCTGGCTCTATCCAAGAGCAATCAGAAACTTCTGAAGGAGAAGACAGTACATACACCATATCATTTTCAATAATATCTTCTACTTTATCAGAAATCACAAAGAATCTCCAAGGAAAACTTCTTTTTCCCGAAGTTCTGGCAATATAATCAGCCTCTTTCTTTATACTTAAAGCCCTATCATTCCCAAATCCAAACTCCAAAGGCGTTTTTGGGAAAGCACCAATCATACCATTATTTCCATTACTTTTAAGAAACATACATGGATAATCCTTAAGATCTGCTTCAGAAATCAGGATGTTATATCCTTTAGGACTTTCCAAAAGACTGGTAAGTAAGTCATTTTATCTTTCTCAGAATAAGAACTTGTCTTTACATGAGAATAGGGTTCTTCATAAGAACTCCAAAAAGATTTTGTCAAAGACAAATGTGCTAAATAATTTTCAGGGAAATTAATACTACAATCCTCAGACTGAATATCAATATTTCCCTTTTTATTTGAAACATATCGATAAGCAAAACCATTATCAAAAGTCCTAAATTCAATAGCATATTCGTTATTAAGCTCTAATACCAAAACATTACATTTATTATAAGCATAAAGACCATTTAGTGGAATCTCCTTTTTTATCTTCTCATTTACTGAATATCTATTCAATTTTTTAACTCTAAGTGGGATTCGTTTTTCATCATCTAATACATTTAGCGACATTGAACAGTCTTTAAGAACAGTATCATTATTAAAAAACACATTATATCTAACGCCATTACTAACATTAACTCTCACTTCGATTCTTTTATTTGGAGAGTGTACAAAATATTCTTTTGCACAAATATTACTACCAAAGAAAAATAATACCAGAATAAAAATAATTCGTTTCATAATAATATTATTTATCGAAGTGATTTAAACTTTTCTTTTCCTTGCACATTTTCTCAATAGCATAACGGAAAAAGCGATGTAGTTCCATGATTCCCAGTTTCTGAGCGTTGTATCAAATCGATTCAAAATAGTTCTGAA
>ENA-OQHP01000464-OQHP01000464.1-human-gut-metagenome-genome-assembly--contig:-NODE-464-length-13124-cov-6.509887_pt1 | contig 13124 bp, 15 predicted proteins | sample MGYA00242563_ERZ504717 | MGnify/ENA primary metagenome ERZ504717 (study PRJEB26092, sample SAMD00036212) | human gut metagenome | host: Homo sapiens | study: EMG produced TPA metagenomics assembly of...
ATTAATTTAATTAATTCCTTCTGACTTTCTTCGTCCCTTGATTATCATTTTACTTGTAGCTGTAACTATCTATACTTTGACAAAAAAAGAATTTGGTCAAGTCGCTACATTTAATGGTATGAGTCAAAAAATGTGGATACTAAGCGCTATTGCTGCATTTATTTTTGGCTTTTATGATGGATTTTTCGGCCCTGGTACTGGCACATTTTTATTATTTGCATTTCTTTGGATAGGTTTCGATTTTATCGGTGCTGCTGCTAATGCTCGTGGCTTAAACTTTGCTAGTAATATCGCTGGTGCATTATTTTTCATCAGCTCTGGCATTGTTGATTTTGCCTATGCCATTCCTATGGGACTTGCATGATGGTTGGAGCCTTCTGCGGAGCTCGCATGGCCATTGCCAAAGGTGCTACATACGTAAAAACCTTATTTATCATCATGTCCATCGTATTAATCGGAAAACAAGTAATTGATTTATTCAAATAATACAATGTTCGTTTTTCTTTTATGTAAAAGAAAAATGAACCAAAAAAGAAAACCTACCCGCAATATTGATTTTACTTTGACAAAGATAAAACTATGTCTACAACGCTCTAAACTCGCTTCGCTCAAACAGTAGGACTAAAACCGTATCCATAGTTTTATCTTTGTCAATAGCTTTCAGCTACCGTAAAAGTCTGCTAATGCGGGAAAGTTTGGTATTATATTAATAACACGTAATATTATTTTCCGCATTATAAATTTTTAGTGGTAACCTTTAGGTTATTGAAAATAATTGTCGCTGAATACGGTTTTAGTCTGAATGTTTGAGCGAAGCGAGTTTCTAAGCGTTGTATGAAGCGAAAATTATTTTCAAAGCTAAAAATTTATCTGCGGTGATTTCTTTGGTTTCGTTTCTTTGTCATCAAAGAAATGAACATATTATAATTGGGAGGGTATATTTTTATGTTATATGCAGTTATTGACATTGGTTCTACTACTATTCGTATGGCTATTTATGAAATCTTGGATAATAAGTTAAATCTTATTCATAAGCGCAAATATACTGTAGGTTTAGCAAGTTATGTCAAGGATAATGTCATGGAACAAGCTGGTATTGATAAAGCTTGCGAGATTTTAAATAGTTTTAAATCATTCTTGACTTCTTTTAATATCGAAAATGTAAGTGCTTTTACTACTGCTGCACTCCGCAATGCTCAAAATAGTAAAGAAGCTGTCGCTGAAATCATTACTCGCACTGGTATTGATTTGCATATCATCTCTGGTGATGAGGAAGCAACTTATGATTTTATCGCTGCTACACATGAACTTGATTATCATGATGGTTTTATCATCGATATCGGCGGTGCTAGTACAGAACTCATTCGTTTTGCTGACAATAAAATTATCCAAAAGACTAGCTTGCCTATCGGCTCTTTAGCTCTCCATACAAAATATGCGACTGACTTTTTACCTAGCGAAGAAGAAATCGCACAAATGATAAAAGAAGTTCATGCTATTATTGATACAGCACCTGAATTTAAAGATATTTCCCATGCTGAAATCTGTGGTATTGGCGGTACATGTAAAGGAGCTAGAGCTTTATATAACGAAATGTACACTCAAGATGATGCAAATGAAACTATACCTGCTGACAAAATTCCTGAAATGATTTCTCATTTCACACGTGGGCATAAATTAACAGATAAAGATATCACAACTTTATTAAAAACTGTACCTGACCGTTTGCATACTATTATTCCTGGCATGGTCATAGCTAACGAAATCGCTAAACTAACCCATGCTACAGCAATAACTTATAAAGATGCTGGTATGCGTGAAGGATTTTTATATACTCATGTAATCGAAGGTTATTTTTTTATGCAAGAAAATAACGATATTTTACAAATATTATTCTCCTATCAAGATAAAAATTATGCTCAATTTGTACAAAAATTATTGCCTAAAAATATTGATAGAGAAAATATAAAAATTATCGGTATACGTTTACCACAATTGCGAAAAATTGCTAAAGACCTAGTAAAAAATAATTGGCAAGAATTTTAAATCAAAATACAAATGAATATTTTGAGCAAATCATGCTTGAAGGCTTTGTCATTGCTTATGCTCCTATTGACGTAAATGAAAAACAAAAAATTAATTCAAAATTTCTTACCTAAAATAAATAATTGGTCTATTTGCGATAGTTTTTGCGCTAGTTTCCAATTAAAAACTAAAGATAAAGATTTATATCTATCTTTTATAAAAAATTATTTAAACAGCTCTAATGAATATGAATTGCGTTTTGCCATTGTGATGTTATTAGACTATTACTTGACAGAAGATTTTGCTGACAATACACTTCAATTAGTCTATAACACAAAAGATATTTCCTATAGTGTAAATATGGCTAAAGCATGGGCTTTTAGTAAATATTTTACTTATTATCCAGATAAGGGTTTAAATTTTTTGCAAACACAGACATTATCTAAAAATGTTTTTAAAATGACTTGTCAAAAAATAAGAGACTCCCATAGAGTTTCTTCTCGTTATAAAGAAGCATTAAAAAATTTATAAAAATTTTTATCAGTTGTTATCTAACATTCATTATTTAACAACTGATTTTTTATCTAATATAGCCCTAAAGCCTTATATCATAGACTTTTTTCGCTAAAAATGATAAAATATATTAGTTAAGATGATTGTCGTAATTTGTTATTTCGGTCATATTTTGACCGTAGATTAAAATTGAGGTGAGAATGTGACAGAAACTATAAATACAGGAAAAATTCTCCCTGTAAATCTTGAAGATGAAATGAAAAACTCATATATTGATTATGCTATGAGTGTAATTGTTATGCGTGCGTTACCTGATGTACGTGATGGTTTAAAACCAGTTCATCGCCGTATTTTGTATGCTATGCAAGAAGCTGGTATGGGCTCTAATAAACCATATAAAAAATCTGCTCGTATCGTCGGGGAAGTACTAGGTAAATATCATCCACATGGTGATACTTCCGTTTATGATGCTATTGTTCGTATGGCTCAAGATTTCTCTTGCCGTTATGTATTAGCTGATGGTCATGGAACTTTGGTTCTATTGATGGCGATTCTGCTGCTGCTATGCGTTATACAGAAGTTCGTATGTCAAAAATTGCAGAATTAATGCTCCAAGACATCGATAAAAAAACAGTAGATTTCACACCAAACTATGATGAATCCCTACAAGAACCATCTGTATTACCATCTAAAATACCAAATCTTTTAGTAAATGGTTCTTCTGGTATTGCCGTTGGTATGGCAACTAATATACCACCACATAATTTAAACGAAGTAATTGATGGCGTTTTACAGATGATTGATAACCCTGAAATTACTGTTGAAGAATTAATGCAAACTATCAAAGGTCCAGATTTCCCTACTGGAGCAATGATTATGGGTCGTGATGGCATTATTTCTGCTTATAAAACAGGTCGTGGTGCAGTAAAAATGCGTGCTTGCACAGAAATTACTACTTTGCCAAATGGTAAACCACGTATCACTGTAACTGAATTACCATATCAAGTAAATAAAGCTCGTCTTGTAGAACGCATTGCTGAACTTGTTCGTGATAAAACAATTGATGGTATTACCGATTTAAATGACGAATCAGACCGCAATGGTATGAGTATTGTAATTGATTTACGTCGTGATGCAAATCCAGAAGTTATTTTAAATCAATTATATCAACATACTCAATTACAAGAAACTTTCGGTGTAATTATGCTTGCTTTAGTTGATGGCAGACCTCGCATTCTCAACTTAAAACAAGTTTTACATTACTATATCAAACATCAAGAAGATGTTATTCGCCGTCGTACACAGTATGAACTCACAAAAGCTCAAGCTCGTGCTCATATCTTAGAAGGCTTAACTATAGCACTTGACCATTTAGACCCAATCATTAAAACTATTCGTGATTCTAAAAATGGCGATAGCGCTAAAGAAGTCTTAATGAGCGACTATACTCTTACTGAAAAACAAGCTCAAGCTATTTTGGATTTAAGATTACAACGTTTAACTGGTCTTGAACGCGAAAAAATCGAAAATGAATATCTTGAAATCTTAGATTATATCTCTGATTTACAAAATATCTTAGCAGATGAACAAAAAATCTTAGATATCATTAAAGAAGAACTTTCTGCTGTTAAAGCTAAATTCGGCGATGCTCGTCGCACTCAAATCACAGATGATAGTTCTGATGTAGATATCGCAGATTTAATTGCTGAAGAAGATGTAGTAATCACTTTAACACATAATAACTATATCAAACGTATCCCAGTAACTACGTATCGCAATCAAAAACGCGGTGGTCGTGGCGTTACTGGCATGGGTACAAAAGAAGAAGATTATGTTGAAAATATGATTATCACATCTACACACAATACAATCTTATTCTTTACTAATAAGGGACTTGTATATCAATTAAAAGGATATGAAATTCCTGAATCCGGTAGAACTGCAAAAGGCACAGCCATTGTAAATCTTTTACCATTAGCAAAAGAAGAAACTATCACAGCTATCATTCCTATTAAGGAATTCTCTAAAGATAGATATTTATTTATGGCAACTCGTCATGGTATCGTTAAAAAGACAGGTCTTAGCGAATTTGATACTAATCGCAAAAAGACAGGTCTTATCGCACTTTCTTTAAAAGAAAATGATGAATTAATCGGTGTAAAACTCACTGATGGCAATCGCCAAATCATCATCGGTACTCGTGATGGTATGTCTATTTGCTTCAATGAACAAGATGTTCGTCCTATGGGTAGAACTGCCCGCGGTGTCATTGGCATAAAATTAAAAGGTGAAGATACAGTAATTGGCATGGATAATATCCGTGATGATTGCGAAGTCTTAACTGTTACTGAACATGGTTTTGGCAAACGCACTGCAACTTCTGAATATCGCACACAAACTCGCGGTGGCATTGGTCTTATCAACATCAAAGTCACTGAAAAAACTGGTTTTGTAATCGGCATTAAGTTGTAGATAGCCAACAAGAATTCATGCTCATTTCTACTGAAGGTATCGTCATTCGCTCAAATATTGAAGAAGTTTCTGTAATTGGCAGAAATACTCAAGGCGTAAAAATGATGAATATGGATAATAATGATAAAGTAGCTGCTCTTGCTGCTTTTGAAATCAAAGAAGACGATAAATAATTTATAAGACAAAAGGATTTTGCTATGTATGATATGGGAAAAATACTCATCTATATAGGAATTGCTCTTGTTATTATCGGTCTATTAATCCATTTTGGTGGAAAATTATTACCTCTAGGTAAATTGCCATTTGATTTTAAATGGGAAGGTAGTAATTGGGGCGTTTATTTTCCTTTAGGTAGTTCTATTTTAATTAGTATTATCTTAACATTAATCTTAAATTTATTATTTCGTTAACTAAAAATACCGCAAATAGTTTTTATCCTATTTGCGGTATTTTTTATTTATGATTTACCTGTAGTATTCATATCTATAGCTGGGACATCTCTTGTTGGTGTTTGTGGCACAGGTTCTTTTTGTTTTGTTGTATTATCTTCCACTGGAGTTTCTTCTCTAGTTTCTACTTTTTCTCGATTACTATTTGTTCGTGGACGTTCTTCATCTACTTCAGATTTAAATCGTTTTGTAGATTTTTCTTGTTCTTCACGAAGTCGTTGCAATCTTTCTTCACGTTCCTGTGCAATTTCTCTTTTTATGCGTTCTTTTTCTGTTACTTCTACAGCATTATCAGGAATAGATTCTTCATATTCTATATTATCTTCATGAATAGATGTTGTAATTGATTGATTGATTTTTATGCCTAATGTATTTGCTAAAATCTGTCTTGTCTTACTAATATCTGGTACCCAATAGCTAATACCTTCTATATATACTGGTTTACCTGGTAACATTTCTGATTTTAATCCATTATCTTTTGCATCTTGAAGTGTTCCCAAGAAAGATAATATTTCACTAACTGACATATCAGTTTCCACTGAATCAGAAACAGCAGATACAATAGCTGGCAATTTAGGAATAATTGTTGGAGATACTAATTTGTCCATTACTGCTTTCATGAAATTCTGTTGACGTTTGATACGACCAATATCGCCCTCTTCATCACGATAGCGCACATATGTTATCGCAGTCTTGCCGTCCATATGTTGCATACCTGGCTGAAGGTCAATATATAAACCGCCATCATCATCCATGGGTCTTCATAATACATGCGTTTTTCTACATCAATATCAATACCGCCTAAAGCATCAATAATTTTAGTAAAACCATGTACATTAATTTTTATATAATGATCAATATGTGTATTTAATAAACTTTCAATGGTTTCTTGAGTTAATTTTCTACCACCATAAGCATAAGCTGCATTAATCTTATCAAAGCCATGACCTTTTATTTTTACACGCGTATCACGAGGCACAGATAATAATGCTGCTTGATTTTTATCTGGGTCTAATGTCGCTATCATTAGGGTATCGCTTCTTCCCACATCATCAGCGCGCTCATCTACCCCATAATCATTACAGTAGCCTTATCTTTTGCAACTAACATACCTTTTTTATCATCTTCATTATAATCTGGTTTATTATCAACTAACGCATTAGCAAAAAAAGCTCCTACCATCCCAGATAAAATAAAAACAACTACTAATATCAAGATATATTTTACATAACTGCTTTTATTTTTTTTATCTCCATTTCCCAATTATTATCCCTCACATTATTCAAATTCATTTAAATATTAACTATTCTATTATAAGATTTTATCAATTATTCCGCAATTGTTATTTCTCTATTTTAGTAAACGTATACTAAAAAACTTTATTTTCATAAAAATGAAATATTATATAATACTAATATCACATCTTATAAAAAGGAGTATTGTTGTGGATAAGAATAAACAAAAATACAAATATCTTTATTTATTGTCAGAAAAATACCCTAATCGTCAATCTGTTGTAACTGAGCTAATTCGTTTAAAAGCTATTTTAAACTTAGCTCGACCAACAGAACATTTTATGAGTGATTTACATGGTGAATATGAGTCCTTCTTCCATATTCTCAATAATTGCTCTGGTGTTATCAAAGAAAAAGTAGATTATTTATTTTCTGAAGAAATGTCCACCTCACAAAAAGCTGAATTTTGTACTTTAATTTATTATCCTAAAGAAAAAATACTCAATTTAAAAAAACAAAAATTAATCACTACTCAATGGTATTCTCAAAATCTCATCTATTTATTGCGTCTATCAAGATTGATGTCTTATAAATATCCTCAATCAGAATTAAAAAATTTACTGCCTAAAGGATATGAAACCATCATTCTTGAATTGCTCACAGCTAGACCAAATGATGATACTTTCCAAGAGGTATATTTCAATACTATCTTAAACACTTTAATCAATATTAATAGTGGTACAGATTTATCATTGCCTTTACAAAATTCATCAAAAAACTAGCTGTTGCTCATTTGCATATCGTCGGCGATATTTATGACCGAGGACAACGACCTGACTCTATCATAGATATGCTACGCCAACATCATTCTGTAGATATTCAATGGGGCAATCATGATATCTTATGGATGGGTGCAATGTGTGGTAATGAAGCTTGTATAGCGACAGTAGTGCGAAATTGTCTATCTTATAATAATACTGCTGTTTTAGAAAAAGGTTATGCTATCAGCCTTCGCTCGCTATCTTCATTAGCTAGTAAATTATATCCAGATAAAACCTTATTAGTAGCTATGCAACGTACTATTTCCATAATTTTATTTAAATTAGAAGGACAACTCATCAAACGCAATCCAGATTTTCAGATGGATAGTCGCCTTTTATTAGATAAAATAGATTATATCTCCAAATATATCAAAATCAATGGTATATCTTATCCAATAAAGAGTCCTTCCTTCCCTACAATAAATCCTCAAAATCCCTATGAATTATCTTTAGAAGAAACAGAAGTCTTATCCGATATAAAATCAGCATTTTTAGATAGTGTGCGCTTGCGCAAACATATTGATTTTCTTTACCAAAAAGGTAACGTCTATAAAGCATATAATAACAATTTACTCTATCATGGTTGTATACCACTAAATGATGATGGTAGCTTTATGCGTATTCATCTAAATAATAAATATTATTCTGGAAAAAATTATTTAGATTTCGTTGATAAAACTATTCGTCAAGCATATCTTGGTCTATATGAACAAAAAAATATCGACTTAATGTATTATTTCTGGTGTGGCAGATATTCACCATTTCTGGTAGAGAATTTAAAACATTTGAACGTATGTTTATTGAAGATACGGATACATGGATTGAACCTTCTGATGCATATTATAAATATTGCAATGATGAAAAAATCTGCGATATGATACTTGAAGAATTTTCCTTAAAAACAAAACGTGGACATATAATCAATGGTCATGTTCCTGTAAAAGTAAAAGAAGGAGAAGTCCTGTAAAAGCAAATGGAAAATTAATTATCATCGATGGTGGTTTTTGTAAAGCTTATCATAAAAAAACAGGAATTGCCGGTTATACGCTAATTTCTAATTCACGTGGTTTACGTCTTTTAGAACATCAATCATGTGCTAATATCAAAGAGTCTTTAAAAGCCAACCAAGACATTGAGTCCGTTTCTTGTACTTTAGAATTACAAAATTATCATTCTTCAACTGCTGATACTGATTTAGGTGAAGAAATCCAATGTCAAATAAATGATATCTACCATTTAATGCTCGCTTATCAAAATGGTTTAGTTCCCGAACAAGCTTAATATTATATACAAAGGCAATTTATTTTATTTTTCAATAAGATGAATTGCCTTTTTGACATCTTCCTGATTATTTGAGATAATTTTCATATATAAATATAATAAAAAGGATAGATTATACTTATGACTTTATTTCTTTTAATCAGTGCAATTATCTTGATTGCTTGCGTAATTGGAAGTAAATTATCTACTCGTTTTGGCGTACCTACACTTGTATTTTTCATTGGTCTTGGTATGCTCTTTGGTTCTGATGGTTTATTTAAAATTCATTTTGAAGATTATTCTCTTGCCGAAAAAATCTGTTCTGCCGCTCTCATTTTCATCATGTTTTATGGTGGCTTTGGTACCAAATGGAAAACTGCTCGACCTATAGCTAAACAAGCTGTTTTACTGAGTACTTTTGGCGTATTTATCACAGCTGCACTCACTGGTATTTTTTGTCATTTAGTATTAGGTTTACCACCACTTGAAGGATTATTAATCGGTGCTGTGCTTAGTTCTACTGACGCCGCTTCTGTCTTTTCTATTTTGCGTTCACAAAAATTAAATCTAAAATACAGTACTGCTCCTATGCTAGAAATTGAAGTGGTAGTAATGATCCTTGTGCTTATATGCTGACCATAATTTTATTAACTAGCATTGGCAGTAGCTTAAACTTCTTTGATATCTCCTATTTAATTTTTGCTCAATTTGCTTATGGAATTATCATCGGTGTCGTCTTAGCTTTTATCGCTTCTTGGATATTAAAAAATGTTCAATTCGGCGAAAATGGTTTTGACTCTATCTTTTTAGTTGCTATTGCCTTAGCTGCTTATGCCCTTCCTTCGTTAGTTGATGGCAATGGTTATTTAAGCACTTATATTGCAGGTATCATCTTAGGCAATCAAAATATCCCGAAAAAGAAAAATCTCGTAAATTTCTTCGATGCTTTTAATGGCATGATGCAAATGCTCATCTTTTTCTTATTAGGTTTATTAGTATTTCCTTCAAAATTACCATATTATTTTGTTCCTGCTTTATTTATTGCTATTTTCCTTACATTCATCGCTAGACCTATAACCATGGCAATATTATTATCTCCATTTAAAGCTCCTTTAAATCAACAATTAATCATGTCATGGGCTGGTCTTCGTGGAGCTGCTTCCATTGTTTTTGCGATTGTCGCTGTCGTATCACCAAATTATGCTGATGACTCAATTTTCTCCATAGTTTTCTGTGTCGTGCTTTTATCTTTATTATTCCAAGGTGCTTTATTACCGTCTGCTTCAAAACATCTAAATATGATTGATGAACACGAAAATGTACTAAAAACTTTCAATGATTACACTGACGAAAATAATATCCATTTCACTTGTTTAGAATTAAATAATTCACACCCATGGATTAATAAACAAATTCGCGATATCGGCTCTATCCCAGGTACATTGATTGCTGCTATCTTGAGAAAAGGTGCTACTATAACGCCAAAAGGCGATACATTCTTGCGCGATGGAGATACACTCATCATTTGTGCTAAAACTTATCAAGGCAACGATAATATCACTTTAAATGAAATAAATATTGATTCTAATAATGAATTCATTGGCAAAAAACTTCGCGATATTGATATCAAAAAAGATTCACTTGTTGTTTTAATTCAACGAAACGGCGTAGATATCATACCTGATGGCGATACTATTCTAGAAGAAAAAGATACGCTTGTAGTTTTCTCTCAAAAAAATCTTTTTCATTTAGCTTAAATTAAAATCAAATATAAAATAAAAAGATAGTTATAAGACAAAATTTAGTCCTATAACTATCTTTTTTAATTTAAATTTTATCACATGATAGATTTATAAATTTCTTTAATAGCTTCTACACTTACATCTCTTGGATTTCCTGGTGTACATGCATCAACAAAAGCAGATTCAGATAAAAATTGAAGGTCTTCGTCTTTTACACCTAATTGAGTCAATTTCTGAGGAATTCCCACATCTACACTCAATTTTTCTACGGCTTCAATACAAGCCTGACGAGCCTGTTCAATACTCATATCTTCTGTATTTTTTACGCCCATAGCTACTGCGATATCACGATATTTATTTGCTGTTGATGGCGCATTAAATTTCAATACTGGTGTTAATAAAATAGCACAAGCAACACCATGTGGAATATCATATACTGCACTCAATGGATGAGCCATAGAATGTACTATACCTAAGCCAACATTAGAAAAGCCCATTCCTGCAATATATTGACCTAAAGCCATTTGTGCTCTACCTTCTGGATCACCTTTAACAGAATCTCTTAAAGAACGAGCTATTATTTCAATAGCTTTTATATGCATCATATCTGTTAATTCCCATGCACCTTTAGTGATATACCTTCGATAGCATGAACAAGTGCGTCCATTCCTGTTGCTGCACAGAGTTTTGGTGGCATAGATGCAGTCATATCTGGATCGATAATTGCCACTACTGGAATATCATGTGGATCAGCACAAACAAATTTACGATTTTTTTCTTCATCAGTAATTACATAATTGATAGTTACTTCTGCTGCTGTACCAGATGTTGTGGATACGGCAATAATTGGCATTGCTTTATGTTTAGTTGGTGAAGCACCTTCTAGACTTCTAACATCAGCAAATTCTGGATTTTTCATAATGATAGCAATTGCTTTACTTGTATCAATAGCACTACCGCCACCTACAGCAACAATTACATCAGCACCACATTGTTTACAAAAATCCACGCCTTCAGTAACATTTTTGATTGTAGGATTAGCTTTTATTTTATCGTAAATTTCATAATCTATTTTTGCTTCATCTAAAATATCACATACTTTTGTAGCTACTTTGAATTTAAGTAAATCTTTATCTGTAACTAACATAACTTTTTTCAAGCCACGATTAATTACTTCATTTGCAATTTCTTTTATTGCTCCTTTGCCAAAATAAGATGTTTCATTTAATATTGTTCTACAAATCATTTAAATGCCTCCATTTATAATATATGATTCAATTGTTCTTTTTTTCACAAAATTTCATTTAAATATACAATAAACAAAAATCAAATTTCTTTTTCTTATTATAAGTCATAAATTAACCTAAATCAATATAAAACAACATAATTTTATATAAAAAAGATATTCTCACTAGAATATCTTTTTCTTGCTTATAATCATTTTAATCTATTAAATACATATTTTGCCATAACAACTTGTATGATAAATAAAATCATCAATAAATAAAATACGGATATAATTCCTATTCCTTGAGCGATAAATCCCAAGATAGCAGGCCCTAATATAACGCCTGTATAACCCATACAAGTTACTGCTGTAACAGCAGCATTTATTGGCATATCTTTTTGATATTGCAACAAACTATATAATACAGGCACAATATTTGCAGCTCCTAAACCAAGTAAAACAAAACCAACCAACATTAAATAGAAGTATCTATAATAATTATCCATAAAAATCCTAATCCCGCTAAACTACTTCCTAATACTACAGCTTTTTCCTCGCCTAAAAATTGTACTACTTTATCCCCAATTAAACGCATGATAAGCATTGCTACAGAAAAAACAGCATATCCTACACCAGCTAAAGATAATTCTACATCTTTTACCTCAGCTAAAAATACACCGCCCCAATCCATGATTGCACCTTCGCCTAAAAAGCTCACACATGCTAAAATGCCGAATAAAACAACAATTCCTTTAGGAATAGCAATCGCACTTTCACTATTAGCACTTTTATAATCTAAAAAATATCTGCCAAAGAAAATTACAATAGCTAAAATTATTAAACAATGAATAATTGCTATAAAAAATACATCAAGTCCCATCTTAGCTAAAATACTAAATAAGCCAGCGCTACAAAAACAACCAACACTCCAAAAACCATGCATACTAGACATCATGCGTTTTTGCGATAATTTTTCAACAACAACAGCATTGATATTCATACAAACTTCTATACAACCCATAATAGCGCCTACTACAATCAAACAAATAGCATATGACCAAACATTAGGTAAACAAGACAACGCTACTAATACTATCGCAAATAAACTACCTGTAGTAACCATCACTTTTTTACAACCAAATTTTTTGCCTAAAAGACCGCCAATCGGTATAACAATAAAAGCACTTATACCTATGCACAATAATAATAATCCCAAAATATCTGCTTCAATATGTAAACGTTCTTTAATCATAGGTATCATAGGCGCCCATGTGGAAATGGCAAAACCTGGTATAAAAAAAGCCATTCTAGCTGCATATTGTTCTTTTTTTACCGACCTTAAACTGCATTAACTCTTTGTCTTCTAAACTCACAAATAA
>ENA-OQHP01000465-OQHP01000465.1-human-gut-metagenome-genome-assembly--contig:-NODE-465-length-13100-cov-2.015802_pt1 | contig 13100 bp, 17 predicted proteins | sample MGYA00242563_ERZ504717 | MGnify/ENA primary metagenome ERZ504717 (study PRJEB26092, sample SAMD00036212) | human gut metagenome | host: Homo sapiens | study: EMG produced TPA metagenomics assembly of...
CTGAGCGAATGCTTTTCTTCTTCTATAATGTTTTTATACGATGGGTCTGAACCAACACATTCCGGGCTTGTTCTATGATGTGAAGGCCGATGGGAGTAGGGCACACAGGCTGCTGGCTGCGGTCGAAAATCTTTGTGTCCAACTCTTCTTCCAACTTTGAATCATGGCGCTCAAGGTGGGTTGTGTGACCCGGCAATATTCAGCAGCTTTGGCGAAATGGCGGAACTGATTGACAGCAAGTATGTATTCCAATTGTTGTAAAGTCATAGAAACAGGGCTTTTGAATGTTATATATAGAATCGTTCTATGCAAAGATAGAAATTATCTGTTTGACAAGCACTTATTTGCCGCTTATCTTTGCAACAGGAACAAAGAAAAATAGTATGAACTTTTAAAATAGAAAGATTATGAAAACTTTAGATTACTTACATTTGAATGAAAAGAAAGTTGCTGACGTAGTATCGGCATTGCATCAGCTATTGGCAGACTTTCAGGTACATTATACCAATTTGCGCGGTTTCCATTGGGATATTAAAGGACACGGGTTCTTCGTGCTGCACGGCAAATTTGAAGATATGTACAACGATGCCGCAGAGAAAGTGGATGAAATCGCAGAACGTATCCTGATGTTGGGCGGTACGCCCGAAAACAAATTCAGCGAATATCTCAAGGTTGCCAAAGTGAAGGAAATCTCCGGTATTACTTGTGGCGGTGAGGCTGTTGAGCATATCCTCGAAACTTACAGCTATCTTATCGGTGAAGAAAGAAAAGTGATAGAACTGGCCAATGAAGCCGGTGATGATGCAACGGCCGACTTAATGACCGGTTACCTGAAAGAGCAGGAAAAATGGTTTGGATGCTCGTTGCTTTCAGTACCAATAGCTGTACGAAATAGGAGATAAAAAGCAATAAGATAATAGGGTGATAAAGTGATGATGCATTGCTTTGTCACCCTATTGCTTTGTTACATTGTTATTTATCACCTTGTCACTCCATCATCTTTTTAGAATAATGACAGTTACGGCTGAAATGATGAGCAGGATGCCCAGTGCTATGCTTCGGGTAAACGGCTCTCCGAAGATGGCAATGCCTACGCATACCGCCGTTACAGGTTCCATAGCTCCCAATACGGATGTCAGTGTGGAGCCTATGTTTTTGATGGCGCGTACCAGTGCAAGGTTGGATATTACGGTAGGTACTAACGCAAGCATCACCAGATTGCCCAATGTGGTGCGGTCCGGAATGGCCTGTAACCCTATCCCGGAGATTTCCGTTCCGGTGAATAACAGGATACCGCCGAACAAAAAGACGTAAAACGTCATTTTAAGCCCTTTCATTTCGAGATTTTTCAGTTGGCTTACCGTTACCAGGTAAAGGGCATATCCCAATGCAGAAAGCAAAACAATGAATATGCCGGACCAGGTGACGCTTCCCGTACCGTCTCCGTTGGACAGGAAAAATACGCCGGCTACTGCCAGTGCAATGGCCGCCATGCGCCACAAAGATTTCTTCTCGTGGAAGAATATCATCATGATAAGCGTAGTCAGCACCGGATACATGAAATGAAGGGTGGTGGCCACACCGCTCGACATGAACTGATACCCCAAAAGAGGAATACTGCGGAACTGTCGTAAAGGCATGCCAGCAGCAGAAGCGGCAATATCTCCTTACGGCGTATGCGGAAAGACTGCTTGTCGAGCAGCAGTATGCCTGCCAGTGCCAGCATGGCGAAAAGAAAACGATATAATAGAATAGACCAGAAACCCATTCCTTGCTGCATGGCGGGGATTGTAAATAGCGGAATCAATCCGAAGCTGGCAGAAGACAATAGTCCATATAAAAAACCGTTGACTTTGTTCACGTCGTTTGCTTATTTCTTTTTAGGTGTCCGTTTTGCCCAGCCTTCTTCGCTGAAGTCCGGTTCTGAATCTTTAAATTCGTTATTGCCTTGAAAGAACTGTTTCCAATCGTCTTTTTTGCCGCGTGCCTTGGTATAACCGCGTTCTTCGCGACTGGGCTTGTTCTTTTTCTTGTCGGTAGCGGCATATTCGGTCTTATCACTGCGTTTGCCGGCAACCTCGCTGCGACGCTCATCCTTGTAGCTGCGTTTTTTGCCGTCAAATTCCTTTTTGCCGTAGTTGCCGCCTTCGTTCCTGCGTTTTCCTTTGGGAGCGTCTTTCCCTTCTTCTCCCGCAATCTCTACAGAAACCTTACGGCCGTTCCAGTTGGCCCGGTTTAAGGCTTTTATAACGTTGCCCGCTTCTTTGTCTTCCACTTCAAAGAAAGAGAACTTCTGCATCAGGTCGATACGGCCTAATTCAACACGCCCGCGGTATTGTTGTTCAGGAGGCTGATCAGTTCGTTGGGGAAGAAGTTGTCCATTTTACCGAGATTGATAAACAGACGTTTAAAGCCCGGAGTTGCCTTGCGGGCATTGCTGCCGCGTTCGCCGCTTTTGGCGCTGCGTTCGCTGCCGGTGGCAATTTCTATTTCCTCACGGTCGCGATAGTAGTCCAGAAAGCGGTTGAATTCGAGGGAAACCATGCGTTTAATCAGGTCTTCCTTACTCAACCAGTCCAGCTTGCGGTAAATGTCGGGCATGAAATCACGGATTTCATCCTCATTTACTTTTACTTTTTCGAGTTCGTCAATAACCTTCAGCAACTGCTTCTCGCAGATTTGCTTGCCAGTAGGCATTTCTCCCTGAATGAATTTCTTGCCGATGATGCGTTCGATTTCACGCATTTTGCCTTTTTCGCGCAGGTTGATGATGGCGATGGATGTGCCTGTTTTTCCGGCACGTCCCGTACGTCCGCTGCGGTGTGTGTAGCTTTCCGTATCATCGGGCAGGCCGTAGTTGATGACGTGGGTGAGGTCGTCAACGTCCAGACCGCGTGCGGCAACGTCGGTAGCCACCAGCAGTTGCAGGTTGCGTATGCGGAATTTCTGCATGACGGCATCGCGCTGCGCCTGGCTCAGTTCACCGTGCAAAGAGTCGGCATTGTAACCTTCCTGCATCAGTTTGTCGGCAATTTCCTGGGTTTCCTTGCGGGTACGGCAGAAGATGATGCCGTATATCTGCGGATAGTAATCTACGATGCGTTTCAGGGCGGCGTACTTATCCTTGGCATGAACGGTGAACACCACGTGTTTCACGTTGCTGGTTCCTTCATTTCTGCGTCCGATGGTGATTTCCTTTGCATTGTGCAGGTATTTTTTGGAAATACGTGCGATTTCGGGACTCATGGTCGCGGAGAACAGCAGTGTGTTACGCTCTTGGGGCACATCTGCGAGAATGGCATTAATGCTGTCCGTAAATCCCATGTTCAGCATTTCGTCCGCCTCGTCCATAACCACGTTCTGGATGGTGGAGAGTGAGACGGTCTTGCGTTCCATAAGGTCGAGCAGACGTCCGGGGGTAGCTACGATGATGTGTACCCCCCGCTTCAGGGCACGTATCTGGCTTTCGATGGACGAACCGCCGTACACGGGCAATACCCGCAGACCGTCGATGTACTTGGAGTAATCATTCAGGTCGCCCGCTATCTGTAAACAGAGTTCGCGGGTAGGGCAAAGAATAAGTGATTGGGGTATTCGGTTGTTAACGTTGATTTGCTGTATAAGCGGCAGACCGAACGCTGCGGTCTTTCCTGTTCCTGTTTGTGCCAGTGCTACTACATCATTATTTTCTCCCAAAAGGTAAGGGATTACTTCCTCTTGTACCGGCATGGGACACGCATATCCCATTTCTTCAATGGCGCGGCGTATCTCCGGCGACACACCGAGCTCTTCAAATGTCTTCATTAAATCTTTGTATATCTTTATATTTCAGGTGCAAAGATAATGCAAGCCGGGAGCATAATAAAATAAACTTGTCTGTTTTTTATGCCGAGGTGCGGTTTATCTTCGCATTTGGCGCAAAGATAAGAGTTTTTTGGCGATTAATCATTAATTACTGAGCAAAATACTCCGTAACCTTTTTATTTCGTTCTTGCTTAGTCCGATACCTTTCCGCAGGTAAGTATCCATGTCACCGTATCGGCGTTCCGCTTCGTCTTTGGCAGCGTTCAGGAAATCCTCGCGTGCGGAGAAAAGGGTAGTGATGGCTTCCTGCGAGCGTGCAGGCAACTGATAAGCGTATTTGGAGGCGCTTGGAATGTTGAAGTAATCATTGCTCAGCCGGTAATCTTCCATGATTATGTCCTCGTTTATTCCCAGTGCGGCAAGCACCAGTGCGGACACGATACCGGTACGTCCTTTGCCAGAGGAACAGTGTATGACTACCGGATAACTGTTTTTATCCAACAGGATATCGAATATCTGCCGGTATTCTTTGGTATATTGGTCTATTAAAACGCGGTTCATACGCTCTACCATGCGGTAGACGGTGTCACTTTTGATTTTTTCTTCCCGTATGCCTTTCAGTATGCCTTCCATATCTCCTGTGGCAAGCGGAATATGCACGACGTTGAACCCTTTTTGCAGCGGTGACTGCCTGCCTATCTCCGAAGAAGCCCGCAAGTCGATAAGTGTCTTGATGCCGAGGTTTTTGAGCTCCCTGCGTGAGGAACATTCAAGGCTGTCTATCTCTGCCGAGCGGTAAATCATTCCCCAGCGCATCTGTTTCTTGGTGGAATAAGAAGGATAGCCGCCCAAATCACGGAAGTTCTGTACACCGGGAATGTTGATATTGCGCGTGGCAATCTTAACACGATATTTGTCGTCGAACAAAAGGGTGTAATAATAACGTTTGGTCGGATCGTTCGTGACGATGGTCATTTTCAAGTCCGAGATATCGGCCATGGCCACGGGAACATCTTCCGGAATGAAGTCAGGATCGGTCGAAGCATATACTTTTATGTTCCCTTTGATAAGCGGAGCCATTTCCCATTTGACGATACAGTTCCCTACATTATTTTCTTCGCATACAACGGATATGTGTGGAGCTGTGCCGCTGCAAGAAGGAAGCAACACTGCCAGAACAAGCAAGTTCAACAGATTCTTATACATAATTCGTAAACTCTCTAATGTCGTTTACAGCAAATATATGGTTTTTCGTTGCAGATTATACAGCGTATATGAAGCTTTTATAATTTTTAAATGATAATTTATTTTTAAGTGCTGATTGGAGAAGGCCCTCAATATTTGCATCTCTCCGCAAATTCGTTTGACACCGAATTGCTGTAGCTTTTGCAGACTTCTGCGGCAAATTCCATGCCGTAACGGATAATCTGGTCCCACTTGGCTTCACCGATTGTATTCAGGTCGTCATAGCGGACATCGTATTTCAGCAAGCCGTAAATGATGCCTGCATTGAAGTTGTCGCCCGCTCCGACGGTACTTACGGCTTTCAGTGGCGGTATGTCATATTCTTTGGAGACGGAAGCGGTGCGGAGCGCAATCTTTCCGCTCCTGCCGTGCATAGGAAATTGGGACAGTAGAATTTAATCTTGTCCTTGTATATCTTGTCTGCTTCGCGCAGGTTGTACATATAGAAGAAATCGTCCTGCGAGCCGCGTACAATGTCTGCATATTCCAGATTTTCAATAATGGTCGGCGCCAATTTTATGGCCTCTTCCTTATGGGAAGAACGAAAATTGGGGTCGTAGTACACGATGGCTTTCTTTTCGCGTGCCTGGTCGAGCAGCTCCAACACTTTCTCGCGCAGCACCGGATTCAATGCGTAGTAAGAGCCGATGACAACAATGTCGTCCTCTTCCAGTTTGGGGTATATGACATCCAGCCGCTGTTTGGGATAATCCTTGTAGAAGATATATTCGGCATCGCTGTTATCATCCAGAAAGGCAAGCGAAACGGGCGATTTCCCGTCAGGAAATACGTTGACGTAGTCCGTAGAGATATGATTGTCACGCATGAACCTGAGGATGATATTGCCTACATGGTCGTTGCCGGTTTCACTGATGAAACAGACAGGAACGCCGGTGCGGCTCAATGAAACGATTCCATTGAATACGGAACCGCCCGGAACGGCAGCCGAAGGTTGCTCGTTACGGAAAATAATGTCTAATATCGTTTCCCCGATGCCGATTACTTTACGCATAACGCTCTTGATTTTTCTCCGAGGTAACCGCCGTGGTGACGTTTGGAGTAGTCTTCAATGGTAAATCCGGTTTTCTGCATGGTCTGTACTACCAGAATATCTCCTATAACGGTCATTACCGTTGTGGAAGTGGTAGGGGTCATGCCCAGTATGCAGACTTCCTTGGGACTTCCTGTGCTGAGACATACATCCGATTCCTGTGCCAGCGGACTGTCCGGATTTCCTGTAATGACGATAAATTTCAGTTTCGGATTCAGGTTATGCGCCAACTGTGTCAGTTCGACGATTTCCCGTGTTTTGCCCGAATTGGAGATGAGCAGCAGCAGGTCATTCTCCTGCAGGATACCCAGGTCTCCATGCTGTGCTTCGCTGGGATGCAGAAATACGGAAGGAATGCCGGTCGAGCAAAAGGTTGTAGCAATATTCATGCTATTTGCCCTGCTTTACCCATGCCGGAAGTTACCAGTTTGCCTTTTTTACGGTGTACCTGTTCTACGATAAGTTCTACCGCCTTTTCGTATGCGTCCGTTACAGGGATATTCAATACGGCCTGCGCTTCTTTCTGCAAAAGCTCTTGAATGGATGCTATCATTGTCTCAATTTTGATTTATGGATTATAAGTCTACAAATATCCGTAATTTTCCATAAACGGCAATAAGTTTTATTGTATTTTTGTGCCGGTAAACTGTTTGTAGCGTAAGAATGAAGAATTTAACAGAAGAAATACAGCCTCGCCATAATCAGCACACATTGCCGAACGGCTTGCGCATCATCCATGAACCCTCCTTGTCGAAGGTGGCTTATTGTGGTTTTGCGGTGGATGCCGGAACACGTGATGAACTCGAAAACGAGCAGGGGATGGCGCATTTTGTGGAGCATCTTATTTTTAAAGGCACCAGGAAGCGCAGGGCGTGGCATATTCTGAACCGCATGGAGAATGTGGGCGGCGATTTGAACGCTTACACCAATAAGGAAGAAACCGTAATTTATTCCGCATTTCTTACCGAACATTTCGGGCGTGCTTTTGAGTTGCTGGCGGATATTGTATTCCATTCCACTTTCTCAGCGGGAGATTGAAAAGGAGACAGAGTCATTATAGACGAAATCCAGTCGTACGAAGACAACCCGTCCGAACTGATTTTTGATGATTTTGAGGATTTAATCTTTCGCGGGCATCCTCTGGGACGTAATATCCTCGGCAATCCGGAACAGTTGAAGAAGTTCCGCAGCGAAGATGCGGCGGCCTTTACTTCCCGCTTTTACCGTCCGGGCAATATGGTGTTCTTTGTTTTAGGCAATATGGATTTCAGACAAGTGGTGCGTTGGGCGGAAAAACTATTGGCTGATATTCCGGCTGAGGCTGTCGATAACCGTCGTACGCCTCCGCCTTTATATGTTCCGAAAAATCTGGTTTTACACAAAGATACCCATCAGCGCACATCATGATTGGCAGTAGGGGGTACAATGCGTATGAAGACAAGCGTACGGCGCTCTATCTGCTGAATAACATCCTCGGAGGTCCGGGCATGAACAGCCGGCTGAATGTGGCCTTGCGCGAACGGCGCGGGTTGGTCTATAATGTAGAGTCCAACCTGACTTCTTATACCGATACCGGAACTTCTGTATTTATTTCGGTTGCGACCCGGAGGATGCGGAGCTTTGTACCCGCCTTGTGTATAAAGAACTGAAACGCCTGCGCGATACCCGGATGACTTCTTCCCAGCTTGCCGCCGCCAAAAAACAGCTTATCGGCAGATAGGCGTGGCTTCGGACAATAACGAGAACAATGCCCTCGGCATGGCAAAGACTTTCCTGCATTACAATAAATATGAAACAGCCGAAGCCGTGTTCCGGCGTATCGGACAACTGACTCCCGAAATTCTGTTGGAAGTGGCAAACGAGATGTTTGCGGAGGATTATTTATCGACACTTGTTTACGATTGACAGCCTTTTCCGTTGCTGAACTCAGGTGTTGAGGCAGGGATTGTTATGCCGGACTCTTATTGAATTTAATTCGTTAGACGGATGTTGCCCTTTCGTCAGACATCCGTTATCCTTTCGTCAGACAGTTGTTGAACGAAAGGGTAACAACTGTCTGACGAATTAGGATGTGTGGTCCGGCTGCTTGTTTTTGGGATCTCCCTTTACTAAAAATACCTTATTCCCGCTTATTCTCTTCAGGCTGTTCCAACCGCTTTCTGCTGAATTCACAGCCGCAGTACAGTTGGTTATAGAAGTCATACTCTTTGAGGAGCTGGTTGCGGCGGTCTTGCAATCCGCCTTTCCGCCAGTTCTGTTCCCAAAAGATTGTACCGGGATAAAGGGCGGCTGCCCGTTTTCCCGCTTCGTTTATCTGGTCGAGGCTTTTCCAACGCGAAGATGCGAGGGTAGTGGTAAAGACAGAGAAGCCGTGTTCGGAAGCATAGCGTGCCGTTTCCGTCAGGCGTAATGTAAAGCATTTCAGGCAACGGCTGCCTCGTTCCGGTTCGTTTTCCAGTCCCAGCATTGTGTTCCGCCAGTGGTATAATCGTAATCCGCATCGATGAAATCGAGGTTTTGGGACGTTACGAAACGAACGGCTTCCTGCTTTCTTATCTCATATTCCTCTTGCGGATAGATGTTGGGATTACAATAAAACACAGTCGGCGGATGCCGTTTGCCAGCAGGCATTCAATGATGGCGGAGGAACAGGGAGCACAGCAGGAATGGAGCAGAACTCTGTCTTCGCCGTTGGGAGTTTGAATTTTCAACATAGTCATGAAGTATTTTAAACTTTCAGTTTTATTTTGCCTTTCACCAGCAGTCCTGTCAACTGTACGATGATGATGGAGAAGACAAGCGATTTGAGCAGTCCCGGTACACCGCTTCCCAATGCTTCCGGATAAGTCCAGCCGGCTAATTGCTGGACGGAGTACCATATATAGGGAAGAATGTAGCAAGTGAGCGTTGCCGTTCCTGCGGGTTTGATTATATCGAACCGGTTGGTTTTGCCCTTTACATCGGTCAGCCAATAGAAAAAGCCGAATAACGGGAAGAAGGCGGCAAGACAATAAAACAGCCAGGACGGGGTAGCCTGTATCTTGGAGATAATCCAGTATGGATGCGAAACCAGTGCAAGAATCAACATGCCGGCACCAAGGATGCAGAGCATACCGATGAATTTGCCTGGGTGTTCGCGATTGGCGTAGCGTTGCATGAGCAAGGAGGTCAGCAGACCCGACATTCCGAATGCGTGCAGCGTCCAGTCACTGGGAATGAAAGGCAGCAACAGGATACGGCTTCCGTACTCTTCCGGGATAAGGCCGGAATGGCTGATTACAGCGAGCGTTATCACTGCAAACCATGCAACCGCGTTTTACGCAGGCTTTCGCGGGTGAACAGATAGATGCCGGCACATACGGCATATGTCCAGCCTATAAGACCGAGGATTCCCCACCAACTTGTATGGAACGGTTTCCCGTTGAGGTCTTTATAAATAACCAGCGTTGCAAGCAATACCACGCCTGCCACTTTCATTACGGTGAAAAGGGCTTTTTTTGTACCTTCGGCCTTTGGATATACTCCCCATGTCAGGAAGAAACCTATTACCATAAGGATAGTAAACCAGGAATGGGAAAGACCGCCTTCGATGCCGCCGCTGTTAAGCGAGAACAGCCCCATGGCAATGAGCGCCACCGTACGCCAGAATATATGTGCAATGACCTGTGTGGTTGTATCACCCTTTTATAACGGTTCTGTATGGCAAAGGATACTGACATGCCCATGCAGAACAGAAAGGCCGGAAGATGGTATCGGAAAATCCCAGCATATCCTCATCGGCAGCGGCGTGCATCAGCCAGTGAGGAACATTCTTCAAACCGGGAATGTCGTTTACGAAGAGCATAAGGAACATGGTGAGTGCGCGGAATACATCTACCGCAGCCACTCGTTGGAGTGTTAAGTTTTTCATGATAAATCTGTTTTGGGGGTTCAAGGGGCAAATATAGGAAAGAATTTCTCAATATGGGGTATCAGGTTATAAAAAAGCCATTCAATCGCAGTATCATTGCAGTTGAATGGCTTTTAGCACGTTTTAAAGGAATTCCTTATTCAAACAAGGATTTGGCGATTCCCATTTCCAGTCCTCTCAGCTCTGCCAATCCTCTCAGACGGCCGATGCAGGAGTACCCCGGGTTGGTTTTCTTCTTCAAGTCATCCACCATCTGGTGACCGTGGTCGGGACGCATCGGGATGGAAACCTTACGGCGCTGCTGCAGCTCGAGGAAAGCTTCATCACATGGTACATGTCGACGTTGCCTTCCAGATGGTTGGCTTCGTAGAGTTGCCTTCCTCATCGCGTTGCGTGCTGCGCAGGTGCACGAAGTTGATGCGGTCGCCGAACTGCTCCATCAGGGCGGCACAGTCATTGGCGCTGCTTACGCCCAAAGAACCGGTGCAGAGGCACAGACCGTTGCTCTTGTTGGGAACAGCGTCAATCAGAGCCTGGAAATCGGCGCCGCAGCTCATGATACGCGGCAGGCCCAGGATTGAGCAGGGCGGGTCGTCCGGATGGATCACCAGCTCGATGCCGGCCTCGTCGGCAACGGGACAGATTTCGCTGAGGAAATATATCAGGTTGGAGCGCAGCTTTTCGGGGGTGATGTCCTTATAGCGGTCAAGCTCTTTCTGGAACTGCTCCAAGGTAAAGCTCTCTTCCGAACCGGGCAGGCCGGCAATCATGTTGCGCACCAGCAACTGCCTGTCATCTTCCGTCATCTGCTCGAAGCGGGCTTTGGCCCTGGCCTTTTCCGCGTCGGTGTAATCGGCTTCCGCACCGGGGCGCTTCAGCAGGAAGAGGTCGAAAGCGATGAAGGCCGCGCGTTCGAAGCGCAGGGCGCGGCTGCCGTCGGGAAGCTCGTAGCAAGGTCGGTACGCGTCCAGTCCAGTACGGGCATGAAGTTGTACGTCACGATGTTCACACCGCATTTGCCGAGGTTGCGCAGGCTTTCCTTGTAGTTGTCGATATACCGTTGGAAATCTCCGGTCTGCGTCTTGATGTGCTCGTGTACGGGTACGCTTTCAACGACCGACCAGCGGAGCCCTGCGGCTTCAATCATCTCCTTGCGTTTCATGATTTCTTCCACCGTCCACACCTCACCGTTGGGGATGTGGTGCAGGGCGTTCACGATGCCGGTGGCTCCGGCCTGTCTGATGTCCCATAGGCTGACAGGTCGTTAGGACCGTACCAGCGCCAGGTTTGTTCACAAAGTATCATATTGTAATGGTATAAATTTATAAAGTATATGTCTGTCTATTATGAATGAGGATGTGCTAAAATATACTTGATGATTTCTTTTTAGGCACGATTACACGGATTCCACGGAAAAAGGGATAAAATAAATCCGTGTCTATCCGTGTAATCCGTGCCTAAAAAGAAACAGATAGCAAGTGAGTTTTATTTTGGCATACTCTCACGGATTTCATCAGATGGAGAATGCGTCGAAACCGCCGTCCACCACCGAGAGTGCCCCGGTCACGAAGCTGGAAGCATCACTGATGAGGTAGTGGATGGTTCCGAACAGTTCTTCCGGTTCGGCAAAGCGTCCGCACGGAGTGTGGGCGATGATGGTCTTTGCACGGTCTGTGTACGAACCGTCGGGGTTGGTGAGCAGCGCACGGTTCTGGTTGGTGAGCAGGAATCCCGGAACAATGGCGTTCACGCGGAGTTCGGGGCTGAATTTGGTTGCCAGTTCGGTCGCCATATAGCGTGTATAATTGCCGATGGCCGCTTTGGCGGAACCGTAACCTACCACGCGCGTCAGCGACGAAGGGCGGATTCGGAGCAGAAATTAACGATGGCGCCTTTCTTGTTCTTTGCCATGACGTCTACGAACACCATGGTGGGAAGCACCGTACCGAAGAGGTTCAGGTCTACCACTTTGCGGAATGCGTCCACATCGAGGTCGAGCACGGTCTTGTCCGGAGCGATGGTAGCGCCCGGCATGTTGCCGCCTGCGGCGTTCAGCAGCACGTCGATAGTGCCGAAGCGTTCGAGGATGGCTTTCTTGTTTTCTTCCAGCACTTCCTTGTTCAGTACGTCGGTTACGAGAAACAGGGCTTCGGACTTTCGGTTAAGCTCGGCTTCCAGTTCCCTGCCTGCCTCTTCCACACGGTCCAGAATCACGATTTTAGCTCCTTGCTCGGCCAGATAGTTGGCGATGTTTTTTCCTAAAATGCCACAACCGCCTGTTATGACGATTACTTTGTCTTTAATGTCGAATAAGTTTTTCATGATTTATGTATTTAGTTATACAGATGTGTATTCTTTAGGTTTGTATGGCAAAGATATGGAATTAATACTTCTCTTATTGTTAGAAAGTCTCAGAATTTATATAATTTGTATCAGGTGATGGGATTGGAATGAACAGATGAATTGCTTTGTTGCAATATCAATAAGCTTTCCGGTCCCATATTGAACAGCAAATCGATAATGCTGAGGTTGGGCAGGAAGCCGAGTTTTTCCTGAAACACTTGATAGTAGGGTTGCGGAAAAAATCCGTATCTTCCAAGTGGAAGTCTTTCTTAGGATGAATGCGTTCACGAAAATCTACTTCGTTGGGTGTAAATATAGCTTTGTACTCTGAGGTACGTTCTATAGTTGGCTGTATGTCTATCAGGGAGCAGAGAGGTGGCAAAGTTCTTCGTTGAAATCGGCTAAAAACTCATATTTCTTTTCATAAAAAGGGCGGAAATCATCTTTGTAATATTCAAAGAAAGGTGTATGGTTGTATGCCGATTCAATGGCATTCCAGTGCAGATGACGCCAGTTGCCGTGGTCGGAGATACGGATATCACGCATCGGGCATTTCGGTGTGTCGGGTTTGACTGTAGGAATGGAAAGGGCCAGTTCACCGTCGGGCGCAGCAATGGTGCAACGGTTACGATACGTCTGTTTGGTATAATGGTCGTGCTGTTCGATATATATTTGGTCGTATGCCAACAGTTTGGTATAGTATTCAACCGGAGCCAGATAGGCGGAAGAAAGATAGACGGTCATTTG
>ENA-OQHP01000467-OQHP01000467.1-human-gut-metagenome-genome-assembly--contig:-NODE-467-length-13034-cov-1.351670_pt1 | contig 13034 bp, 14 predicted proteins | sample MGYA00242563_ERZ504717 | MGnify/ENA primary metagenome ERZ504717 (study PRJEB26092, sample SAMD00036212) | human gut metagenome | host: Homo sapiens | study: EMG produced TPA metagenomics assembly of...
CACAAAGACAAATGATGTAGCAGGAGACGGAACAACAACAGCTACAGTTCTTACACAGGCAATGGTTCAGGAAGGAATGAAGAACCTTGAGGCAGGAGCAAACCCAATCGTGCTTCGTCGTGGTATGAAGAAGGCTACAGACAAGGCTGTTGAGGCACTTAAGGATATGAGCCAGAAAGTAAAAGGCAAAGAGCAGATCGCTAAGGTTGCAGCTATCTCAGCAGGAGATGAGGAAGTTGGCAATCTCGTAGCAGACGCTATGGAAAAGGTTACAAACGATGGTGTTATCACAATTGAAGAGTCAAAGACAATGCAGACAGAGCTTGACCTTGTAGAAGGTATGCAGTTCGACAGAGGATATCTCTCAGCATATATGTGCACAGATATGGATAAGATGGAAGCAGTACTTGATGATCCGTATATTCTTATTACTGACAAGAAGATTTCAAACATCCAGGATATTCTTCCATTACTTGAGAAGATTGTTCAGGCCGGTGCAAGACTTCTTATCATCGCTGAGGATGTTGAGGGTGAGGCTCTTACAACACTTATCGTTAATAAGCTTCGTGGTACATTCAATGTAGTAGCTGTAAAGGCTCCTGGATATGGTGACAGAAGAAAAGCAATGCTTGAGGATATTGCAATCCTTACAGGTGGTCAGGTAATCAGCTCAGATCTTGGACTTGAGCTCAAGGATACAACAATCGATATGCTTGGCCGTGCTAAGTCAGTTAAGGTTCAGAAGGAGAACACAGTCATCGTTGACGGTGCCGGAGACAAGGATGCTATCGCAGGCAGAGTAAGCCAGATCCGTGGTCAGATTGATGAGACAACATCTGAGTTTGATAAAGAAAAATTACAGGAGCGTCTTGCCAAGATGGCAGGCGGTGTAGCAGTTATCCGTGTAGGTGCTGCAACAGAGACAGAGATGAAAGAGGCTAAGCTTCGTATGGAGGATGCCCTTAACGCTACAAGAGCAGCAGTTGAAGAGGGAATCATCGCAGGTGGTGGATCAGCATATATCCATGCATCAAAGAAGGTTGCAGAGCTTGTTGATACACTTGAGGGAGATGAGAAGACAGGTGCAAGGTTATCCTTAAAGCACTCGAGGCTCCACTTTACTATATCGCTGCAAACGCAGGACTTGAAGGTGCAGTAATCATCAACAAGGTAAAGGAGTCAGCTCCGGGAACAGGCTTCAACGCAGCTACAAGAAGAGTATGTAGATATGGTTGATAATCGGAATCCTTGATCCTGTAAAGGTTACAAGAAGTGCATTACAGAATGCAACATCAGTAGCTTCAACACTCCTTACAACAGAGTCAGCAGTAGCTACAATCAAAGAGGACACTCCAGCAATGCCAGCCGGTGCCGCGCCGGAATGGGCATGATGTAATCGTAGACAATGAGGAAAATAAAAAATCAGAGGCAAGCTCGCTTGCCTCTGATTTTTTATTTGACGAATGTCCGGATATGAGCAAGAAGCACCTACTGTGCGGACCACGAATATACGGAGCTGGTGTAAGCCAGCCGTGTCTACTATGTAGGTAAAATAACGCCACTGTCCATCAAAAACTTCTTTTCAAACAATTACACCTATGGTATAATGAGCGGTGTTGGAAAAAATACGACAACGAATATTTATATCGGAGTGAGAATTAATGAGTAAGGTTATAGTAGTTACCGATTCAAACAGCGGTATCACACCTGACGAGGCAAAGAAGCTTGGAGTTGAGGTGATTCCAATGCCTTTTTACATCGATGAGCAGATGTATTATGAGAATATCGATCTGACGCAGGAGCAGTTCTATGAGAAGCTTACGGCAGGCGGCGATATCAAGACATCTATGCCTTTGGTTGGTGATGTAACAGATAAATGGGATGAGTTTTTAAAGGAAAATGATGAGATTGTATACATTCCAATGTCATCAGGTCTTTCAAGCTCATGTGAGACAGCATATATGCTCTCGCAGGATTATGACGGCAAAGTGCAGGTAGTCAATAATCAGAGAATATCAGTTACAATGCGCCAGTCGGTTATAGATGCGAAGAACCTGGCAGAAGCAGGAAAAATGCAGCTGAGATAAAGCAGATATTAGAGGATGCAAAGTTTGAGTCTTCCATATATATCATGGTAGATACTCTTAACTACCTCAAAAAGGGTGGTAGAATCACGCCTGCAGCGGCAGCTCTTGGCACACTTTAAAGCTTAAACCGGTGCTTCAGATTCAGGGGGAGGAAGCTTGATGCATTTGCAAAGGCACGTACCGTAAAGCAGGCAAAAAGCATCATGATAGATGCCATGAAGTCGGATTTGAGAAGCGCTTCAATAATCCGGATGGCAGCCAGATAAATCTTGAAGTGGCATACACGCATGATATTGCAGCAGCGGAGGCATTTAAGGAAGAGGTTCAGGCAGCATTTCCAAATAACGAGATAGTTATGAATCCGCTTTCACTTTCGGTCTCATGCCATATAGACCCGGAGCGCTTGCAATAGCCTGCTCTAAGAAGATAGAGTATTGTAATAAATAATTATTAATAGTTACAAAGCATAATAAATATACCACTAAAATCAAGCAGTAACATGGCACAATGTGTCGTGTCAGAAAATACAAGGGAGGCATGTAAAATGTCAAAGGTAGATGTAGTAATAGGATGTTTCTATGGTGATGAAGGAAAAGGTAAGGTAATTGATTACCTTGCAGCAGACGCTGATGTAGCAGTAAGATGCACAGGCGGAGACAATGCCGGTCACACAATCAAAGCAAACGGTGTTAAATATGCAATGCACTTATTCCGTCAGGTCTCTTATCAGGACATACAATCGGAGTGATCGGAAACGGAGTAGTTTTAAATCCGCAGGTTCTTTTAGAGGAAATCAACAACCTGAAGGAGCACGGATATGATGTAGATAAATACTTAAAAATCAGTGACAAAACGCATGTCATTTTCCCATATCACAGCAAGCTTGATGTAGCGCTTGAGAAGGTGAGACAGGCAAAGAAAATCGGTACTACAGGAAAGGGTATCGGACCTTCATACTGCGATAAGTATGAGAGAAGCGGAATCAGAATGGAGGATTTATACGCACCTGATTTCAAGGAGCGCCTTAAGGAGCAGACAGAGCTTAAGCTTGCACTTCTTAAGGTATATGATCCTGAGACTGATTATACAAAGGAGCTTGATTTCGACAAGATGTTTGCAGAGTACAGTGACTATGCAGCACAGCTTGAGCCATATGTATGTGATACAATCACCCTCTTACACAAGGCACTTGAGGATGACAAAAAAGTGGTTGTTGAGGGAGCACAGGCTACACTCCTTGACATCGACTTTGGTTCATATCCATATGTTACATCATCAAATCCTACAATCGGTGGTATTCTTACAGGAACAGGTCTTTCTGCTTCAGATATCGGAAATGTATACGGTGTCATCAAGCATACTCAAGCCGTGTAGGTGAGGGACCATATGTGACAGAGCTTCTTGACGCAACCGGAGACAGAATCCGTGAGCTCGGACATGAGTACGGCACCACAACAGGCCGCCCGAGAAGATGCGGATGGTTAGACCTTGTCACCTTAAAATATGCTAAGCGTCTTAACGGACTTACAGCACTTTCTGTAAACCATCTCGACACAATCGGCAAGTTTGATACAATAAAAGTCTGCATCGGCTACGATGTAAACGGTGAGGTAACAGAGGACTTTACCACAAATCTCAAGGTTTTAAACAACGCAAAGCCTGTATATGAGGAGCTAAAAGGCGGCTGGGGCGATGAAATCGCAAGCTGTAAGACTTTCGAGGAGCTTCCTGAGAATGCACAGAAATACATCAGTTTCATAGAGAAATACATCGGAGTACCTGTTAAGTTCATCGGAACAGGTGCTGACAGAGAAGCTATGATTGTGCGCGCAGACAATTAGTACCAAGACAATTAGTACAGTTAAAATATCATAGTATTAAAATTATAAAATAATGTACAAAAGAGTGTTCAGAATTCACAAGTTGAACACTCTTTTTATACTCTAATATCATAACAATTTAGTAGGAGGAGTATTACTGTGATAGAAATTAGTAATCTCGTAAAGAAATATGGCGACCATATGGCCGTAGATCATCTTTCGCTGACTGTTGAGCCGGGAAAGATATACGGACTTTTGGGACCAAACGGCGCCGGAAGTCAACCACCATGAATATTGTTACCGGATATATCGGTGCTGATGGTGGAACAGTAAAGATAAACGGCTATGATATATTTGCACAGCCTGAGGAAGCAAAAAAATGTATCGGATACCTGCCGGAGATACCACCGCTTTATGTGGATATGACTGTGTATGAGTATCTCAAATTTGTGGCAGAGCTCAAAAAGCTCGACAGGAAAAAGAGAAAAGAAATGATAGCAGATGCCATGGACATGACCGGCATCACGGAGGTGAAAAACCGTCTCATAAAGAACCTTTCCAAGGGCTACAGACAAAGAGTGGCTTCGCCCAGGCACTTCTTGGCTACCCGGAAATCATCATACTGGATGAGCCTACAGTTGGACTTGATCCAAAGCAGATAATAGAGATTCGTGAGCTTATTAAAAAGCTTGGAGAAAATCATACGGTGATACTTAGCTCGCATATTTTAAGTGAGATAAGTGCAGTGTGTGATCATGTGTTTATCATATCAAAGGGTAAGCTTGTAGCAAGTGATGCCACAGAGAACCTGATTAATCTTATGTCAAAGAACCAGGAAATTAACCTTGTCCTCAAATCAGATGAGATTGGTGCAAGAGGAATGCTTGAGAAGATAGTAAATGTTGATAAGGTCACATTTGAAAAGTCTGAGGAAGAGAAAACAGTGAAGGCTAAGGTTATAGCAAAAGCAAACTGCGATATACGTGAGGAAATATTTGAGCTTGCAAGTGCAATGCATATGCCAATCCTTGAGATGCATACTGTTGTGAAGTCACTCGAGGACGTATTCCTTGAGCTTACAGGGGAAGGAGATGAGAAATAATGCTTGCAATATTTAAAAGAGAATTCAAATCATATTTCCAAAACGTTATAGGATGGCTGTTTGTTGCAGCACTTCTTGCAGTGTATGGTCTATATTTTTATGTATACAATCTGAAAAACGGTTATCCGTATATCTCATATGATTTAAAGGGAATCGGTTTTATTATGATGATTGCAGTGCCAATTCTCACGATGAGATCACTTTCTGATGAGAGAAAGACAAAGACAGATCAGCTAATGCTGACATCGCCTGTATCTGTCGGCAGAATTGTCGCAGGAAAATATTTTGCAATGGCAGCAGTATACACAATAGACATAGCAATTTTGCACTTTCACCGCTTGTGCTGTCAATATACGGCAAGGTGGCGCTCAGTGAAGCGTATGTGGCTTTGTTTGGCTACTGGCTTTACGGTTTATCATGCATCGCCGTGGGACTTTTTATATCGTCCATATCTGAGAGTATGATAATATCTGCAATACTTACATTTGCGGCATTATTCCTTTCATACATGATGCAGTCCATCACAGGCTCATCTCGTCAAAGTGGGAATCTGCTCACAAAGGTGCTTAATTGCTTTGATTTGTACACACCATTTGAGAATTTTGTGAGTGGTTGCTTTAGTGTCACATCGGCAGCTTATTATGTGACGGTTATTTTGCTTTTATGCTTCCTGACGACTCAATCTATCCAAAAGAGAAGATGGGCATTTCAAAGAAGATGATAGGCACAGGGGCGTTTCAGCAGGAATGATTGTCATAATGTGTGCAATCTGTGTGGTTGTAAATCTTGTAGTGACAGCGCTTCCTGCCAAGTACACATCAATTGACTGTTCGGCTACAAAGCTGTACTCGCTCACAAGCGATACAAAGGACAGGGTAAGTAAGCTCGATGATGATATCACAATCTATGTTTTGAATTCCAAGAAATCAAAGGATGCAAAGATAGATGAGACAATCAACAGATACAAGGATCTTTCGAGTCATATAAAGGTAAAATATGTAGACCCGGCGACAAGCCGAAGTTTTATCAGGATTACACAGACACGACACCTACCACAAACAGCCTTATCATCGAGAGCAAAAACCGTTCAAAGGTGATTGATTACAATGATATATATGAATATGACAGCTCATCATATTATTACGGATACCAGTCGCAGTCTAGCATCACAGGCTATGATGCCGAGGGACAGATTACAAGTGCTATAGAGTATGTCACAATGGATGCAGATGAGCTCCCGGTAATTTATCAGATAACAGGACACAATGAAACGGAAATAGGAAGCAATTTCCAGAGTGTTGTAAGCAAGGCAAATGCAAATCTTAAGAGTTTAGAGCTCTTTAACGAGGAAAAGGTGCCGGAGGATGCAACAGCCATTATCATTAATTCCCCGACTGTTGATTTCAACGAGGAAGACGCTCAGAAGGTGATTGATTATTTAAATGGCGGTGGAAAGGCACTGATTATCGGCTGCTACGCATATAATGACGAGCTTACAAACTTTAACAAGATACTTGCGGCTTACAATGTCAGCTTCAAAACCGGTGTGGTAGCTGAAAATGACAGCTCAAAATATTATCAGAATCCTCTCTACCTGCTTCCAACGGTTGAGACGACAGATTACACCTCAGATGCAACAGACGGATATGTATTCCTGGCAGGAAGCTGTGCAATCAGTTATCCTGAGGATACAGATGATGTGACATATACAAAGCTGCTTTCTACATCAGACAGCGCAGTTTTAAAGAGGGACTGGAAGAATATCACCACATCGAAGGCAGAGGACGCAGATGAGAACGGACCGTTTACTACAGGTCTTGCTGTAAATGATTCAAGCACCGGCGCATCGATTGTTGTGTTTGGTACGCCTTATGTGGTTGATGATTCATATGATAATGCCGTTTCCGGCAACAATGCAGACATGTTCAAGGATGTTATCACATCAATGACCGGATATGTTGAGCTTGCATCAAGTGTGATACCGGTGAAGGATTACACTTAAGCAATATCACTATAAATACGCTGCAGGCGGTTATTACGGGACTTATCATAATGGTAGCTGTACCAATACTGCTTATTATCATAGGAATCGTTGTATGGGCAATGAGGAGAAAGAAGTAGATTACAGGTAAAAGCGTATAAGAAATAGGAGAAAAAATGAATGAATAAGCAGAAACGCACCTTTGTGATACTTGCGATAGTTCTGGCAGCATCCCTGGCGGGCTACCTGGGACTTCTAAATTACAATAAATATAAAAGTGACGATGATTCGGAGAGCGAAAGCGACAGTGTTGAGGCACTTTCGCTGGACTCATCGGATGTTAATTCACTCTCATTTCTGATTGACGGTCAGGAGTATAGCTTCAGCCGTATAAAGTCAGATGGCACATCCGATGAGACAGGGTCAACGGAGTCTGAGAAAACAGACACAGAATCAGAGTCTTCTGATTCAGATGATGAAGAGCAGTGGGTCTGCGATAATGATACCTCTCTTAAAATCAATACAAGCAAGGTCATATCACTGCTTGGAAATGCCACAAGCATTACAGCTTCAAAGAAATTGATTCAGATGCGGATACATCTGATTTTGGGCTGGATGAACCACAGAATGTTGTAAAGCTAAGCACCGATGACAAGGCATATACCATCACAATCGGCGAGAAAAACGCTATGCTTGGTGAGTACTATATCAAGGTAAATGATGATGTATATCTTTCAGGTACCACAATCCCTGGAACAATTCCGGATTCTATAGATGATATGATTGCAACTAAAGACAGTGAGAGTACTGAGACTGAAAGTGAGTAGCAATGGATTGATAAGTTACAATTTGAAAAGAAATTAAGAAATAGTTCATCCTTTTTAATGAATAGGTATTGAATCATGCTTATGTTGTACCATTATTATTGTGTAGAATAATAATGGACAAACGGTGAATAGCATGAATCAGATGAACAAAGACAGCTACAGCATAAATATCACAGGTCTTACCGATGAAGAGGTAAGGCAGAGAGTGGAGGAAGGACTTACCAACAGAGCTGATAGATCTACAGACAAGACGACAAAGGAAATTGTGATTTCAAACGTTTTCACATATTTTAACCTTATATTTCTTGTCATAACGATACTTCTCATAATGGTAGGTTCTTTCAGAAATCTGACATTTCTGCCTATAATTATTGGAAATACGGTAATCGGAATCGTTCAGGAAATCCGCGCAAAAAAGACTCTTGAGAAAATGAGTTTACTGAATGCTCCGCATGCGGATGTTATCAGAAACGGCAGCGTAAAGCAGATTAGTACGGATGAACTTGTAAAGGACGATGTGATTTTACTTACCGCAGGAAAGCAGATTTGTGCGGATGCGGTTGTGATATCCGGAAATATACAGGTAATGAATCACTGCTCACAGGTGAAGCTGATGAGGTAGAAAAGACAGAGGGCAGCACTCTCATGTCGGGAAGCTTTGTTGTATCGGGAGAGTGCTATGCACGGCTTGAAAAGGTCGGTAATGAATCATATATCTCAAAGCTGAGCCTTGAGGCAAAATCAATGGGCGGCAAGGAGCAGTCAGAGATGATACGCTCCATCAATTTGATTGTCAAATGGGTTGGCATAGTTATTATTCCGATTGGGCTTATATTGTTCTGGCAGAGCCATTTGTGAATGGCGAGTCTATCACAAAGAGCGTTACATCGACAGTTGCAGCAATTATAGGAATGATACCGGAGGCTTATATCTGCTGACAACAGTGGCGCTTGCCTTAAGCACTATGAAGCTTGCAAGGAAAAAGGTTTTGCTTCATGATATGAAAAGTATTGAGACGCTTGCGCGTGTGGATGTGCTTTGTGTGGATAAAACGGGCACAATTACTGAGCCTGATATGAAGCTTAAGGAAATTTTTCTCTGTAAAAACAGTGGAGCAGATGGCACACAGACAGCTTTGACATTAGATGAGCTTAAGAGTTCTTATTTAGATTATGCAAATGCCTCGGTTGACAACAATGCGACTATGCTCGCACTAAAAGCATATGCAGCGGATGCTTTGACAAATAATACATCTGCACTGCATCGTACAGCGGTTTCACAGCTGGCCTTCTCGTCGAGCCTCAAGTATGGCAGCGTTACCTTTCTGACGGAACATATCTGCTCGGAGCACCGGAGTTTATCATGCACGATGACTTTGCGCGCATTGAGGAAGAAATCATACCATACGCTGACAAAGGAGACAGAGTACTTTTGTTTGCAAGGTATGATGGAGAAACGTGGAGAATGGCATAAACGGCAAGGTTACTCCGCTTGGATTTGTGGCACTTGCCAATCCTATCAGGGAGAATGCAGTAAAGACCTTTGAGTATTTCAAGAGTCAGGGTGTTGCTATAAAGGTTATTTCAGGTGATAATCCGCGTACTGTTTCAAGGATTGCCATACAGGCAGGGATAGAAAATGCAGAAAGCTTTGTCGATGCGGCAACACTTGATACTGAGGATAAAATAGCTGATGCTGTGAATAAATATACTGTATTCGGACGAGTGACACCAAAGCAGAAGAAACAGCTTGTAAGGGCTTTGCAGGCTAAAGGACATACAGTTGCGATGACCGGAGACGGAGTCAACGATATACTTGCCATGAAGGATGCAGACTGCAGTGTGGCTATGGCATCGGGAAGTGAGGCGGCAGCCCAGGCAGCCCAGGTTGTCCTTTTGGACTCTGACTTTGCACATATGCCGGATGTGGTATATGAGGGACGCAGGGTGGTAAACAATATCCAGCGCTCAGCCAGCCTGTTTCTTGTGAAAAATATATTCTCACTGTTACTTTCAATGTTTTCAGTTATTCTTATGGTTACGTATCCACTTGAGCCGGCACAGGTATCGCTCATCAGTATGTTTACCATAGGAGTACCGGGATTCTTACTGGCACTGGAGCCGAATAAGGACAGGATAAAGGGACACTTTATTACCAATGTCATGCTAAAGGCACTGCCGGGTGGACTTACGGATGTAATAGCTGTCGGAGCGCTTGTCGTATGCGGAGAAGTATTTTGTATATCAGATGCAAGCATAGGAACGATAGCGACGCTTGTACTTTCGGTAGTGGGCTTCATGATTCTCTTTAAAATCAGTGAGCCACTCAATGGAATGAAATATGCTGTTATTATCGGAAATATAGCAGGTCTGGTATTTTCGGGTTTCTTCTTAAAGAAACTGTTTGCACTGACAGATTTGTCAAATATATGTATTCTTCTCATGATAGTGTTTGGCTTTGCGGCTGAGTCACTGTTTAGGAATCTGACACTTCTGGTTGAGAAACTGAGAGGCTCATATGAGAAAAAGAAGGGCTTCAATGTCTGATATTAAAAATCTGCATGGCACCATAGGTGTGTGGCAGCTTAGGACCAGGGGCCTTTCTTGATGGGCACGACAGATTTTTACAGTTTGCGCAGGTATTGCAGAGCTCTTTGATATTTTTCTGCTTTTGTGAGTCAAGCTTTATTATGAGGGCGGCTGTCTTAAGTGGCATGAGCATATTTGAACCGGTGAGATGTATGCTATCAGGCTTACGTGCTCAAAAATCTCAGGCAGCAGCTCAAGCGGATATTCATCGCCTAAAAATGACAGCTCAATGGCATAAAGAGAGCTTTCTTCTTCGACAGCCTTTGCAAACTGCTCATATGCGTTTGACAAAAGCATAAGGCTTAAACAGTCTGTTATGTAGGCTTCCTCAAGCTGCTCATGGTTTAAATACAGCTCTGACAGCTCGTCTACACCGTTTCCGAGTGTCACGAGACCGTAGGCATAGTGTGCCAGGGATACCCCGGCAAATCCTGTTTTATGGAATAATATGCAAAGGCATCCACCAATGGAAGCATTGCGGTGTATATTGCCCGGATAAGCGGCAGCCTATCGTTATCAAAATGAAAGCGGCTGCAGAATTCCTTCCAGTCTTTAGATGATAATTCAGGTGTGATTTTGCGTTTCATGGTTTTTTGGTTACATCATCAGATTCTTTATCAGAACCCTTTAAAAGTCTGTATACAAATGAATACGCCCAGATAAGCACCGGGATAATGATAGTTGCGGCAACGGCAGCCTTCCAGTAGCGCATGTCACTTGTGTGATCGAGCACAGTGGCAACAAATGCCACAACATATAAAAGTAATAAAAGGATGGCGCCAATCAGTGCCAGAATACGTTTTGTCTTTTTCATGAATTGTTCTCCGTGGTTTTTGAATAGTTATTTAATAATTATAATATAAAAAACAAAATTGACGTCAAGCTGTTATTTTGGTATAATACATCCATATGTGAAGTTGAGGCTGTTTGGCCTCATATCAGTTTATAAAAGATAAAGGTGGTAGTAAAAATGGCTTTATTAGAAGAGTGGCACAAGATTGCCTACAATGACAAAGCAGATCAGGGAGAGTTACAGCGTTTTTGGCAGCATTATTTCCTCTTGGAGAAGGGTGTATATGAGAAGCTCCTTGCAAATCCGGATGAGGCAGTAGAGGGAACAGTCAAAGAGCTTGCTGAGAAATATGAGTTATCAATCATGGAGATGACAGGCTTCTTAGACGGAATCAATGACAGCCTTGTCACACCAAACCCAATCGAGGAGATGGATGAGGACACAAAGGTAAGCCTTGCATTCGATAAAGAAAAGCTTTATAAGAACATGGTAGATGCAAAGGCAGACTGGCTTTACAATCTCCCGGCATGGGATGAAATCTTTGACGCAGAGACAAAGCATGCGCTTTACCTCGAGCAGAAGAAGTCAGGAACAGTGGTAGTAGGCAAGAAAATCGGCCGAAATGACCCATGTCCATGCGGTTCGGGCAAGAAATATAAAAAATGTTGCGGAAAAAATGCATAAAGTACTTTACAGATTAGAAAAATAAGTATATTATCATTTTTGAAAGGAACATTAGCATAATAACAATACGTTGAAGAGCACAGTAAGTATATTAAAAGCAGCAGAGAGGGAAGCCTTGAAAGACGAGAATCAAAGTCCAAAGAGTGGTGAAAGCTCCCCGGTGGATGATATACCGAACACCAGCTTGGAGTGGCTCCAATAAAGCCCGGTGATACCGTTATAGTCAAATGAGTTTCTGTCGGATACAGACAAGCAGTATGTTTTCAGGCGGAAAGAATGTGGGTGGAACCACGGTAACAAAGCTTATCGTCCCCGATGTCGCAGCAATGCGGTGTCGGGGATTTTTATATTAAAAATAAAGGAGAGATAACCATGAAGATAACATTGAAGGATGGCTCATCAAAAGAGTACAGCGAAGCAAAAAGCGTATATGAAATCGCAAAAGATATAAGCGAGGGACTTGCAAGAGCAGCCTGCGCAGGAGAGGTTGACGGAGAAATTGTTGACTTAAGAACAGTTCTTGACAAGGACTGCACACTCAATATAATCACAGCAAGTGATGAGGAAGGACTTCGTGTTATCAGACATACAGCATCACACGTGCTGGCGCAGGCAGTTAAGAATCTGTTCCCGGATGCAAAAATCACAATCGGACCGGCAATTGACGATGGTTTCTACTATGATTTCGATTCACAGCCATTCTCAAGAGAGGATCTCGATGCACTTGAGGCAGAGATGAAGAAAATCATCAAACAAGGTCATGAGATAACAAGATTTACACTCCCTAGAGAGGAAGCAATCAATTCATGAAGGAAAGGATGAGCCATACAAGGTAGAGCTTATCGAGGAGCTTCCTGAGGGTGAGGAGATTTCATTCTATGACCAGGGTGGATTTGTAGATTTATGTGCAGGACCACATCTTATGAGCACAAAGGGAGTAAAGGCTTTCAAGCTCACAGCATCATCAATGGCATACTGGAGAGGTGATTCAAACAAGGCAAGACTCCATCGTATCTACGGAACAGCCTACAATAAGAAAGAGGATTTAAAGGCACATCTTGAGAGAATGGAGGAGGCTAAGAAGCGTGATCACAATAAGCTTGGCCGTGAGATGGAGCTTTTCACAACAGTAGATGTAATCGGACAGGGACT
>ENA-OQHP01000468-OQHP01000468.1-human-gut-metagenome-genome-assembly--contig:-NODE-468-length-12995-cov-1.852269_pt1 | contig 12995 bp, 18 predicted proteins | sample MGYA00242563_ERZ504717 | MGnify/ENA primary metagenome ERZ504717 (study PRJEB26092, sample SAMD00036212) | human gut metagenome | host: Homo sapiens | study: EMG produced TPA metagenomics assembly of...
CAGCACCACTAGTCTTTTCTTATATAAATCGCCGACCGCTTTCTTGAAAGTCTTCTTACTTACACCGAAGGTCTGGTAAATCACCTCCGCATCGGTCTTATCATTCAGCGGGGTAAAGCCGTCATTATCCTTGATGTACTGAAGCAATACTTCGGAAAAATCGTCCACCTTCCGGGCACCGGCTTTCTGCAATTCCAAATCAATCTTGCCATCCGGACGTACCTGTTTCACAAAAGCACTCAGGTGCATTCCTGCTTCCAAAGGCTGGAACACCTCGTTATGGAACAGCATACCGCTAAACTGATTTTCTACAATCACCTTGTAGCCTAAATCCGTACGCTGCCATACCATGACATTTACTTCCTGTCCCGGCTGGTACTCTGGCTTCTCCGTAGAAAGATAATGCTCCACCTTGGCAGAAGCTACAATGCGGTAACTTTCTTCATCCAGATGCACATGCACCACATAGCGCTTTCCTTTCTGCATCTTCATCTTCTGCTCACGGAAAGGCACGAACAAGTCTTTCATCAGTCCCCAGTCAAGAAAGGCGCCGAACTGATTGACCCATGCCACCTGCAGACAGGCAAACTCACCCACCTGTACATAAGGCTGCAGCGTAGTAGCGACCAGACGTTCCTCCATATCGAGGTAGATAAATACATTCAGGATGTCTCCCGGTTTGGTACCTTCGGGCACATAACGTTTCGGAAGCAAGATTCACCGTCCTCATCTCCATTGAGGTATACGCCGAAGTCCACTTCCTTCACTACTTCCAGCTGATTATATTTTCCTAATTTTATATGACTCATAACAACTCTTTATTTCCGCCAAAGATAGCATAAAAAACTCATATACTCACACTGCCTTCCCTATAAAGAAAAACTAAAAATATTTTATTTTTACGCCGCAAAGTAAGTGGTAAACCGCCGTGACTTGTTTTATAGGAAAAACATACATCATTAAACTTTATATCTATGAAACTCTACACTATTTTAGGAAGTTTTCTGGGACTCTCTTTGTGCATGACCATCGCTTCATGCCACTCTCCCCAACCTACCAGTGAAATCACATGGAGCACCTTCAACATCCGCTACGACAATCCCTACGACAGTCTGAACAGCTGGACATACAGAAAGGACACCGTAGCCAATTTCATCAAGGCACAAAATCTGGACATTGTAGGTATGCAGGAAGTCCTGCACCACCAGCTTGAAGACCTGAAAGCCCGTCTGCCAGAATATGCCGAAGTCGGCGTGGGACGGAAGATGGAAAGACACAAGGCGAATATGCCCCTCTGTTCTATAAAAAAGACCGTTTTGAATTACTGGACAACAACACCTTCTGGCTGTCACAATACCCCGACAGTGTAGGATTCATCGGATGGACGGTGCCTGCACCCGTATTGCCACCTGGGCCAAGCTGAAAGACAAGACCAACGGAAAAATCTTTATGGCCATCAATACGCACTTTGACCATGTGGGAACAGAAGCCCGTAAAAAAGGTGCTTTGCTGATTATTGAGAAAATAAAAGAAATTGTAGGCGACCAGCTGCCGTAGTTACCGGAGACTTCAACGTATCCGACCAGTCGGAAGCTACCAGACCATCACCGGCAACAGCTTCGTGCTGAAGGATGCACATAAGACTGCTCTCCAGCAAGAAGGTGCCAGCTATACCTTCCATGACTTCGGACGCATTCCTGCTGACTCTTGTGAGAAAATTGACTTCATATTTGTCACTCCCCAAATAGAGGTACAGCGCAGCTACATTCCTGAAGAAAACCGGGAGGCAAAGAAATTCCTTTCCGACCATAATCCGGAAATCGTACACCTTTCTTTCTAAAAGACTAATAAATCGAGGAAAAATTTATCCCGTCTGCCGGTACACATACCGGGACGGGATTTTTTAATATTATACGATGCGTCCGTCTACCAGATGGATGGTACGGTCGGTCTGCGTGGCCAGCTCCTCATCGTGCGTAACGATGACAAAAGTCTGCCCTAACTTGTCACGCAGTTCAAAGAACAACCGATGCAATTCTCCCTTGTTCTGCGTATCCAGACTTCCGGAAGCTCGTCCGCCAAGATTACCGAAGGATGATTCATCAAGGCACGGGCTACAGCCACACGCTGCTTTTCGCCACCCGAAAGTTCTGCCGGCTTATGTGTGGCCCGCTCCGACAATCCCAGGAAATCCAATAAATCCAATGCTTCCTTTCGGGCAGTTCCCGCCGACTTACCTTGAATCAAAGACGGCATCATGACATTCTCTAGCGCCGTAAACTCTGGCAACAACTGGTGAAACTGAAAAACAAAACCGATTTCCCGATTCCGGAAGGCAGAAAGCTCCTTTTCTTTCAGACGGTTTACCTCCGTACCGTTCAATATAATTCGTCCTCCGTCCGGCTTGTCGAGTGTACCATAATTTGCAGCAAGGTAGTCTTTCCCGCCCCACTGGGACCCACAATACTGACCACTTCACCTTTCCCGATTTCAAGGTCAATCCCCTTCAACACCTGAAGTGTACCAAAACTTTTGGTTATCCCTTCCAACTGAATCATACGACTTTACAATTTACGAATTACATACTCCGCCAGATAGCATCCGAATACGGCCGGCATATAGCTGACGGTTCCTGCGGTAGACTTCTTGTTTTGCTCATCATCCACCAATATCACGGCATTTGCGTCGGCCTGCTCCGTGCTGAATACCACTGGCAGCTTCCGCTTCATACCCATTTTCTGCAGACGCTTACGCACCGCCTTGCTCAACCCACAATGATACGTATCCCACAAATCCGCAAAACAAATCTGCGTGATATCCCGTTTGGCTCCGGCTCCCATGCTACTGACAATCTTCAATCCACGTTGCAAGGCATGATATATCAGATAGCACTTAGGAGCTACCGTATCAATCGCATCTACCACAAAATCAAACGGCGCACTGTCCAGCAGTTCAGGTATAGCCTCATCTTTCAGGTAAACCGGCAACACGGTCAGCTCCAGTTCCGGATTAATATCCCGGAAACGTTCAGCCAGTACCTCTGCCTTTGGACGTCCGATAACGGAATGAGTGGCCGGCAACTGACGGTTGATGTTACTCGGCTGTACCGTATCGGCATCTACAATCGTCATCCGTCCCACTCCGGCACGGCAAATCATTTCAGCCGCATACGCACCTACTCCTCCCAGGCCTACCACCAGCACATGTGCCTTACGCAGACGCTCCATCTTCTCTTCACCTAACAGCAATTCCGTGCGCTGCTGCCATTCTTTCTTATTTTCTTCGCTCATGAATCTTTCTTAAACCATTTATAAAACCAGTTGCCCACCTTGTCATAATACTGCGTTTCGGCCCATCCACGCGGATCGGCAAAACTTAACGCCTCATTCGGGTCACCCTTCTGGTCAGGATACAGCAGCATGATACTGTTGTTATTAAAATATCTGGACACCTGCATGGGCAAGCGTTCAAAAGAAGAATCGTACGAAATGGACCCTCTTCGTGAGCTGACAATGACCAGCAGATGATCGTAATTCACCTGTCCTGTGATAATCAGCAAGTCGTCCCAGTTATCCAGTTCCTGGTATTCCGTCATCACATCCTTGTGCTTCTTCTGGATATATCCCTTGATATACCCCAAGTCTGGGGATGGGCAAAGAAATGCAGGCGGCATCCCAGCTGACTGCTCATGCGGCACAAGTGCGTAATCCATTTCACAAAGCCGTGCTCAATTCCGATTTAGGAGGTACCGCCACGATAATGCGCCGCAACGTATTGACCGGCATCAGAAAGCGGGCAATCATCACCTGTTGATAAGTATTTTCAGCAAATCTTCCGTCAGGTTACCGAAGAACGAATCCACAATATTGGCCTTGTTGTGCAGACCAATGACAATCGTAGTCGCTTCAGTTTCCTTGGCTGTATGCAAAATACCCGTAGCAATGTTCAAGTCGAAGCGCGACACCGTCTTCAGAAAGACATTGGCCGATGCAGCAATCTGAGCCGCCCTTTCCAGGCTTCTCTTTCCCCGCATCTCCAACCGGACAGAATCATTGTTATCATTAATCACATTCAGTGCCACCAGATTGTCCGTCCGCTTTTCATCACGTACCACCAGCGCCAGCTGCATCAGTTTATCCAGTGTGTCCGGATTGGCTACCGGAATCAGGATACGCTCTTTTTCTGTTCTTGTTCTTCTTCCACTTCCGCATCATCCATCGCAATTCGTTTGGCCGCATGTTCCGTAATAAACGAGCTGACCACACACGTCACCAGAATCAGCAGAATGGTACCATTCAGTACATCTTCGTTCAACAAGCGCTCTCCACTAGGCAGAATAATGTTGTAACCCACCAGTACCGCTGCAGGGTAGCCGCAGCCTGTGCGTTACTCAATCCGAACATCAGTTCCCGTTCTACCGCCTTCATGCGATATATTTTCTGTGTCAGCCACGATGCAATCCATTTGCCTAACAGTGCCACCACAATCATGACACCAGCTACCTTAATGGAATCGAGATGGCCGAACAACACATTCACATTAATCAGCATTCCCACTCCGATAAGGAAATAAGGAATAAACAGCGCATTTCCTACAAACTCCAGGTGACTCATCAGCGGAGAAACATGCGGAATCAGGCGGTTCAGCACCAACCCGGCCAAGAAGGCTCCCAAGATTCCCTCCATACCAATCAGCTCCATCAACCCGGCTCCCAAGAAGACCATGGCCATCACAAAGATATACTGTACCACCTGGTCACTGTAACGACGGAAGAACCAGCGTCCGATGCGAGGGAAAGTCAGCATAATCACTACGCTCAGCACAATGACCTTTAGCAGCAGCCAAACCCAGAACATCCCTGAAGTTTCCTCTTTATACATACCTGCAATAACAGCCAAGACCAACAAGGTCAGCGTATCCGTCACCGCCGTTCCTCCTACCGCAATGCTGACAGCCCGCTGCCGGTTGATACCGTAACGAATCACAATCGGATAAGCTATCAAAGTGTGCGAGGCATACATACTGGCCAGCAGCACAGAAGTAATCAGTCCGTACCCCAACAAGTTCAGGTTGGTCCACACACCAATACCCAGCGGGAAGATAAAGCCAGCAAGCCCAATACCGTAGCCTTCACACGAATACTCTTGAAATCCTCCATGTTCATTTCCAGTCCGGCCAGGAACATGATATAATACAGCCCCACCTTACCGAAAAGCTCAAAGCTGCTGTCGCGCGCCAGAATATTGAATCCATGTTCCCGATAACGATACCGGCCAGAATCATTCCGATGATGTGCGGAATGCGCAGACGTTCCAGGACAATCGGAGCAAACAAGATAATTACCAGCACCAAAAAAAAGATCCACGTAGGATCAGTGATGGGAAAATCTATATTGAGATGAACCAAATCTAACAAATCTTTCATATATGAGGGGCTGTTCGGTTTAAATTTATGGACAAAAATACGAAAAAAGTTCCGTATTTCCCCTTTGGTATTCCAAAATGTTTTAATTTTGCGGTTCAAAGGATACAAGTAGAAGAAAAAACTATCTAACTAAAATACAGAAAGCAATACAATCACGGAATTTATTAACTTAAACAAGAAACATAAGAAATGAAGTAGCAATTGTTGGTGCAAGCGGAGCCGTAGGACAGGAGTTCCTGCGTGTGCTCGATGAAAGAAACTTCCCGGTGGATGAACTGTTGTTGTTCGGATCGTCAAGAAGTGCCGGACGAAAATACACTTTTCGCGGAAAAGAAATCGAAGTAAAACTTCTGCAGCACAACGATGATTTCAAAGGAGTAGACATCGCCTTTACGTCAGCCGGTGCAGGAACTTCTAAGGAGTTTGCAGAAACCATCACTAAATACGGTGCAGTGATGATTGACAACTCCAGCGCTTTCCGTATGGAAAACGATATTCCTCTGGTAGTGCCTGAAGTCAACGCAGAAGACGCGCTGAACCGCCCGCGTGGCATCATTGCCAACCCTAACTGTACGACTATCCAGATGGTTGTAGCTCTGAAAGCTATTGAAAACCTGACTCATATCAAACGTGTACACGTATCTACTTACCAGGCTGCCAGTGGTGCCGGTGCAGCAGCTATGGACGAGCTTTACGAACAGTACCGTCAGGTATTGGCCGGAGAACCTGTCACTGTAGAGAAATTCGCTTATCAGCTGGCATTCAACCTGATTCCTCAGATTGACGTGTTCACAGACAACGGTTATACCAAAGAAGAAATGAAGATGTACAATGAAACACGTAAAATCATGCACTCAGATGTACAGGTTAGTGCAACTTGCGTACGTGTTCCTGCACTTCGTTCACACTCAGAAAGCATCTGGATTGAAACAGAACGTCCGGTATCTGTAGAAGAAGCCCGCGAAGCATTTGCCAACGGCGAAGGTCTGGTACTGATGGACAACCCGGAAAAGAAAGAATATCCGATGCCGTTGTTCCTGGCTGGAAAAGACCCTGTATATGTAGGTCGTATCCGTAAAGACCTGGCTAACGAAAACGGTCTGACTTTCTGGATTGTAGGTGACCAGATTAAGAAAGGTGCCGCTCTGAATGCTGTTCAGATTGCTGAATACCTGATTAAAGTGAAGAATATCGGATAATTAGTTTATCGGTATTGACATAAAAAAGGCATTGCCTGTGAGTATTAAGCTCCAAGCAATTACTTTTTATTTTTTCCTGCCTCAACTTCTAAATCAGCTTTCTCATCATTCGTCTTCCTTCATCGTAAAACGTCCTTGTGAATAGTGTATGAAGCAAAAGGGTTTCTATGTTTCCCTGCCGGGAAACGTACAGTTTCTTGCTGGGAAACATAGGTTTCGCTACGGAAAACATACGGTTCAGAAAAGGGAAACGTAAAAAAGAAGATTTAGGTTTCTCAACACCTCCTTTCAGATTTCCACAAAAGCTGGACGACAACTAATTATCCAAAGCTAAAGAGAGACAATCTCTTTACAGCTATAACGTTTTGCATAAATCATAATACCACGACTCTAAACGGAACAAAACATGTATATAATTTATTATTTAGAATTCCAATAATGATTATTATTCTAAAAAGAATTTCTTACAATAGAAAGCCATCTATTCATAAGTTTATTGTATTTTTGTTCTAAAATACAATAACAATGAAACAAGTCATCATCTTATTTTTCTGTCTCATCCTTGGAGGATACCAATTAATACTCTCTCAACCATTATATACTTTTAAGCGTTTAACAGTAGCTGACGGTTTAGTCAGTAACTATATCGTAGATATTATCCAAGATAAACAAGGATATATATGGATGGCATCAGAATCTGGCCTATGCAAATTGATGGTAAAAATTTCACAACATACAACACAAGCAATTCAAACATCAAAGGTAATGCACACAACGTACTATATTACAATGAAAAAGACAACACAATATGGTAGGTACCCAACGCGATGGGGTATGTATTTTTGATAATAAAACACAAACCTTTAGTAATCTTACAGGAATGATTACAGAAGATGTAACAGATTTAAGTCCTGCCTCTGACGGAGGAATATGGATTACTCATTATCATCTAGGAATAGACCACTACAATAATCAAACACGAACAATCACCCATTATAATGCTAAAGACATTAAAGGTTTATCATCAGGACACTTTTGGTGTGCAAAAGAGGATAACAACGGTAACCTTTATGTTGGCCTTCAAAAAGGTGGGTTAGCTGTTATTGATATAAAAACACGGACGGCCAAAGTGTATCATCATGACCCTAATAATCCTCATAGTATCCCCAACAATACGGTACATTGTATCTTTATCAGTAAAACGAATTCTATATGGATAGGAACAGAAAACGGGTTAGCTTTATTCAATCCCCAAAAAGAAAGATTTATATCTTTCAGAAATCAGCCGGATAACCCAACATCTATTTTATCAAATCAAATAAATGATATTGGAGAAAGTAAAGACGGGAAGCTTTGGATTTGTACACAAATGGGGGGTATTAGCATACTAGATTTAAATGAGAATGTATTTACAACGCCACAAAACACCCATTTTCAGAATATCAAAGCGACCAATGATCTCCATGGAATCTCCTCTCCAAATGCGAAAAGTTTTATGCAGGATTCATTTGGTAATATTTGGATTGGAAACTATCGAGGCGGTGTGGACTTTTTAAGCTATGAATATCCCACATTTCAAACACTAGACTATAATATATTAAAAGATGGCGCTTTAACAGATAAACAAGTTTGGGGACTAACTATAGACAATAATTCACAAGTTTGGTTAGGAGCGAAAATGAACTTGCCATATTTAATGAAAAAATGAAATTCCAAGAAATTATACCATTAACAGGCATAGCAAATCCACATACCCATATATCTGTAATATTTAAGGACAAAAAGGGAATGCTTTGGCTTGGACTCTATAAAGACGGAATTTTAACATGTGATCCCAAGAGCAAAAAAATTACTAGAATCCCTATAAATGATAAAGATGCCGAGATTTGCTGCATCTATGAAGATCATAATAAGATTTGGATTGGCACCCAAGAAGGGCTGTTTTCTTGGGAAAACGGTAGCCTCAATGAAGAAAAAGCCATCAATGAACAACTCCCAGATTTAATGATACATGGTATCCTAAAAGATTCACAGGGAAAACTATGGCTGGGTACATTCGGGAAAGGATTAGTTGTCTTTTCACCAAATAAACAACGAATAATGCAATTCGATACAACTAATGGAATGCTCACAAATGCCGTAAACAGCCTTTATTTAGACAAGAACGGAGGAGTATGGGCTGCCACACGAGCAGGAATTACTTATATTAAAGATACAGCAAAACCTAAAATCGAAATATTAAATTACAAACAAGGGCTTATTAACGAGAATGTCAGAGCTATTATAGAAGATAAGCAAGGAAAAATCTGGCTCAGTACCAATGGAGGCATTGCCCAATGGAAAGAAAAAGAGAAAAGATTCTTAAACTATAACTGGCAACAAGGAGTACCGAGAGGAGACTTTATGGATGGAGCAGTTTGTAAAAATGTAGATGGAGTACTCTTTTTCGGGTCACAAAATGGAGCATGTTATTTCAATCCTAAAAATATAGTAGAAAATGTACTATTGCCCCTGTACAAATTACAGCTCTCCGCAGTTATGAATATTCAAATTCAGACAGTGAAGGAACAATTACTTCCATCACAAATAATAAAGTAAATTTATCTCATCAGAATAGCACTTTTACTATTACATTTAGTGTAATGGATTATACACAAAGTCCACAAGTAGAATATGCTTATACTATGGAGGGACTGGGCAAAACATGGTTTGAAATAGGTAATGAAAATAAAATTACATTTCGCAATTTGCAACCTGGAGAGTACATTTTTAAGGTAAAAGCCAAAATGAGGAATCAGTCATGGAGTGATAATTACACATCTATCACTATTATTATCTCTCCTCCTATATGGCTTACCTGGTATGCTAAACTTATTTATTTTCTTATAGTATGTTTTATCATATACATCATTTACGCTCATATAAACGTAAATTAGCACTAGAAAGCCGGCTAAACATAGAACACCATCAACATGAAAATGATCGAAAATTAAATAATGAAAGACTACGCTTCTATACCAACATTACTCATGAGTTACGCACACCTTTAACCTTAATTTTAGGTCCCTTAGAGGATTTGCAGGCAGATAAGACCTTATCTCCCAAACAAGCTCAGAAAATTAGTATTATTAGAAAGAGTGCCAATAGATTATTAAACTTGATCAACCAAATTCTTGAATTCAGAAAAACAGAAACTGAAAATAGAAACTTAAAGTCTGTTTTGACAACTTATCTCTACTAATACAAGAAATAGGTATAAAATATAAAGAATTAAATCAAAATCCGAACGTAAAAATACGCATTAAGACCGATGCACAAGAATCACAGATTTATTATGATCAAGAAATCATTACTATTATCATAGATAATCTAATGTCAAATGCTCTAAAATATACTTCTGAAGGAGAAATTACGTTATCCATAAACTCCTATGAAGATAATAATATTAAATATACAACTATTAGCGTAGAAGATACGGGCCATGGAATATCAAAAGAATCACTCAATCATATCTTCGAAAGATACTATCAAGGTCAAGGAAAATATCAAGCTTCGGGAACCGGTATTGGCCTGGCATTAGTCAAATCATTAGCCGATTTACATCAGGCGACTATTGAAGTAGAAAGTGAATTAGAAAGGGGTAGCAAATTTACTTTAAAACTTCTAAGTGAAAATAGTTATCCTAATGCAGAACATCTATCTCCCCCAAAAGAAGACTTCTCATTACAAAATGATATATCCAATGCGACAAAAGAATCTGAAGATGGGAAGCCAATCATTCTTATTGTAGAGGATAATCAAGACATTAGAGAATATATTAAGAATCTTTGAGGAGAAGTATGAAGTTGTAACAGCAGCTGACGGAAAAGAAGGTTGGGAAATAGCAAAAAATCAAATTCCTAATATCATCATTAGTGATATTATGATGCCAATCATGGGTGGAATTGAATTATGCAAAAAAATAAAAGAAGATATGCGTACCAGCCACATTCCTATGATTTTACTTACAGCCAAAGACACCTCCAAGACAAAGAAGAAGGTTATGCGGCCGGTGCAGATTCTTTTATAACAAAACCCTTCAGTGCCAGACTTCTAAATAGCAGAATAAACAATATACTAGAAAACAGACGAAAAATAGCAGGAGTTATCACATCGATACATGAAACAGAAAACGAGCAAAGAAATATTGAGAATGAAAGAAAAAACTTAAATAAACTTGATCAAGAATTTTTTAAACAAAGTAACTAATATAATAGAAGAGAACTTAAGTATAGAAAGGATTGACGTTGCTTTTATTGCCGACAAAATGTGTATGAGTCATTCTACTCTATATAGAAAAATTAAAGGATTAACAGAAATGTCTGTCAATGAATTTGTAAAGAAAATAAAAATGAAAAAAAGTATAGAACTAATCAACAGTGGAGAATATTCTTTGACAGAAATATCTGATCTCACAGGTTTCAGTAGCATTGCCTATTTCAGACAATGTTTTAAAGATGAATACGGGATGGCTCCTACAGAATATCTAAAAAAGAAGCAGAATAACTCCTAACCTACGTAATCAATGTCTGGGAAAACCCAGACATTGATTAATAAATCTCACTTCTTTTATCAAAAAATCAAGTGACCAGCTATCCAGCCATTCTATATATGGTATTCCATCCTCAAACTGAATAGGTAACCATATATAACGCGCATTGCTAGGATGTTTTGGGCACCATATGTCTGCCATAAAATGAAAGCATCTTTTTTCCCAACTACAGGAAGTACATACGTACTTTGTCCCCCAAAAGTTATCTCAGACTTAGGGCCACGACAAGGATTGGGATGTTTCTTCCATGGCCCCCAAATACTAGGTGCAGAGAACATACGAGCTTCATTAGGTTCCCATCCAGTACAACCAGAGGTTATCATCCAATACTCGCCATTTCGCTTAAAAATAGCAGGAGCTTCATTATGTCCTGCTGGAGCAATACGAATATACTTACCAGTATGACTCAAATAATCCTCGCTCAACTCAGCTATCTGCAGTGTCAAATTATCTTCTGAGGAATAAATATGATATGCTTTTCCATCATCATCTACAAAAAGTTGCATATCACGTGCCATCTGACCACCTTGCAAGTCACGCTTTACGAACAGGCCTTTACTTATTGCTTCATACCACATCGGTGTCCACCATTGTTTATATTTATTAGCATCCAATGTATCCAAAATAGCACGTTGCTCGTCTGTCATATCAAAAGGAAGTTTTCTTGGATTAATACGTTCTGAACGGATATATTTAAAAGGGCCTTCTGGAGTATCTGACACAGCCACTGCAGAACGAGCTGCCGCATATCCCTTCCCTTTCAATTCCAAATGAAACCACATCACAAACCTTTAGTTTTCTTATTGTAAATCACTTTAGGTCGTTCCATAATACAGCCCTTCACAATATCACTAGAAGCATCATCTGTAATAACAGGAAGTGCCACACTTCCTTCTTCCAATCTGACAAATTTGAAGAAGAATAACACATTATCCCAACCATTGCACTACTGGTCGTATCAGATTTATTCTCACCATACCAATAATACCTTCCATTATAATACAAGACTCCACCCCCATGAGCATTAATATGTACTCCATGATTATCAGGCCAAATTTCTCCACTACGAATTTCATTCGTTTTTTTTCCTTGAACCAAACTTGGAAAAATGAATGTGCATAAGCAGCACATAATATACAATCCTAAAAATCTCATATTTACATTACTTTTGATAAACTCTTACATAATCAATTTCATAACGCATCGGAAATGCTTCAGAAGAAACATCTCCTCCATTTACTCCTCCTATAGCCAAATTTAGTAATAAATAGTGAGGTTGCATAAATGATTACGCCTCTCTCCTATTATACCATTATAAGTATCCTTCAATAAGATTTTATTCAACAGTTCATCATCCAGATACAAACAAATCGCCTCTTCATCCCAATCCATACGCCAAACATGAAATTCTGAGGCCCAATCCGAATTTTTCGACAGAAATAATCAAACGGTATTGCCTTACTATTCCATTTTGCAGCCCATCTTTGATCTGTCCCCCATGCAGCATTTGCTAATATATGAGGTACACCTTGTTTACGATAAAATTCCATAATATCAATTTCCCCACAAGATGGCCATTCCATGGAACGACCTAAAAGCCAGATTGCAGGCCAAGCTCCTTTCCCGACCGGAATACGGGCTCTTATTTCAATACGTCCATAAAGAAATTCTTTCTTTCCAGCAGTTGTTACTGAAGAAGATGTACACTCTATAAATTCACGTGAAGTTCGCCAATCCTTACTACCCTCCAGATAATTAGGATTCAATCGTTTCTCTTGTAG
>ENA-OQHP01000469-OQHP01000469.1-human-gut-metagenome-genome-assembly--contig:-NODE-469-length-12994-cov-2.635346_pt1 | contig 12994 bp, 16 predicted proteins | sample MGYA00242563_ERZ504717 | MGnify/ENA primary metagenome ERZ504717 (study PRJEB26092, sample SAMD00036212) | human gut metagenome | host: Homo sapiens | study: EMG produced TPA metagenomics assembly of...
ATCAGGCGAGAGTGACCAGGTTTATGTGAACTCAGAGTTTGCAGGAGGTCGCACGAATACAGCCAAGTTCTCGTTGTATGTATCTCCTTACCTCGTTGCCAACCAAGGCGGACGCTACACTAAGCACATCTATATCGGTAGTCAGCGTGTCGTTTCCAAGATTGGTGACTTCGACTCTTACGGTTCTGACCCACGCCGCATCCAGTATGCAGGTAGTGAGACTGATGGCTTGTCTGTTGATTATAAAGCTAAATATACCGGGCAGTTGCAGGTTATCAAGGATAATTATGCAACCTTTGCAGTGCCGTACAATGGCGAGGACAACAACGATTATGTCGATGGCAAGGGCTTCTGCTGCAATGACGGCAGCTTGGAGGCTGCTCAGACACGAGCTTTAGCGAGAGCTGCAAAGAATAACTTCCAAGAAGGCGATACATACGAGAAGATGCAATTCTTCTACCACCCAGACCACTTGGGTAGCAGTAGTTACATCACCAACCTTGAAGGCGAGGTAGTGCAGCATATCGAGTATGTTCCGTTCGGTGAGGTGTTCATAGAGGAGCGCAACAACATCTGGAATACGCCTTATCTTTTCAATGCGAAGGAATTCGATGAGGAGACAGGATTGTATTACTATGGGGCGAGGTACTATGACCCAAGGGTTAGCTTATGGATAAGTGTAGATTCTGAGAAAGAAAATTCTCCACAATATTCAGCTTATGCATATTGTTTGAACAATCCGATTCTTTTGTTAGATCCAGATGGCAATAGTCCCGTATCTATTTTTGCGAAATTAGCTGCGAAACAAGGTATAAAACAGGCTGCAAAAGCAACTGTGAAGAGAATGATAGTCCAAAGATTAGTAGCTTACAAGTCAAAAAGATGGGCTATTCAATTAATGGATGATGCCTTGACAACGCTCGATGTTGCGATGGGAGAAGCATGGTGGGAATATGCGTTAGAAGTAATACCTATAGCAGGTGACGTGTATGGTGGATACAAATTGACAAAAAATGGAGCAAAAGTTTGGAAACTTGTTCAAAGAATTGAAAATCGAGTTGCTGCCATAGAAAAGTCGTTAAAAGGAGTACGAGCTGGACGCCTAAGGAAAGCGTTAGGTCTTACTTCTGGTGAAGCACATCATATTATACCTGTTCAATTATTAAAAGAAAATACAGTTGTTCAAGATGCAGTATCTGCTGGATTTGATTTTAATGGTGCAATAAATGGTGTACAAGCAATAAAACATCATGGTCCACATTCACAATATACAAAAAAGATTCAAGAATGATAAGCTCATGGCAAGAGAGAAATCCAAATTACACCCCGAAACAAGCAAAGAAATTTCTGGAATCCATAGCTAATCAATATAAGAAACAAATACAGAAAAACGGAGGTGATATAAATTAGTAAAAAGGTGTGTCAAAACTGTGTTTTTGACACACCTAATTCCTAAAAGTCAAAAAGATGGAAAAAAAATATTATATTTTACAGAAAGAGGCATACAGCATATATCCGCAAGTCGATTGCTTGTCTGTATTCCAAGCACAACAAATCAGTTCTTGGAAAATATTTTCGGGCATAAAGCCAAAGTTAAGTTTTCGTTTGAAAAAGAAAGCAAAGTTTACAGATGTCTTAAGTTCTACAGCAGGTCCATTTACTGATTTTTTAATCAGTTCCAAAGTCAAAGAGATAATTGATAGTTCACATGTCATGCAACATCAGTTTTTTGAAGCATCTATTAAAACAAATGACCAAGAATATGAGTACTATTGGCTGCACTTATCACAACCAAATCTTGTAGATGCTTTAAATTACGAAGAATCAGAGTTTTACCAAACAGAATGGGAATTTCTAAATAAAGGGCCAATAAAAATAAAGTCGTATGAGCACTATATGGAGTTAAAAGCGAAAGACGAAGATGGTTCATTTGGTGTTTCATTAAATAAAATCGTATTAAAAGAAAATTTTGATAGGTCTTTAGATTTATTTTTTTTACTGCCTTTCGATTTTAATATCTATGTGTCGGAGGGTTTAAAGGATAAATTAGAAAGCAGTGGTGTAACAGGAATTTCTTTTTCTAATTCGATTACATTTTAACACTGTTATTCTTGTCATTGAGCGTGTGAAATAAACTGTGTTAGGCTATAAATAATTATGGCTTAACACTGTTTATTTGCATTTTTATACTTTCTTCTTCAGAATAGAGTTCTATCTACCCTCTTTTTCCTGACTTCGTCATTGCGTACCCCAAAATTCTTCGTCAAAGAGTTTAGCTATTTTCTGATGTCTTCCCATCAACATTGTTTGGGAGTAAACCTCCTTGTTCAGAGGTAGCTTAATTTGTATGGTTGTGATTGTCTTAGCCAATGCAAGCACCTTGTCTACGCTCATCTTAATCTCTGATACTTTCAGCATGCGCTCCTATTCCTTGTACACTTTCAAAGCCACGAAGCAGATGCATATATGAGCCTCAATGCGTTTGCGTGTAAAATGAAACATGGGGCGTATCTCTATCTTTGATTTGGCTATACGGAAGTAATTATGTAAAGCTTCTCAAAAATTTTTATGATTTGTCATACACCTATGGAACAGAGACAGGCAAGAAGTTCCAACTCGCCAATGTGAAGGATGTGAACTACCGAACGGAGGAGACACCTTCAGAAAGCGAGAATGTGAACAACAATCATGCTTATGAGTATGATGCCAACGGTAATCTTGTCTATGTCAATACAAGCCGCACAAAGAAGAACGGCGTGGCTGACGAGAAGACCACGGAACGCAAACTCAAATGGGATGAGGAGAACCGTCTCATTGCTTCTGATGATAACGGCTTTGTTACCAACTATTGGTATGATGCTGACGGTGAGCGTACGGTGAAGACATCAGGTGAGAGTGACCAAGTCTATGTGAACTCTGAGTTTGCAGGAGGCCGCACGAACACCGCCAAGTTCTCACTCTATGTATCTCCTTACCTCGTTGCCAACCAAGGCGGACGCTACACTAAGCACATCTATATCGGTAGTCAGCGTGTCGTTTCCAAGATTGGTGACTTCGACTCTTACGGTTCCGATCCACGCCGCATCCAGTATGCTGGTAGCGAGACTGACGGCTTGTCTGTTGATTATAAAGCTAAATATACTGGGCAGTTGCAGGTTATCAAGGATAATTATGCAACCTTTGCAGTGCCGTACAATGGCGAGGACAACAACGACTATATCGATGGCAAGGGCTTCTGCTGCAATGACGGCAGCTTGGAGGCTGCGCAGGCACGAGCTATGGCTGCAAATATAGCCAAGGCAAAGGCTGTCAATGGCAACTTCAAGGAGAATGACGACTACGAGAAGATGCAGTTCTACTACCACCCAGACCACTTGGGGAGTAGTAGTTACATCACCAACCTTGACGGTGAGGTGGTGCAGCATATCGAGTATGTACCTTTCGGCGAGGTATTCATAGAGGAACGCAACAACATCTGGAACACACCTTATCTTTTCAACGCAAAGGAGTTTGATGAAGAAACAGGTATGTACTACTATGGTGCGAGGTATTATGAACCGAGACTGAGCTTGTGGATGAGTGTTGATTCTCAATGGGAACGTTATCCACATATATCTGGGTATTCATATTCTTTGAATAATCCTGTTAATTCATAGATTATGAGGGACAAGAACCTATAACTGCTGTAATAGATGCTATGACGGCATTTGTTGTGGAAGCAGGATTGAATTTTGTTGGGAATATGGTCCTAAAAAATATGAGCACACAACAAGCTTTTAATTCCATTAATTGGGGAAAAGCAACTGGAGCAGCAGCTCAATCGTATGCAATGTCTTTGGTCATATCAGGTGTAGGATCAGTAAAGGCATTGGCCAAAGCTGCAAAATCACCTATAGGTCGAGTCGTGATTAACTTTACGTCTTCTGTTACAAATAGTTTAATAGAAAAATACAAAGATGGAGATTTTAATGATCGAAATGGAAAGTTTTCATTTGCAAAAGTAAAAGCTCAAATGCTTCCTATTATGGGAGAGGCACTTGTTAGTTCTCTTGTAAGTGAAGGGTTTACTAAAAAGGCAAAGCAAATAGAAGCAAAATTGGGAAAACTTTACAATAAAATGTATCAGCAAGAACAAAAGTTACAACGAAATCTAAGTAGAAATGCAAGTGCAAGCACTATTTCCAACAGAATGAAAAAGGTTAATAATAGCCAAAAAGCATATCTTAAAGGATTAGGAAAATATGCTGGGTATTCTGGATTGCAACAGGGTACAAGTAGTGCCTTGGGAAGAGGTACTGGCAATACCATAAATAATTTAAATGATGGCAAATGAGTCCTAAAAAGCAATATTCAAATAGAACGAATACCAAATCTACTAATGGAGAAAAATCCTACTATAAGTTTTTTGTGCTTTATAGCATAATTTTACTTATGGGGATTTTTCTCCCCCAGTATTTTTGTGTATATTATTTAGAATTTTCCTATATGTATATAGTAGTAATCCCAATATGCTTTATTCTGGGATTATACTTTAAATGCATAAAAAAATTAAAGAAGGGGCTTTTATACATGTCACTTTGGGGTGTATTTTGTATAACATTTTCACTATATTCTTTTGTAAATGTTGTATATATGAACTCTCAGGATGCACATTCATTTATGTCAGAGATAGAGAATGTCGCATCCAGTGCCTACCGCTCGCCGCCCTCCATTTCTTTCAAATTAGATAATAAGGAAATTGCTCTAATAATTAATAACGAATATCCAATCAAAGAGAAAATTGAACGAGAAAAGACAGTACTAATCTCAGGTCTGTATAAAAAAGGACTGTTTTCATCTGTTATGATTGTGGATTATACCATTCATTAAATTAATAAAACCCTTTGAGTATTGAAAATTTAATACTCAAAGGGTTTTATTATGAATTATAAATCTTGAATAATTCTGGGGAACAGAAGCAAAGGTTTTGCCTTAGCACACATAGAGAAGAGGCGTGGTGGAAACTGTCGATGCAAAGGTGTTGCTTTAATTTCAAAATGGCAACTTCTTTCAAGAGAATTGGCTTGGAATCAGCAATAAACCTTGCTTGAAATTATCGTCTTACTTCCAAGGCGGTTCGTTTTCCCAATCGGCAGGAAAGCCCATTGCTGTTACATCGACATTTGGATGAGTCTACAATAGAAATTTCAACTATCATTAATGGCATTTAGGTCGGAATTATTGCAAATTTTTCCGACCATATAGGCTGAATCTGCTATTACATAGATGTCCCTCGTTTCCACCGATATGTATCGAATCCTAATCTTCAAGTTCAATTGAGTGAAACCGGTCTTGCAAATCTTTTATTCGGTTTATCAGCTCTTCAAAATCGAGAGAATCGCCATAGATAAAGCTGCCTTGCATATCCTTGTAATCAGCCTCTTCGGGTTCAATTTGGGGATTCGTCCCCCTCGTTTTCTTTCTGTGTTCATATAAAAATGGATTAAGTGGTACATACGGCAATGATGGTGCTGTGCTAACTATCGTCAGATTGGAACATGGGGAGCCCGACTTCGGAGAGGCTACCAACCCGGCAGCAAGGTCTTTGGAGAGTAACTCCAAAGGTTTTGAGTAACTCAAAACATACCTTGCTATGTCTTTGAGGACATAAAAATCGCTTAGGGTGGATTGAAGTTAGCCTTCGTAAGAAGCTATCCCATCCCGAATGGAAGCTGTTCGGGCAATCCTGTCCTTTGCGGAGCATCAAGCCTTGTTCTTGTCGGAACGATATGGATGCGCTATCCATTGCTTTGCCTTTCGGGTGCAAATTACGGCTAAAAATGCGCCCTTGTAACAATGCTACCCCAGACAACCACTGCAACTATCGGCAACATGCTGCCACAGGATTTGAAAACCATTGTTTTTCGGAATTTTCGTTGTTATTTTGCAGCCAAACATTGAACCAATGATTTGAAAATATGATGAAACAAGCATTTGCAGCAACGAATAAGTCTGTCACTATTGCAGCGTCTCTTTGCATCCATGATGCTCCACTGACGTACAGACTTACTGATTCACTGTCGTACTGTCGTATGGAAATGATGAAGCATTGCAACAATTCAAGGTCTCCATAATGGAGCAATGACCGATAGACATGGACATCAAAGTGTTCATATCTTTGAATTGGCAGGAAATCATAGAAACGAGTAATCAACAATTTAAAAAGTTAACGATATGAGTAAGACAAGATTTGTTGCGTTCGCAACACAGAAAGGCGGAATAGGAAAGTCCACCATTACGGCTCTTGTAGCCAACTACTTTCACAATGTCAAGGGTTACAATGTGGCGGTCATAGACTGTGACGAGCCACAATACAACCTTGCAGACCTGCGAGACGAGGAACTGGAACTCATCAAAAGCAGCGACTATTTCAAGGCGCAAGCCTGTGAGCATTTCAAAAAGCTGGGCAAGAAGTCCTTCAGCGTAACGAGAAGCAATGCTGTCAATGCGCTTGACGACGCTGAGACAGTGTTGAATGAAACAGAGGTTAAACTTGACTTCATCTTCTTTGACATGCCTGGGACTATCAAAAGTGAGGGCGTCATGAAGACCTTGTCTCAGATGGATTACATCTTTGTACCCGTCAGCGCAGACCGCTTTGTTGTAGAAAGCGCAATGAGCTTCATGCAGTTGTTCCACGACAACTTTTTGACACAGGGTTGGTCGGTTACCAAGAAACTTGCTTTCTTTTGGACAATGGTTGACAAACGAGAACGAACGAGTTTGTATGATGTATATGAAGGTATGTTCAAGTCTCTCGACTATTCGGTTCTCAACACACGACTGCCAGACAGCAAACGTTTCAGAAGAGAGCTGTCGGAGAACAGAAAGGCAGTGTTCCGTTCCACCATCTTTCCATCAGACCCAAACCTGTTGCGAGGGAGTGGCATCAAGGAGTTGTCCGACGAGATTTGTGAAATCATAAAGACATGAGCCTATGGTAAGCAGAAAAATCAACACTGACGCAATAGATGAAAATCTGCTCATTGCCTCTATAGGCAAGAGCAAGATTGGCATGACAACGGCATCCATTCTTGACGGAGCTTCCCAAAAACCAGTGAAGGATACCGAAGAGAAAGAAGAGGGTGAAAAGAAAAATCCACGTTCACAGATGGATAAGCCTGCAGCCCCACGCAAGCCATCCAAGGTTTCTTCTGAAAGTTATGATGCTGCATTTCTCAAACGAAACGAGATAAAGACTCGTCAATGCGTTTATATCAGTCGTGAGATACACAAGAGAATTTCGAGGATTGTCAGTGTGCTCGCAAAGCATGAGTTGACAGTTGGTGGTTATATCGACCTTATTCTTGAGAGACATCTTGAAGAGAACCAGGAAGAAATCAACGGCTTGCTGAGAAAAGAGATAGATGACTGGAATGTATGACAAATAAAAAGGAATAAGCATGACAATGGAAAGTATATTCATGATAGTTTTGGTTGCATTCAATGTCTGGACTATCTATTTTTACAACAAGTTGCTTCTTGAAGTTGCGAACGACAAGGAAAAGGAGAAAAAACCGCCTATCGACCCGATGGCGCTTGTAGGCAAAAGTCTTTTCAAAGTGTCCCAACTGCGGAAGAAAGAAGAAACGGAACAAAAACAAACAGAATCCATGTCCGTATCGGATAATGACGTGACATTTGGCGATTCTCCAAAGAGTACGGCACGGATTTCTGACGAACAGCTTGATGACGTGTTTACGAATGTTCGCATAGAAGATATTGGTGTGAAATATTCTGACAATAAGAAAGATTCCGATGTGCCACAAGCCAAAGGGTCAAGTTTTGAGGACATTGACGCAGCTGTGAATACCATCAAGGCACCGAAAGCAACGGACAAGGAGAAAAGACATGCAGGCAAGGTTTTCCATGAGATGGATGGCAACCAATTCTATGAGAAATTCATGGAGAACAGCGAGGAGTGCAAGAAGAACATCCATGATTACGTCACCTTCTACTTGCAAACTCACAAGATTGTAGAGATTTCCAAGCCAAAGAAAGAGTTTAAGGTGTCAGACAGTATAGAGGACTTCAATATCCTCGACTTTGTATAACAATTTAATAAGGAGAATTATGGAAAGAACAGAAGAGAACAATGCAACAAAGGATAGATTTGCACATGTGGGCAAAATATTCTCGGAAATGGACAGCGAAAAGCTACAAGCTGAAATCGCAGAACGCTCAAAGATTATTAAACGCAAAATAGATGCGTTGATGGAATTGCATATGTCAGGTATCTGACAAAAACTGTTGAGGTTGGATTTTCAATAGTCAACAAGTATTTCAATAGCAGAGAATTTGTATAACAATTAAAAAAATGATTATGGCAGACAAAACAAAAAACTGTGGTAAAGGACAACTCACTTCGACAGATGCCAAGGAGTTGTATGAGGCTTTCATGAGAAATTATGAAGAGACAATGGAGGAAGTTGGTAAACAGATTGACGCTTGTCTTGAAGAGACATTTCAAGACCGTACATCGTCAACTATTTCCGACAAGGAGGAGTGTTTTGATGAAGATGCAGCATATGAGAATTATGATGTGGGTGAATTTGAGCCAATCGACAGAATGGAGAAAGAGCGTGCTGAGCAGTATGTCGGTAAGTTCATGGCAAATGCAGGTTTTACCGCAAGATATGGCTGACATGTTGGCATCAGCGAGGACATTCATGAGCGTGTGACTAAATTTGTCAGTATCGTAGGCAAGGGAAAGATTTCCATTGCAAGTTATGTGGATAACATCATCAACGAACACTTCAATGCCTATGCAGCCGAAATCAAGCTGCATTCGATGAAGGTCTCAAGTCTTATCGCCTCTGACAATAAATTAAGAGTACGCCAATGAAAAAGAAAGACTACGGCTAAAATCTCAGCTTGCCACTGAATCCATAGGACGGCATCATGCCGCATTAGTAAGCAAAAGTGTCAATCGCCAGATGGGACTATCTCCCAAGGAACCGAAAAAACGATTTATGAATAAAGGACAGTCCTTTTGATTTGGGCTGTCCTTTGTTATTCTGCAAGCATCGCAGATAAGGAAAAAACGGTTCTTTGCCACTTTCTTTCAGCTCCTCGGCTCATGAAGAAGTGCGAACGAATTTTCATCGCTCCGCCGATACGGATTTCATGTTGTTGCAACCATTCGTTGCTCTATAAGTCTTGCATTGCTGTTCACCAAGTTGATGATGTCGGCATGGTGCTCGGTGTCCTTGTTCTGTAGTCCGTGGCATTGTACGACTTTCATCTGTTCGAGTGAAAACTCCACGGTCTCAACCCTTTGTTCGGCTATTCTTGCTGAGAAGATGATGCAGTCGGGATTGAGTGAGTAGTTTGTACCGCTGCCTACGCAATGATGCATCGCCTTGCCCTCAAGAACGTGCTCCCTAACGCTTTCAAGCATTCTCACCACGATATTGCCGTCCGTGAACATCAAACCGAAGAAACGGCTCTTCATTTCCTTGAACTTGTCCTCGTTCTTCAATGCCTTGCGTATCTCCTCCTCGGTGCGCTCCTTTTCTTTCTTTACTCTGATTTTCTCGGATATTCTGTCGTGCTCGGCTTCAAGGTTGTCGGGACAAATGTAATGTGGACTTCTGATGTCTTTGCCCATTTCTACCAACATACAGATGTAGTCCGCCCATTTGCCGATGTCTGTAATAAGGTAATGGTTGCGGTTGGCTATCTTGTAGCATTCCAACAAGTTTCCAAGTGCCGTGGATGGTCTATGAAGTGGCGGACGTGTCCGTAACGACATTGTTTCATCATCGTTTCGATGCGGTGGTCAGTCAGCATAGCCTTGAACAATGTAAGCGGTTCGATGCCGTGAAACGCTCCATCAAGCCGTTGCGCCATATCTGAGGAATGACTTTCATATCGGGGCATACCGGAAATGAAGCAATATGCTGATAGGTGGTGTTGTCCTTGCGCAGTTCAATGTCGGAGTCGTAGCAGAACGTGTCCATATAGATACCCATTGTGCGCTTGCGTGCCATAACCTCCACCTTGCCTTTCTCGTTCATCCAATATCGTGCCACCTCCCAACAATAAATGTCTGCCTTTTGTCCCTTGCGGTAATAGGCTTTCATCTGATATGCTCGCATAAGTTGCAGTCCCTTGCGCTCGGTGAGTACACTGAATAGATAGAAGACATTGCCTTCTGTCGCTTGGTGCGCTGCACTTCCAACTTTGCCTTACACTTCGGGCATACACATTTGTCCGCATCCTCGTCCGTAGTCCAAGTGTGTCCGCAGTCCATGCAGGTGGTCTGTCCGTGCTTCAACTGAAAGGCATAGTGGTCAAGACATTCACGGAAAGCCCATTGCATTTGCGCTCCCTTGATAGGTCTAACCCCTTGTTTGAGGTTACGACTTGCTTCTGATATTTCGTTCTTGGTTTCATAACGTGTCGAATAATGATGGTTGGTGTACTTCTGTTTCTGTTCTCTGTGAGGTGCGCTTGGCGGTATCTCTGTTACGCATCTTGTTAATCTGCTCTTGCTGATATTGGCGGATGGCTTCCTGTCTTGCCTGTGCCTTCTCCTCCTCTGTGAGTTCGATGTGGTGGTTAACAGACACTTGGCAGTTTAATGGTTTTCCTACCTCGATGTCCTTCTCCTCGTAGTAGTGGATGGCTTGCCCATATATCTCGTCATCGCAAAAGCCGTTGCAACCGCTCTTCTGTACCCAATTAAGGATATAGGTGACGCAATCGTCTATGTTCTTGTCGGGGTTGTCATACTTGGCTGCAAAGAGTTCGTCCTCCATTGCACGCTCCTCCAAATAGGCTTGTATGGTTCTCTTGAAATATTCTGTAGTGTTCATATCTGATGTTGTTAAAGGGGTTGTTACTCGTGATAGATGATGTCGCAGTCCTCAACTTCTGTAGGCAGTCCGAAGAACGGATAATGGCTGAAGTAAGGTTCTGTGCACATGTCCTCGTTGTATCTTGGACTTACTATCTCAATATTGTTCTTGCGCATGGCTTCGTCCACCATACGGATTTCCTCGTCCGTCAGTCCGCTTGCATCGCCGTTGATGATGTAGCAGAGTGCCCATGTAGGTATCGCTTCAATGCTTCTGTTCATATCGTTTGTAATTTAAAGTGTTAATAACCAAATGAATGTTCCAATCAGTACCACCATAGAAAGAATGGAAATGATGATGCCGAAGATGAACTTCACAATTCCCAATATGACTTCACCGACCATGCAGAGAGCCATATATCCCAACCAAGCCACCAAAGTGATGAGGGTTGAGCCGACTGCGGAGAGTAATCTCCACCAAGTCTGTGTTATGTTGATGTTTGTTGTCATATAGCCTTGAATTAAATTTATTTGCGGTTCCAGGAGCTGAAGGGAAGTTCTCGTTTCTTCACCTTTTCGTCGCTCCCTTTTCCGACATTTTTTTTGCGTCTTCCTGTCGCATCGGTCGTTTCGTTTCAGGTGCCTTTCAAGGGCGGCGAGGCTGGAAATACAAGGTTTTTCGGGAAAATACTACCCAACGGTGTGGAGATTTTTCGAACCGAAGGCTCGACCTTTTATTTCCAAAGCCCGCTGCCATACCTTTGCACCTGCACGATAACGGTTGATGCCAAAAGGAAAGACCATGTGGAGGAAAGAAAATCAGAGCGGCAAATGAAAATAGAAACTTCACGGAAGTTTTTGGACTGCACGATTATCGCATACTCATTTTTGAGAAATGGATACAATTACTGTTTTGCAAATGTTTTTAGGAAAATGGAAATCGCACACAAGAATGGCACAGCCATCAGAGAAATTCCGGTGAAAGAAGAGTATGGCTTGTCCATGCTTCTTGCATCGGGTTTTCTCCAAGGCTGTGCAGCCAAGCATGAAAGTGGTCGTTGAGGTTTACATCAATGACTTCTTTCTTGCGGTGGAGTATGCAAACAAAATTGTACGGCAAATCAAGGAATGGTGTTTCTTTTGATCGGTTAGCCTGCAACCGACAAAAAAAGCACTTTCCTCATGCCGTACTACTGAGACATGAAAGGGTGGCGTGCCACTGTTTCATGTCGTTTGGATTGTGCGATAAAAATGGAACTGCGAGTTGTGGCTATAAAAGTCAGCCGTTGTCAGCACGGCAAACAAAGAAAAGTCCTTGGCAGTATAGTCTTGAAGCATTACAAGGCATACTGCCAAGGATTTTTCTTGCCGTGCCATAGTCGGAGAAAGTTAGTCTGAGGTACGAGGACTGTCTTTCTGCGACGACGGCTGACTTTATACAAAACACACGAAAGGATGAGAATATGCAAACGAAATAGACCATTCAAAAACAGGAACCATTGCCACATATGTTTGAATGGATTGAAATGGATATAGCAAAGAATAGAGAAGAATAAGGTTTAATGAAAACAGATTTATCCCAAGCAAAAATCGAGGATAAAAAATCTTAAAACATTCTTTATCCCCGATTAAATATCGTACCTTTGCAACCGAAAGAGTTCTTTGGATGGTTATGCAAATCACAGCAGGATGCTACATTCTGTTTATTTCTAATTCGTAACCTCTTCTTTTTATGAGATAAAAACTTATCTCATTCTCAATTACTTATAAAAAATACGTACTTTCCACAAGAGAAACCTACAGTTCGGGGCCGAGAAACATAAGGATTCCGCACAGAAAACCTAAAACATACAAGCACACCCTTATATCTATACAATAATGTTTTTGACTTCCCGCTTTTTGTGGCTTAATTTGCTTCTAAAGAATATTGTTATGAAAAAGAGAACAAGCTGGTTTCTGTCTGTAGCCGTCACTGTCATCGTACTCATGGGGGGCGGTTACGCGGCGCTGCGGCATAGCCGGACGCAGGTGCATGCCCTTATCAATCAACCTTGCAGGAAGCCGAACGCCTTCACTACAACGACCGTCCTGAATGCGTTCAGCAGGAACCCGCACACTCTACGTAGACCCGGCCCTGAACGGCCTTAAGTTCAA
>ENA-OQHP01000470-OQHP01000470.1-human-gut-metagenome-genome-assembly--contig:-NODE-470-length-12994-cov-1.293386_pt1 | contig 12994 bp, 16 predicted proteins | sample MGYA00242563_ERZ504717 | MGnify/ENA primary metagenome ERZ504717 (study PRJEB26092, sample SAMD00036212) | human gut metagenome | host: Homo sapiens | study: EMG produced TPA metagenomics assembly of...
GAAGATTGATTTCTTATATTTATGCATATGAAGGAAGCGCAAAGGGGAAAAATATAGGATTGCCAAGCTGGAAACCAGAAGCGGCCAGTGCAGGTTGAATGTAAATGTAAAAAAAGGTTTATTCAGGAGGAAGCGATGTGGGGTGTATCTGCTGGCGCCTGATAAAGAGATTTTCTGGGTAATATTTTTATTCACAATGGAGCGGGCGAGTTCAGAGCTGTGATTCCGATGGAAAATATTGGAGGATCTGGCTGTGCTATGGAAATCTGCTATGGCCTTTTCCGTCCATGAAAAGGAAGAAGACTGGCGGGTGTATAAGACGATTGGGAGGATGCAGTTACTCAGGCCGCAGAGGTAGATCTGGCAGAGGTAACGTCTCAGAATGTAGGGGATGAGAGCGAGCAGATCCATAGAAAGCTGACGGAACTGAATCAGGAAATTCAGGCAGAGGAGGAACGTCTGGAGGCGGAGAGAGCGAAATTAGTTTTAGAAGAAAAGGAACGGGAAGCGGCCAGGGAGGAGACGAAAGAGCCGGAGGAAGATGAAATACAGATTGAAAAGGCAGAGATGGCTTTAAAAGATGAAAAGGAAGGATCAGAGGCCCGCATAGCGAAGAAGATGTGGAAGCAGGCGGTCAGGATCATACCGGAAGATAATCAGAGAATGGGAAGCGGTACCCAAATGCTTTTGCAGAACCTAAATAAAGTAGGAAATATATTGGGAATACTGCCGGCCGGACATGAGAAGCCTGTGGAAGAAAAAGAACAGGCCAGAGAGGAGGCAGCGCAGGAGCCATCAGAGCCATTAGTCTCCCATCCGGCACGCGTTTCTTTGCCTCGGGAGGAGGAATTTCCTTTAGAAAATCCCGAAAAGCTGGCGCGTCTGGAGCAGGAAGAAAGCGCCGGCAGTCCGGAGCTTTTGTGGGAAGCCTTCCGAAAGCGCTATCCCAAGATACAGGCTTTTGACAGTCCGGTACCATCGAGATTCTCACCATCCGTCCTCAGGATATCGGCCTTTTACCGAGGGAAACTGGACGTATGGAAACAACAGCTTTCTGCTTCATGGCTATTATAATTACCGGTATCTGGTATTTGCCCGTGTAGGCGATGAGGCGCGCAAACGGGTACGCTATATTCTGGGGGTTCCAGGCCATTATTACAGCAGCGAAAAATATATGGCTTCCATGTTCGGGTTTCCGCATTTTGTTCTTGCCAAAAAACAGCCGGTTCAAAACGGCCGGTTCGGTTACTGGTATGCAGATGTCAGTATGGAAAATACGGACTGACAGGCCATGCATGGATCAGTCGATTCCACGGAGCCTGACGATTCCGGCATAGGGGGATACAATCCGGGCAAATTCCTCCATTTCTTCCCGGGAAAAGCTTTGCAGGAATCGGGGGACAGTACCTGGCCGGACTCCTGATAAGACTGCAGAAAGTATTGTCCGCACCCCTGGATCCATGGCCCGATTTCCTCAAAATCACTTTTATCATGGAGGCCTTTTACAACGGTCGTACGAAATTCAAAGGGGACAGAACCAATTTAAAAGAAAACGGATACTTTGGTCGATTCGTTCCAGATTCAGCCCGGTGCGCCCGCTTACATGCGCATAATGGCTTTTTCCTGCTTTGATATCCATAGCTACATAGTCTAAAAGCCCTTTTCGCAAAGATTAATGAGCACATTTGGCTGGTATCCGTTTGTATCCAGCTTTACTGCCAGCCCAAGACTGCGGACAAACCGTATAAAATCCTCCAGATCCGGCTGCAGAGTTGGTTCTCCTCCGGTGATGCAGACACCATCCAATATGTTCTTTCGTTTCTCTAAAAAATGTCATTACTTCTTCCTGAGAGCAAGTGCCTCAGTATCGCGTCCAAGCAGCTCGCTGTTGTGGCAGAAAGGGCAGGCAAAGCTGCATCCGCCGGTAAAGATCGTGGCAGCTACCTTTCCCGGAAAGTCCAGAAGCGTTGTTTTCTGAAGCCCGCATAATTTCATATTGATTGATCCTTCCTTTGCAAAATTTATGATTTTATTTATAATAGGATATTAGGGTCACAAGTCGTTTGACCTCAACGCATATAAGGAGATTGATCGTATGACAGAACAGGAAATTGCTCTGGCAAATGCAAAGGGACTTGAAACCCGCAGACGCCGCTGGGAGCAGAGGAATGAGAAAAAACGTCTGGCTGCCCTTGCGGCAGAGGAGGCTGCAAGAGCAGCCGCCGGCAGATGAAGCCTTTATGAAGGAAGCGGTTCGTCAGGCAAAAAAAGCGGCTGCGATTGGAGACGTCCCAATCGGCTGCGTGATTGTAAAAGAGGGCCGTATCATTTCCAGAGGCTACAACCGTCGGAATGCAGATAAACGGTTCTTTCCCATGCAGAAATTACAGCCATAAAAAGAGCCTGCAAAAAGAGGGAGACTGGCGGCTGGAGGATTGTACGCTGTATGTCACGCTGGAGCCCTGTCCCATGTGCGCCGGAGCCATTGTACAGGCCAGGATTCCCCGTGTTGTCATTGGATCCATGAATGCGAAGGCGGGCTGTGCCGGTTCGGTATTAAATATTCTTAAAGAGCCGGGATTTAATCATCAGGTAAAAGTAGAAACAGGTATTCTTGGGGAAGAATGTTCCTGTCTGATGACGGATTTTTTTAAGGAGCTGCGGCGCAGATAGAGGTATTTTCTCATCAGATCTGTTTTTTTACAATCTGATATTCGTCTCCGAACCGATAGTAAGGGCAGTCCCTGAACTCTCCCCGGATAAAACGAACCATTTCATCCTCGTCCAGATCCTTTGTGCAGACATAGTAGTCGCATTCTTCATCATATTCATAATTCATACAGGTTTCGCAGTTTGCCTGAGCCATGAAAGAGGCCTCCTTTTATGCCGTTTGCGGCAGTTTTATTATCTATAAAATGATATTGTTTTAAATCAGATGCAGTACAGAAGATTATAACATAAAAATATTTCAGATAACATATCCATTTCTTTATTTTACAGTTATAATAGAAGCACAAATGTTTTCAAAGAAGAACAGTATCAGATCAATTACGGAGGAAGCGGATATGAAGGTAACAGTTGCAATTGATTCATTCAAAGGAAGTCTTTCATCAATGGAGGCAGGGAATGCGTTCGAACCGGTATCCGGCGTGTTTATCCGGACGCTTTGGTAGAGGTGCGTCCTCTTGCGGATGGAGGAGAGGGGACAGTAGACGCTCTGGCAGCAGGAATGAATGGTGTGATCCATGAGATTTCCGTAACAGGCCCTCTGGGCGAACCGGTTACAGCCCGTTACGGTATCATTGAAAGCACACATACGGCGATTATGGAAATGTCTCAGGCTGCGGGCATTACGTTGGTGCCTGCGGAAAAGAGAAATCCGCTGTTCACCACTACCTATGGAGTAGGAGAAATGATCCGGGATGCCATGGACAAAGGCTGCCGGCGTTTTATCATGGGAATCGGCGGAAGTGCAACCAATGACGGCGGTGTGGGAATGCTTCAGGCGTTGGGATACGATTTTCTGGATAAAGAGGGGAGACAGGTGCCGTATGGTGCGCAGGGGCTGGAAATTTTAAAAACCATTTCTGATAAAAATGTGCTTCCAGAGCTGGCAGACTGCCATTTTTATATTGCATGTGATGTGACGAATATGCTCTGCGGCGATCTGGGCTGCAGTGCCGTTTACGGTCCGCAGAAAGGTGCAACGCCGGAGATGATTGTTCAGATGGACCAGTGGCTGGAACGATATGCGGCTTTGGCACGCCAGGCCTTCCCGAAAGCAGATCCAAAGCAGCCGGGAACGGGAGCGGCAGGCGGCCTCGGATTTGCATTTCTCTCATTTACAAATGCAGTGCTGGAATCCGGGATTAAGCTGGTATTAGAGGAAACCCGGCTGGCAGATTATATTAAGGATGCAGACATTGTGATCACCGGAGAAGGCCGCATGGATGCTCAGACTGCTATGGGGAAAGCGCCGGAGGGAGTTGCCCGCCTTGCAAAACCTTGGAAAGCCGGTTCTGGCTTTTGCAGGCGCTGTAACCAGAGATGCAGCTGCCTGCAACAATGCCGGAATTGACGCCTTTTTCCCATTCTCCGCTCAGTTGTATCCTTAGAGGAGGCCATGGATCCGAAAACAGCCGCATCCAACATGGTGGATACGGCAGAGCAGGTGTTTCGGGTGATGCGGGCATTGAATGATATGGAATCCTTACGGCTTAAGATCAGCCTGCCAGTCGGATGCTTTTGGAAGTTTCTGACAGTAAAGATGATAAAATTCTTCATGTGTCAATCGTTCAAGCCACGGTGCAGAAGGACAGCAGCACCGGAATATTCCTGTCGGCTTTTTTGGGAGGTATGTTCCGGATAAACGATCAGATCTCCATTGGCTGCGTAGAAGGAGCAGAGTTCCGGACACAAAATTTCTTTTGCCATACGGCAGGCAATCGACTGTGGTATCGAGGTACGGGCACAGAAATAGGATGGGATTAAAACAGGTCCTTCTTCCGGTATTTGCAGGAAAGTCTCCTGCCCATCCGCTCGCAGGGCATACAGAGAAGGCACAAGCGCTGTGGCGGCCTGTTTTTGGCGTACAGCCTGGAACGCACCAATGGGCATATCGGTCACCAAACTGCGCTCAAGCAGCCTTTGTGCAGCCTGACTTCCCCACCGTTCCCAAACGGTTTTTACTACGGTTTTTACTGCAGAGTTGTTGATTCCTCCAAATGCTAAACCATTCCAGTCGGTCAGAGCGGTGCGTCTGCAGATCTCAGGTTCTCTGGTATAGTAGACCAGAGGGATGGACAGGAACGGAAGCAGAAATGATCCTCGTTCTACGGCATCTAACATCGGGCCGGACTGCAGCGGTATCCAGCTCCGCACAGGATATAACGAATGATTTAGCTTGCAAAAGATATCCGTATCTTCAAAAACTTCCAGATCTGCCGATACGATTAAATCCGGTAAAATAGCATCCGGGCGAGCAAGATACTCTGACATATGCTCGGGATATCCCAATCCGAAATAGCGTACTTCCAGTTGAATTTCATCAGAAAGCAGGCGCTGAGCCAGCGCATCCAGAAATGTTTTTTCCTGACGATGAAGCACGCAGATGTGGTTCCAGTAAAGCAAGATGTGTCTCATACAAGAGGTTCTCCTTTCCGCAGCAGCGTCTGATATAGGCGCTGTTTTTGGTATTCGGTTTCTAATTGCCGATAGAGGATTTCTTCGGTCGGAGTACGCCTCACTACTGCGGTAATAGCGCCGCCGCTAAGTACGATCCTCTGCTCAGACATAAGAGCAGTATGTGGATCATGTGTTACAACAAGAACCAGTTTGTCCTGTCGGCAAAGTAAATTTAGGGCTTTCTGTTTATCGATCCCGGCATTTTCAATTTCATCAATCAGTACAATGGGGCTGTCGCAAATAAGAGAGATATCCCCGATCATCAGGCTCTGGACTGTCCGCCGCTGAGCTGGTTGAGGTTTTGCTCCAATGATACGGGTTCCGGTGTGATGTCGTTTACAAGTTCCAGAATTTCTTCGGGTGTGGTTTGTCGGCTGCGGCAGCGGGCGTGGAGCTGCAAAAACTCTTTTACCGTTGTGTCCAGAACAAAGCGCATATTCTGCCCAAGATGGGCTACCATCTGTCCCGACAGCATCTGCCGGCGGGAGCGGGATACCGGGGTTCCATCTAACAGAATCGTGCGTCCAGTAACGGAATCCCCCTGAGCCAGCTGTTCTACATCTTTAATAAGCCGGGACTTTCCGGATCCTGTGTTCCCCACAATTGTGTATAACCTGCCGCGTGCAAGATGGATAGATATAAAGTCTTCTGGCTGTCCCTGCCGGTTGCGTCCGGGAAGAATGGTCAGGTTTTCCATAGCGGTGTCTCCTCTCCAAGTTAATTTTCCTACGACTCCCTGTTGAAATGCTCCTCCTACCCGGCGTTCTCCCACACAATAGGAGCAGACACCGCTCGGCATGGTATGGCGAAGTTCGTCTTCTCTGGATCCGCAGTTGGAGGGCTGTTCTAGCAGCACTGTGCCAAACGGTCGGCTCCATATCCGGCTAGACCGTCTACCGGGAAAGCGCCGCTTTTGGGTTCAGCTCACTAATTTCGAGGAAATAATTTCTAGTTCAGCCTGTGAGACCATATCTGTTTTTGTCAGTACACAAAGTCTGCCTGAGTGAGCATAGGGCCAGTTGACCGGGTGCTTTACAACTAGCAGTGCAGTCTAGAACGCAGCCTGCTATCATATGTGTGGTAGCAGGTGAACACCGATGGCATAGCCCGGCCGTTTCAATTACCAGAGTATCGCAGCCCTGGCTATTGGCCCAATCCCACAATTCCGGCAAATTGGATACCAGAAAATGATCTGGGCAAATATCTTCGCTGAGTCCTGTGACGCAGGGGAGGTTCATTTCAGCAAATACAGATGCGTCTTCGCTTGCAGGCAGTCGATTTGCAGACACAGGAGCCTGCGCCCTTATGCTGCAGCAGAGGAATCAGAGAGCGCAAAACAGAGGTTTTTCCTACTGCTGAGGCTCCAGAAAATAAAAAGATGTGATCTAGCATATGTATACTCCTTCCCGACCATGAGGTTAACTGTAACTTACCATCTGTGCAAAGTCCTTGTCAATATCAGATGAGACTGTCACAGATTCTTTTTTTCTTGACAAAATCATTAAAAAGAATGTACAATATCTGTGAGTTAGTAATGACTAATTATATAAAAATGAGGTGAGGTGTTGGAACAAACAGAACTATCCTGCAAATTAGCACTTTCCGCGTTTTTGTCGGACGTTATATTGCCCGAAAAAAGCGTGTTTTCTCAGACCTTTCGGAGCGGACAGATTCTCAGTGATATTCCAAGAGGTATTCCGTCGATCGGACTGATCACTGCGGGAAGAGTCGAGGTTTACTCTGTTGCCTTAGACGGAAAAGACATCCTGCTCAATGAATTGTCGGTTGGGGAGTGTTTTGGAATCTGTAATCTTCTGGCGCGCTTCGAATTGGAAACTGTACTCCGCTGTGCCATAGAAACAGAGGTGCTTTATATTCCCAAATCTGTGCTGCAGGAGGTGATGTCCTGCAACGGCGCTTTTGCATTGCGTTTTGCAGCTGTCTGTAGCGAGAAGATCCAATTTCTTTTGAAACGAATTGAATTGCTTACCATGCAGTCCTGCCGTGGACGGGTGATTGCTTTTTTGCTTGCCGGTCAGAATGAAACAGAGAAGTTATATTTCGCGGTTCCCGGGAAGATCTGGCACGGCATCTGGGAATCAGCCGGGCAGCGTTGTTTCGGGAATTGGCTGCTCTCCAGTCGGCGGGCGCTGTTGAAGCTGCGGAAATCGGTTTTATGTCACAAATTTGAGAGGCTGGAAGAGATGCTCTATTACCCATCGAACACCAAATAAACCAATGCAGAAAGGAACATTATTATGAAAAAATTCTTGTCGTTTGTTTGTTTTCTCTCTCTGTCCGCAGCCTTGCTTGCCGGATGCACCTTGTTTCTCGCGATCCTTCTGTTTCTCAGGAACTTCTGGTCCAGAAGGAGCTTCTGTCAGCCAGTCTGTCCAGATGGAAGCCGCAGAAGTAAATGTTATGGCGCTCAATGGCCCTACATCTATGGGAATGGTGCAGTTTATGACAGAAAATGATGCCAGAACTGAGAAAAACGGCCGCTATAATTTTACCATTACTTCTATGACGGATGAAGTTTCTGCGGCCTTAGCTCAGGGGACAACGGATATTGCTGCGATTCCTGCCAATCTGGCTTCCATCCTTTATCACAATACAAATGGCGGTGTGCAGGTTCTAGCAATCAATACGCTGGGAGTTCTTTATATTACAGAGAGTGGAGATACCGTTCGTTCGGTTGATGATCTGCGCAGAAAAACCATTTATGCAAGCGGTAAAGGCAATACGCCAGAGTATGCGCTGAATTATGTGTTAAGTCAGAATGGGATTGATCCGGTTCGCGATGTGATAATCGAGTGGAAAAGCGAACCGGCAGAATGCTTGGCTGCGCTGACGGCCCAGGAGAATTCCATTGCCATGCTGCCTCAGCCGTTTGTTACTACTGCCCAGAGTAAAAGCGACCGTATCCGGGTAGCGTTGGATCTGACGGAAGAGTGGAACAAACTGCAGGCAGACAGCGTGGATCCTTCTGCGCTGGTTACAGGGGTTGTGGTGGCCCGCACCGCTTTTGTAAAAGAGCATCCCGAGGCTGTTTCCGATTTTCTGGACTGCTGCCAGACTCAGTGGAATATGTCAACAGTAGCATTGATGAAGCGGCAAAAATGATGGACTCCTATGGGATCGTTGCCTCGGAAGTGGCACAGAAAGCGATTCCCTCCTGCAATATTGTTTTTATAGAAGGGAGCGAAATGAAAGAAAAGCTGTCAGGCTATCTCTCCGTCCTGTTTGAACAGAATGTTAAGTCTGTAGGTGGCACTCTTCCTGACGATGATTTTTATTACAAGCGATGACCGGTATGAAGCGCATTGAGATTCTTAGACCCTGGGCAATTTTTGTATGGCTTTTTGTATGGCAGGCAGGTGTGCTGGTTTTGGATCAGCAGATCCTGCTGGTTTCCCCTGTTCGTGTTCTGCTTCGTCTGGTAGAACTGGCTGTAGAGTTGGATTTTTGGAAAGCCGTTGCGTTCTCTACGCTGCGGATTACAGCAGGGTTTTTATTAGGTACAATGGCAGGCACAATGCTGGCTGGGGTTTCTGCCAGACAGCGCATATTGGAAGAATTGCTGGCACCCTTTATGCTAGCAGTGAAATCAATTCCGGTGCTTCGTTTATTATCCTTGCCCTGATATTATTTTCTTCCCGTAACCTGTCTGTCCTTATTTCGTTTCTGATGGTTCTTCCGGTTCTGTATTCCGGTATTCTGGGAGGGCTCCGTGCTATGGACAAGCAGATGTTGGAGATGGTGCAGCTGTTTCGAATTCCTACATTTCGGAGGATCCGCTATGTTTATCTGCCACAGATACTGCCCTATTTTCAGACTGCCTGTTCCTCTGCTCTCGGACTGTGCTGGAAATCGGGAATTGCCGCTGAGGTCATTGGTATGCCCACTGGCTCGATTGGCGAGCAGCTTCAACTGGCTAAGGTTTATCTGGATACGCCGGATCTGTTTGCATGGACGTTGGTAATTGTGTTAATCAGTCTGTTTTTTGAAGGTCTTTTTGATGCTGCTGAAGCGGGCTGCTCGGTATCTGGAGAGGATGTGAGTTATGCAGGATATTATAATTCGTGGATTGTGCAAGTCTTTTGGAGAAAAAGCAGTGCTGTGCAATGTTTCCGGTACATTGGCAGCCGGGCGTATTACCGGACTGATGGCCTTCGGGAGCGGGAAAACCACACTGCTGCGTATCTTATGGGACTGGAACGGGCAGACAGTGGACGGATTGATGGTCTGAACGGTCTTTGCATCAGTGCGGTATTCCAGGAGGATCGTTTGTGCAATCAACTGGATGGCGTATCGAATCTGCGTCTGGTGACTCCGGCACTTGGCCGGGCAGAAGCCGCGAATGCTATGAAGGCGGTTGGACTGTCAGACTGCATCGGTCAGCCTATACGGGAACTGTCAGGAGGACAACGGCGCAGAGTAGCGATTCTCCGTGGGCTTTTGGCTGATTATGACTTCTGATTTTGGACGAACCTTTAGGGGATTGGATCGGGAAACAAAGCGTCTGGTGATGGAAGATACCAGACGTCGGTGTATGGAGCGGACGGTGCTGCTGGTTACTCATGATGCTGCGGAGCTAGAGGTTTTGGGAGTGACCGAGTTACTGACAGGATTAAAGTAAAAGTATGGGCATGTCGTGGCATGAGATTTAAATCTCCTTGACAAACCCGCCCCCCAACGCTATACTAAATAGGCAATTCATTTATAACCCAGTCATAAGCTTTCCACGCAGCCGGGGAGATAGCGGTGCCCTGAACCTGCAATCCGCTCCAGCAGGGGTGATACCTTGCCTCGGGCAGAACATTGCGGAGCTGCCTTATGTAAGTGGCGTTGACGTTTGGGTCTTACGCAACGGGAATCTGTGAACCGTGTCAGGACAGGAATGTAGCAGCACTAAGCAGAAGCTCTCGTGTGCCGTAAGGCAGCCTGGATCGAGCTAACTGCATGAGTAACGTCCGTGATGCCTGCACAAAGCAAGGTGCGTGGATTTTATAATGAATATATGAGACCTGAGAAAAAGCAGCGCGGATCTGGCGGTGTATTCTCAGGCCTTTTTTCGTTTTTATTTTACACTTGCCCCAATATTCCCTTTGCGCTATAATTACAAATGGTATAATATAACCATTCCTGCGTATCAGTGCCCACACGGCCGGTATGCAGAGTCTGACACTCTGAAATGGAGGAACGCAATATGAGAAGAATAGGAATCTTAACCAGCGGTGGCGACTGCCAGGCATTAAACGCTACTATGCGCGGTGTGGCAAAATCCTTATATAATATGCTGGATGATGTAGAGATCATTGGTTTTGAGGACGGTTATAAGGGCTGATGTATGCAGATTACCATATTATGAAGCCATCCGATTTTCCGGTATTCTCACTCAGGGCGGAACGATCCTGGGAACTTCCCGCCAGCCTTTTAAGCAGATGCGTGTGCGGATGAGAATGGTTTGGATAAGGTAGAATCTATGAAGCATACCTATAGAAAGCTGAAACTCAGCTGTCTGGTCGTTCTCGGCGGAAACGGAAGCCAGAAAACAGCCAATCTCCTCAGCGAGGAGGGCCTTAACGTGGTTTCCCTGCCCAAAACCATTGATAATGATCTCTGGGGAACGGATATGACCTTCGGATTTCACAGTGCAGTGGAGATTGCGACCAATGCCATTGACTGTATCCATACCACAGCCGCTTCCCATGGCCGTGTATTTATTGTAGAGGTTATGGGGCATAAGGTAGGCTGGCTTACCCTTTATGCAGGCATTTCTGGCGGAGCCGACATTATCCTTCTTCCTGAAATCCCATATGATATCAACGTAGTCTGCGATGCGATCACAAAGCGTTCCAAAGCAGGCAAGCGCTTTTCTATTCTGGCAGTGGCAGAAGGGGCTATTTCAAAAGAAGATGCCGGCATGACGAAAAAGGAATTAAAGGAAAAGAAAAAGAACGGAGTGGTTTATCCATCGGTTGCCTATGAGATTGGAGCAAGAATCCAGGAGGTGACAGGAAGCGAGGTCCGCGTCACTGTTCCAGGACATATGCAGCGAGGAGGAGAACCCTGTCCTTACGACCGTGTGCTTGCTACCAGACTGGGGGCGCTGCAGCCAGACTGATTGCAGATGAGGAATATGGCTATATGGTGGCTTTAAAAAATAATGAGATTACCAAGGTGCCTCTCTCTGAGGTGGCAGGTAAATTAAAGACCGTGGATCCTGGATGCTCCATGATAAAGGAGGCAAAAATGGTCGGGATCAGTTTCGGAGACGAATAAGGAGCAGGCCCTATGTCATATATGGCTTTATACCGGAAATGGCGGCCGGTGTCCTTTGAGGATGTTAAGGGCCAGGATCCGGTAGTACAGACACTAAAAAATCAGATTACTTCAGATCGGATCGGTCATGCCTATCTGTTCTGCGGAACCAGGGGTACGGGAAAAACCAGTATTGCAAAAATCTATGCCAGAGCAGTAAACTGTGAGCATCCGATCGATGGAAGTCCATGCAACCAGTGTGCTTCCTGCCGCGCCATTTTGGAGGGAAGCTCTATGAATGTGGTGGAGATTGATGCGGCTTCTAACAATGGCGTGGAAAATATCCGGGATATCAGGGAACAGGTACAGTATCCGCCGACAGAGGGAAAATACAGAGTTTACATCATTGATGAGGTTCACATGCTTTCCATTGGAGCTTTCAATGCTTTGTTAAAAACATTGGAGGAGCCGCCGGCTTATGTGATTTTTATTCTGGCGACTACAGAGGTTCATAAGATTCCTATTACGATTTTATCCCGATGCCAGAGATATGATTTTAAGCGCATTTCTCTGGAAACCATTGCAGACCGGTTAAGAGAGCTGACTCAGGCAGAGCAGATCCAGGCAGAAGATAAGGCGCTAATGTATATTGCAAAGGCTGCTGATGGCTCTTTGCGAGACGGCTTAAGCCTGCTTGATCAGTGTGTTGCCTTCCATTACGGCAAACTTCTGACTTATGAAAATGCCCTTGAGGTTCTGGGGGCAGTGGATTCCAGCGTATTCAGCCGTATGTTCAATGCGGTTGCAGATGGGAGAACCCGCGACTGCATCACAGAACTGGAAGAAATTGTAATTCAGGGCCGGGAGCTGGGACAGTTTGTTACAGATTTCATCTGGTATCTGCGAAATCTTCTTCTGGTTCAAAGTGCAGATGATCCAGAGGGGTTAGTGGATCTGTCGGAAGAGAATCTAAAGCAGCTGAAGGCAGATGCTGTTAAGACAGACGGAAATACTTATGCGCTATATACGGGTATTTTCAGATTTGTCCAGACAGCTGCGCTATGCCAGCCAGAAACGTGTTTTGCTGGAAGTGGCTTTGATCCGTCTGACACACCCGGCTATGGAGCCGGATCTGGATTCTGTTTTACAGAGGATTCATCAGCTGGAGGAACAGTTAGAGGATATAGAGGCCAGAGGAATCAGCGCAGGCCAGGGGACTTATGGAGCGGCAGGCAGTATGGCTGCCTTTGGAACTTGTGGCCTTCCGGGGCAGCCGTCAGCCGGCTCCGATCCTGCAGGCAGTTTGCAGCAGTCCCCTTCCGGTGATTCGGGACAGACGTCTGCCGGAATTTCAATGGGTTCAGCGTCAGAAACCATTTCCCTTCCCAAAGCGCAGCTGGAGGATTTAAACCTCATACGCAATGAATGGGCCAAATTGTCCGCAGCATCGGCGGCGGAGCCAGATCCTATCTGCGGGATACCGTAGTAGAACCCGGAGGGGAAGGCTGTCTTACCATTGTATTTTTAGACCCTATGAGCTATGATA
>ENA-OQHP01000471-OQHP01000471.1-human-gut-metagenome-genome-assembly--contig:-NODE-471-length-12967-cov-4.483723_pt1 | contig 12967 bp, 11 predicted proteins | sample MGYA00242563_ERZ504717 | MGnify/ENA primary metagenome ERZ504717 (study PRJEB26092, sample SAMD00036212) | human gut metagenome | host: Homo sapiens | study: EMG produced TPA metagenomics assembly of...
ATTTTATTTTTTATTACACTCATAATCTAATATTTTACACTATTTATTAAAACCTCAACCTATAATCAATAATTTTTATCATTTAGTTTAGTTCCTAATATAATAAATTAAACTAATTTCAAATGTTTTCATTATACTTAAGAAATTTTTTATTTAATTAAACAAAAGACATTGACATTTTGTCTAAATAGTGATACATTCTTAATTAGAAGTTAGCACTCACTATTATAGAGTGCTAACAATAGGGGTGAAAGAAATGCTAGATGAAAGAAAGCAACGCATTCTCCGAGCCATTGTAGATGACTATATATCTACTGCAGAGCCAATAGGCTCCCGAACAATTGCTAAGAAATATAGTTTGGGAATTAGCCCTGCGACAATTCGTAATGAAATGGCAGATTTAGAGACACTTGGTTATATCAAGCATCTCCATACCTCATCTGGGCGTATCCCTCATCAAAAGGTTATCGTTTTTATGTTGATGACTTATTAACATTAGAACAAATGTCGGAGAATGAGATATCTCTTATCAATAATTGGTATGCTACTAAGGTACGTTCTGTTGAAGAAATTTTCCGTGAAACTTCACGTATAATCTCTCAACTGACAAAAAATGTATCTTTAGTTTTAGCTCCACAATTAACGCAAACAGCTTTTCAGTATTTGCGATTTTTACCACTTAATGAACATCAAGTAATAGCTGTCATCATGACAGATGCTGGTTTTATTGATAACAAAATTATCGATATTCCAAGTGGTATTTCTTTTGAGGATTTTGATAATATCGCTAGTATCTTTAATCATTATCTCAAAGGTAAGCGTCTATCAGATATTAGTATGGCATCAATTCGCAAAATTCGTGGTGAAACTGTTAATTCCACAGTTTTCAATGCTATCATTAATATTATAGATGAAGCATTAGCCAAAGATAAGCAAGAACGACTTTATCTAGGTGGTGCAAGAGAATTAATGGAACAGCCTGAATTTCATAATATAGATAAAATAAAAAAACTATTATCTATGTTTGAAGAAAAACATCTTTTATATGATATTTTACATGCACAAAAAGATGAAAGTTTAGCTGTTACCATTGGTCAAGAAAACAAATATAATGATATTAAAGATTGCAGTATTATCAGTGCCACATATCATTTAGATGGTAAACCAATTGCCACATTAGCTGTTTTAGGTCCAACACGTATGGATTATGGCAAAATAATTTCTTTATTAAAATTTATGAATGCTAATCTTGCTGATATTTTCCATAGATTTCATTTGTAATCTATAAAGATTAAACTATTTATTATTAACTAAGAAGGTGGTTGATTCATGGCTACTCCAGAAGAAACTAAAGAAACTATGCAGACTGAAACTACTTCTGATAATGAAGTTAAAGAAACAGTAGAAGAAACTACTACTGAGACTGCTGTAGAAATGATGAAGCAACTTTTGATACAATAAAAAAAGAACTTGAAGCTCAAAAAGAATTATTACAGCAAAGCGAAGACCACTATAAAAGATTGCAAGCTGATTTTGCAAACTTCCGTCGTCGCAATGAAAAAGAACGTGAAGAATTATCTAGTGTAGTCCTTCAAGGATTAATTAAAGATTTATTACCTATCATTGATAATTTTGAACGTGCTTTAGCTGTTGAAGGAGCTGCTGGTACTCCTCTTCATGACGGAATTTCCATGGTTTACAACCAATTAATGGAATCTTTGAAGAAAAATGGTCTTGAAGTTATTAAAGCTGCTGGTGAAAAATTTGATCCTAATTTCCATCAAGCTGTAATGCGCGTTCAAGACCCTGAAAAAGAAGATGATACCATCGAAGAAGAATTCCAAAAAGGTTATATGGTACAAGGTCGAGTAATTCGCCCAAGTATGGTAAAAGTTGTAGCTAATTAATCATTTAATTAACTATAATTAATATAAAATATTTTATTAAATTGCATAACACTTATATTTATATATAGATGTTTTTAGGAGGAATTTATAATGTCCAAAGTAATTGGTATTGACTTAGGTACTACTAACTCTGTAGTCGCTGTTATGGAAGGTGGCGAACCTACAGTTATTACAAACCCAGAAGGTAGCAGACTTACTCCTTCAGTTGTAGGTTTCACAAAAGATGGTGAACGTCTTGTAGGTCAACTTGCAAAACGTCAAGCCGTTTCCAATCCAGATAGAACAATCGCTTCAATCAAACGTCATATGGGCGAAGTTAATTATAAAGTAAATATTGATGGTAAATCTTATACTCCACCAGAAATTTCTGCTATGGTTCTTCAAAAATTAAAAGCTGATGCAGAAAAATATCTTGGCGAAAAAGTAACTCAAGCAGTTATCACTGTTCCTGCTTACTTCAACGATAGCCAACGTCAAGCAACTAAAGATGCTGGTAAAATCGCAGGTCTTGATGTTCTTCGTATCGTAAACGAACCAACTGCTGCTGCTCTTGCTTATGGTCTTGATAAAGGTGAAGATGGTACAATCTTAGTATTCGACTTAGGTGGCGGTACATTTGATGTATCTATCCTCGAACTTGGTGATGGCGTATTTGAAGTAAAATCCACTAATGGTAATACTCATTTAGGTGGCGATGACTTTGACCATGCAGTAATGAATTGGATGGTAGAAGAATTCAAAAAATCCAACGGCATTGACTTATCTCAAGATAAAATGAGTGCTCAACGTCTTATCGAAGCTGCTGAAAAAGCAAAAATCGAACTTTCCAGCATGACTTCTACAAATATCAACTTACCATTCATCACTGCTGATGCAACAGGTCCAAAACACTTAGATTTAACTCTTACTCGTGCAAAATTTGATGAATTAACAGCAGATCTTGTTGAAGCTACAATCGAACCAACTCGTAAAGCTATGGCTGATGCTGGTTTATCCGTTTCCGAAATCGATAAAATCATCTTAGTTGGTGGTTCTAGCCGTATCCCTGCTGTTCAAGAAGCTATTAGAAAATATCTTGGTAAAGAACCAAATCATGGTGTAAACCTGATGAATGCGTTGCAGTAGGTGCAGCTATTCAAGCTGGTATCTTAGCTGGTGAAGTTAAAGACGTATTACTTCTTGATGTAACTCCACTTTCCTTAGGTATTGAAACATTAGGTGGTATTTGCACAAAAATCATTGAAAGAAATACTACTATTCCTACTTCTAAAAGCCAAGTATTCTCTACAGCTGCTGATAATCAGCCTGCAGTTAGCATTCATGTTCTTCAAGGTGAACGTGAAATGGCAGCAGACAATAAAACTCTCGGTCGTTTCGATTTAACAGACATTCCACCAGCTCCAAGAGGAGTTCCTCAGATCGAAGTTAAATTCGATATCGATGCTAACGGTATCGTTCATGTATCTGCAAAAGACCTCGGTACTGGTAAAGAACAAAATATCACTATTCAATCTGATAGCGGTATGAGCAAAGAAGATATCGACCGCATGGTCAAAGAAGCTCAAGCTCATGAAGCTGAAGATAAAAAACGTAAAGAAGAAGTAGAAACTAGAAATAATGCTGATTCTTTAGTATTCCAAGCTGAAAAAGTAATCAAAGATTTAGGCGATAAAGCTGATGCTAATACTGTAGCTAAAGTAAAAGATGGCATTGAAGGCGTTAAAAATGCTCTCAAAGGTACAGATATTGAAGCAATCAAAAAAGCTATGGAAGAATTACAAAAACCTCTTTATGAATTAAGCGCAGCTGCATATCAGCAGGCTCAGCAAGCTCAACAACAAGCTGGCGGAGCAGGTGCTAATGCACAGCAACAGACTCAGACAAAAGATGATGACAATGTTGTTGACGCTGATTTTAAAGATGTAACTGATAAATAATTTAAGTTTAATTAATATAAGAAATATTAATATAAGAAATTCGATGCACATAACTCCAGTTAATCCTTAGCTGGAGTTATGTCAATTAAGCATAAAATCTTTATTTAGGTTTAGGTGGTGCAAAGTGAGTACAAAACGCGATTATTATGAAGTCTTAGGCGTAAGTAAAAATGCTACAGAAGCAGAAATAAAAAAAAGCTACAAAAAAATGGCTCGAAAATATCACCCTGACCTCAATCGTGATAATCCAAAAGAAGCCGAAGAAAAATTCAAAGAAGTAAATGAAGCTTATGAAGTTTTATCCAATCCACAGAAAAAAGCTCAATATGACCAATTTGGTCATGCAGCTTTTGATGGTACTGGTGGAGCTGGCGGTGGCTTTGGCGGTTTCGGCGGTTTTGGTCAAGGTGGCTTTGGTGGAGAAGGTTTTGGCGATATCTTTGACATGTTCTTTGGCGGTGGTGGTGCTGGCGGTTCTGCTCGCCGTCGTGGCCCAGAACGTGGTTCTGATTTACGCTATAATTTATCTATTTCCTTTGAAGAAGCTGCATTTGGTAAAACAGTAGAACTCCATATTCCTCGTACAGAAAAATGTTCTAGTTGTAATGGTACAGGTGCTGCTGCTGGTACCCATCCTGAAACTTGCCCTGATTGCCATGGTACAGGTCAAGTACAATTCACTCAAAATACACCATTTGGTCGCATGGTAAATCAGCGTACTTGTTCCCGTTGCAGTGGTACAGGTGAAATCGTTAAAACACCATGTAAAGATTGTAATGGTAAAGGTGTTAAATCTGTTCGCTCTAAAGTTGAAGTTAAAATCCCTGCTGGTGTAGATACAGGAAACCGTATCCGCGTAGCTGGCGAAGGTGAAGCAGGTGTTCGTGGCGGCTCTACTGGTGATTTATACGTATATATCACAGTAAAAGATCATAAATTCTTTAAACGTGAAGGCACTGAAATCATCTGCGAAGTTCCTATCACTTTTGTACAAGCTTCCTTAGCGATACTATAGAAGTGCCAACTCTTGATGGTAAAGTAGAAATGAAAATACCAGCTGGTATCCAGTCTGGTACAATAATGCGTTTAAAAGGAAAAGGTATTCCATTCCTTCGCGGTGCTGGTCGTGGCGATCAACATGTTCGCATTAAAGTTTTAACTCCACAAAAACTTACTGACAGACAAAAAGAACTTCTTCGTGAATTTGCTGGTATTAAAAATGATAAAGCAAATCCAGAACAAGAAAGCTTCTTTAAGACTTTAAAAAATCTCTTTAAATAAAAAAATGACTCCTAGTAATTATAACTAGGAGTCATTTTATTATTTATTTTTATCTATAAATTCTAAAGCCATTTCCGCATTTGACCTTGCTAAACTACGCAATTTAGCCATTCGCTTCAAATTCTGATTGCGATATATTTCTTTATTATTCCATTTAGCATTAATTTCTTGCATCAAAGCTTCCACTGTTACATTCTCTAAATCGCCTACAACATCTTCATCAATGGATTTTAAAAATCTATCAATTTTAGGATCATATGATATACCTATCATTGGCGTGCCCATCACACCTGCAAAAATCAATGCATGAAGGCGAATGCCAATCATTAAATCCATGTTTCCTACTAATGACATTAATTCCCTTGTTGTAAAATCTTCTTTCAAGATACATGCCGGCTGTTTCATTTTAACTACAATTTTTTAGCAGCCTTTACATCTTCTGGATATTGCATTGGCATAAAAACAATCTGAGCATTTAATTTCGTTACTGCTTCATCAGCCACTTCTGCTAAGACGTCTTTATAATGTTGCCATTCACGCCATTCACGCACAGATATACCAATTATCGGCTTAGTGAGTGAAATATGTGATTTCTTAAAAATCTCTCGCCCACTTTTTTATCTACTGCATTTATTGCTAACACTGGATCTGCTGTAGCTTTTATCGGTGGTTTTACAATCTTAAGCATATCCAATTCTTTTAATGAATCTTTATCGCGAACTGTAATCAAAGCACTATGATTGCCAAACCATCTCATCAAGCGTCTTGCGAATTTACCATAAATAGGGCCAATACCTTGAGCATATAACATTATCGGTGTATGAACTAATTTAGCTAAAAATAATACACCCATATAATAATATAAGCTTCGACCGCTAGTTACATTTTGTAATAAGCTACCACCACCACTTATAAGTAAATCCGCCTTTTTCAACACTTTCAAAATATCTACTACATTTAACCAATTAACTGCATCAACACTATGGCGTTTTCTTGTATATTCTGGGTCTGATGAAATAACTGTAATATGAAGTTTTGGATTAAGCTCTGAGAATACTTCTAACATTGCAGATAGCATAGCTTCATCGCCTGCATTTTTAGAACCATAATACCCAGAAATTACAATATTATTCATTCAAAGACTTACTCCTATCTGATGAAGATGCAATATATTGCCATAAATACAATGCACCCATGACAACACAGCCTATGACAGCACCCCATAAAGCACCATCAAAGCCTCTCATTAATGACATAAATACCGGCGTACGCATATGTGCAAAAGTTTCTACCATAGAACCTTGTCCAATAGTCGCTACTATAGATAAAATAAAGAAGATAGCTGCTGGCCACTTACGATACCATGCCATGATCATTATTATAAGCGCTGGATGACCAATAAAAATTTCTTTTGAACGAGGTCTTGCATAAAACGCTTGTTCTAAGAAAGCTCTTATTTTCAATTCTATGCCAGGAACAGGAACGCCAGCTGTATGACCGGAACGACCGATAAAGATAACAGCTACAATCATAGCTATCAAAAATCCTACTAAAGCTTTTACAGATACAGTCATATTCAATATACGTTTAGCCTGTTCTTTAAAAGCTGGTGGTGTTAATAAATTATCACCGAATATATCAAAACGTTGCATAAAGCTATAGCCACTAAAATAATTGGCAATACAAATGTTAACTTGATACCACGGAAAATACTCATTTCCAAGAAGAATTCTACATCAGATAAAATACCAGATAAGAACATTGCCCCCATCATAGAAACAACACTTGCACAGACAATAGCTTTCACTGCTTTTAATAATAATGGACCAAATTTTAATTTACCAATTAGATGATTTCTACGAATTACATCTAATTGACTTATCATACCAATAGCAGGGAAAACATTTGCCGCAGCTAAAGCAGCCATTATACGAATTGTAGAGCCCTTTCCTATCAATACTGGAACAGCTGTTATTACAAAGCAGATTGCTAATAAAATATACTGTTTTTTATTTGATAAGCTTGGATAAACCAAAGAAATATACAATACACAAGCACTACAAATACCTAAAAGCATTATAACTTGCAAAATTGTATTGCCAAAGAACGGCTCAAAATGACTAGCAGGCCCAATAGTGAAACCTTTAGATTCAAGTTTTGCTTTTGTATCTGAAATATATTTCATATTTGTAGCTAATAAGGACATATCACCTTCAGGTTTTTCATAAATACGCATTAAATCTATACGTATATTACGTTCTTCATCAGTGTTTGCCCAACGCTCAACAGCTACATCCATTTTCAATTTTGGCTGTTCATCTTTTGGTATAGTATATAATCTAGCGACTTTATAGTCTAAACCTCTAGCAATATCATATAAACCATCTTGTGGATAAAATTGCAATTGTGTAACATGTTCAATCATACCAAGAGTGATATCTCTTTCTTTCATCAACTCAATAGTACGTTCAGTATTATGCAAACCACCTAATGTTTCAGAACCAGAAAATACTATTTCTGATATTTTGAAATCCTTTAAACGGTCAAAAACTGCATTGATATCATCATCTGTTACATTCTTATAGTTACTAGGTCTAGCCAACACATAAAAACCTGCATCATTAACAGCCTTCATTTCATCAGTTGGCATTCCTAAATTCATTTTTAATAACTCTGTATAATTAGCTTTTACTGCTAATATTTCTTGATTTCCTAAATCTAGAACATTTACTCTCTCTTTGCCTAAGCGTCTAAATAAATCTTCTTTTACTTCTGTATATGTTTGCTTATCATGTCCTACAACATATACTTCGTCAGCTTTTATAGTACCTTGCTGAACTAAAGTACGCCATGCAGGATCACTTAAAGTTCCACTATAATAATTTTCTAGTACAGAACTACCTGCAATAGCCATAGCTTTGCCATTTTTATTCAATTTTTCAAATGTAGTTTCATATACAGCAAGTGAAGAAATGCCTGCCTGTTTTGCTTGAGATAATACTTCCTCTACTGGTATTCCTTCTACCTGAGCTAATTTAACCATATCTTCATAATCAATGGCTAAATCCACTGTCATATTTGCTTTTTCTACACTATTACGTTGAATATTTACACCAATAGCAGCTATTAGGCCAATTATTATACAAACAATCAACAAACGATTATATTTAAACTTTGTCAATCTCTATTCCACCTTACTTATTACTTATTGATGCCTGCCTCAATAAGTACTTGACCATTTTGCTGTTCTACTCTAGTAAATTTTGCACCTTCTAATGGTAATTTATCTGTTGAAACTAAGAATATATCTTTGGTGAAACTTATACCAATTTTACCAAACAATCTGTTTTCTGTATTAGCATCTGTAATGCGGAAAAGTAATTTTTTCCTTCCACTACAATAATACCTTTTACATTGATAGTTGCTTCTTGCCCTAAGAAAGAAATTTTTCCTGTAGCTTCAACATTATCAGGTGTAATTTTTACTGCTATATCAGAAATTTTATCTACTTCTTTTGCTAATAATTGGGCTAAATTATTTTCATCGATTAGACCTGTTATTGTTAAATTATCAGCTGAGTTTATCACCAATCTACGAGCTAATAATAAATCTTGTACGCTAATCTCTATATTTTCGCCCTTTAAAGATAACTCATTTAAATTTACTTTATCTAATTTTATATTTGTAGCTTCAATATCTATATTATCTACTTGACCAAATAGCATCATAAAGCTAGGTGATGTTTCTATATTGGCATTAACAGAATCAGTTTGCAAACTTCTTTCTATACGTCCAGATATTTGATTACTTATATATGTTGGTAATATATAAGTTGCACCTGCCAATGCTATTACAACTACAAGGATTAAACCAATTAATAATTTTCGCAAATTCAAGATACCTCGTATTTTAAATTATATGATTAGCTTTTGCATGTAGATAAGATTCAATAAATTTATTGATATCTCCGTCCATTACGCCTTGTGTATCACTTGTTTCTGTATTTGTTCTATGGTCTTTACTAAGTTATATGGGTGGAATACATAAGAGCGAATCTGGCTAACCCATTCAATTTTGCTGGTCACCTTCAAGTGCTGCAAGTTCTTTTCTTCTTTTCTATTTCAAGTTCAAAGAGTCTAGCACGAAGTAAACGCAAACATTGTTCACGGTTTTGTAACTGAGAACGTTCACTTTGACATTGTGCTACAACACCTGTTGGAATATGTGTCATACGTACAGCAGAGTCAGTTTTATTGATATGCTGTCCACCTGCACCACTTGCACGATAAGTATCTACACGTACATCAGCCATATTGATATCCACTTCTACATCATCATCAATTTCTGGCATAACATCACAAGCAGAGAAAGATGTATGTCTACGGGAGTTGGCATCAAATGGAGAAATTCTAACTAAACGATGAACGCCTTTTTCTGATTTTAAATAGCCATAAGCATTATGACCTTTAATCAATAAAGTAACAGATTTTACCCCAGCTTCATCACCTGGTAATAAATCTGCTGTTTCTACGCTAAAGCCATTGCGTTCTGCCCAACGTCCATACATGCGTAATAACATCTGTGTCCAATCTTGCGCTTCTGTTCCGCCAGCACCTGCATGTAGAGTCAAAATTGCATTATTAGCATCATATTTTCCTGATAATAATAATTCTAATTCCAACTGTTCTATAGCTTCATTGATTTCTTTAATCTCTGCTTCTACATCATCGCAAACAGTTTCATCTTTATCTTCCATGCCCATTTCCCATAAAATCTGCATTTCTTCAAATTTATGGAGAATGTTTTTATATTTGTCTACACCAGCTTTGACACCATTTAATTCTTGAGTGATTTTTTGGGCTTGGTCTGGATCGTCCCAAAAAGTAGGTTCACCCATTTTATATTCTAGCTCAGCAATTTTTTCTTCTTTGCGAGCGATGTCAAAGTGAATCCCCCATTTCAGTGAGCTTTTTTTCTATCGCTACAATCGTAGTGTGTAAATCTTCTAGCATCATTTCACTTCCTTTTTTATTTTTAACTAAAATAAATAAAATTATTTATAGGCAAAAGCTCTATTAAATTAAATAAAAATAGAGCTTTTCCTTATCATTATATATTAATTATTTATTTTTGCCACAACAGTTTTTATATTTTTTACCGCTACCACAAGGACAAAGGTCATTTCTACCTATATTATTGCTTTTTGCCTGTGGAGATTTAGAAATACTTTCACCATGATTTACAGTTGCATTTTTCAAACGGTCTTCTGGCTGTGGTTGTTCACGAACAACATTTACACGATACATCAATTTTGCAATATCTTCTTGAATATTATCGATCATTGCTTGGAACATATCATGACCTTCAATTTTATATTCAACTAATGGATTTCTTTGACCATAAGCACGCAAGCTAATACCTTCACGAAGCATATCCATATGATCTAAATGTTCCATCCATTTATTATCTACAACTTTAAGCATAATGATGCGTTCTAAATCACGCATTACTTCACTGCCGAATAATTTTTCACGATTATCATAATTATCTTTAGCTATTTTATATAAAGTTTCTTTTAATTCATCACGACTCATCGCTTCTAATTGTTCTTTTACTAGAGTTCCTTTTGGTGCATAAATATCTTCTGCTTCTTGGATTAAACCATCTAATGTCCATTCTTCCGGATAAAGTTTTTCATTAGCATATCTATCCATCTGACTGTCAATTATACGTTTAACCATTTCAATGATATTTTCATAGAGATTTTCACCAAGTAAAATCTTACGACGTTGGTCATAAATAACTTCACGCTGTTGATTCATGACATCATCATATTCAATGACATGTTTACGAATATCGAAGTTACGTGCTTCAACTTTTTTCTGTGCCTGTTCAATGGAACGAGTAACTAATTTATGTTCAATTGGATCATCTTCACCCATGCCAAGTTTTTCCATGATATTGGCGATATTATCAGAACCAAATAGACGCATTAAATCATCTTCTAAGGATAAGAAGAAACGTGATGCACCTGGGTCACCTTGACGACCAGCACGACCACGTAACTGATTATCAATACGACGAGATTCATGACGTTCTGTACCAATTACATAAAGACCGCCAACTTCTGCTACGCCTTCACCTAAGCTGATATCTGTACCACGACCAGCCATGTTAGTGGCAATAGTTACGGCACCTTTTTGACCTGCGTCTTTGATGATTTCAGCTTCCATTTCATGATATTTAGCATTTAATACTTTATGGTCTATACCTTGTCTTTTCAATTGTGCACTTACTTCTTCAGATTGAACGATAGAAGTTGTACCTACTAAGACTGGCTGACCTTTAGCATGACATTCTTTTATTGTATTGATTACTGCTTTCATTTTAGCTTTTTTAGTTTTATAAATAACATCAGGATAATCAATACGTTTAATAGGTTTATTTGTAGGTACTACAATTACTGGTAATTTATAAATCTTTAAGAATTCATTTTCCTCTGTTTTTGCTGTACCTGTCATACCAGCTAATTTTTCATACATACGGAAATAATTCTGGAAAGTAATTGTTGCTAAAGTTTGAGATTCACGCTGAATTTTTACACCTTCTTTAGCCTCAATAGCTTGATGTAAACCTTCAGAATAACGTCTACCAAACATCAAACGACCTGTAAATTCATCAACAATGACGATTTCACCATCACGAACAACATAATCGCGGTCGCGTTTCATCATTGCTTTGGCACGAAGTGCTTGTGTAAAGCAGTGAGACATTTCTATATTAGCACTATCATATAAGTTTTTAATATTTAATGCTTTTTCTACTTTTGCTACAGCAGAATCATTAGGAGAAACTGTTTTTTCTTTTTCATTTAAAACATAATCTTCTCCTTCTTTTAAATTTGCTACAGCTTTTGCCATGATAGCATACATATCAGTAGATTTTGCACCAGGACCAGAAATAATAAGTGGTGTTCTAGCTTCATCAATTAAAATACTATCCACCTCATCGATGATAGCATAATTTAATTCACGTTGTACCATCTGTTCTTTAGATACAACCATATTATCTCTTAAATAGTCAAAACCAAATTCATTATTTGTACCGAAAGTAATATCACAATTATAAGCAAATTTACGAGAAGGAAAATCCATATCATGAGTGATTAACCCAACTGTTAATCCTAAAGAACGATATAATCTACCCATCCATTCGCTATCACGTTTTGCCAAGTAATCATTAACTGTAATCATATGCACGCCTTTACCAGTTAATGCATTTAAATATACAGCTAATGTAGCTACTAATGTTTTACCTTCACCTGTACGCATTTCAGCATTTTACCTTCATGTAGGCAAATACCACCAATCATCTGTACGTCAAAATGACGCATACCAAGCACACGTCTAGAAGCTTCACGAACAGTTGCGAAAGCTTCTGGCAAATACTATCTAAAGATTCACCATTTGCTATACGGTCTTTAAAGTCACTTGTTTTTCCATATAATGAGCCATCGCTCAGCTGTTTCATTTGCGGTTCTAAAGCGTTTATTTTTTCTACAATACCGCGCATACGGCGAATTTCACTTTCATTATTATCGCCTAAAAATCTTTTAATAAAGCCGAACAAAAATCTCAACCCCTAACAAAATCATATTTTAATGTAGTATAACTAAAACATCTAAATCTATTTATCCTAAAAAATCTAAGATAATTTACTATCTACAAACTAAAATATTATAGATGTAAAAATTATATACAAATAAAACTACATCAAATTTTATCAAACAATGCTTAATAAGTCAAAGATAGTCATTATTTTATTTAACTTATTTATATAAAA
>ENA-OQHP01000472-OQHP01000472.1-human-gut-metagenome-genome-assembly--contig:-NODE-472-length-12962-cov-2.170861_pt1 | contig 12962 bp, 17 predicted proteins | sample MGYA00242563_ERZ504717 | MGnify/ENA primary metagenome ERZ504717 (study PRJEB26092, sample SAMD00036212) | human gut metagenome | host: Homo sapiens | study: EMG produced TPA metagenomics assembly of...
ATTTGCGGTTTGTGCCGAGACAGTTATTGCCAGCCAGGCACACATTAACTGATGATTTTTTCATATAGCGTATTTCTTTTAACAAAGATAAGCGGGATGAGAATATTTATTTATATTTGCAAATTCATTTTTCGATAATATCCATAGATAAAAACGATAAGGAAATGGAACTGCGTCAATTGAAATACTTTAAAGAGGCCTGCGAACTACAGAACTTTTCAGAGGCTGCGCGTGTGCTGCACATCTCTCAAGTACCCTTTCACAGCAAATCAAACAGCTGGAAGATGAGCTGGATGTGCTGCTGTTCGACCGCATCGGCAAGCGAATTGTACCCACAGAGGCCGGGTTGGCTTTTCTGCCTTATGCTGTCAGGGCAATACGTGATGCGGAAAACGGAAAACAGATTATTCGCGACCTGAAAGGTATTGAAACGGGAGTGCTTCATGTAGGAGTGACTTACAGCATGAGTCCGTTATTGATTGCAGCGTTGGGATTATTTTCCAAGACTTATCCCAAAATAAAGGTCAATGTCAGTTTTGGCACTTCCGAAGAGTTGTTGGACAGATTAGAGGCAAATCAGTTGGATTTTGTGTTGTCCTTTAAACCGGAAGGCGTGTCAGAGCATATGGAAACCATGCCTTTGTTCTCTTCCATGCTCCGCTTTATTGTGCATTGTTCTCATCCGTTGGCCGAATTGTCGTCCATCACCTTGAAGCGGCTTTCTGAAACTCCCCTGATTCTGCCGGGAAAAGGATTTGCCACCCGAAAAAGAATAGACGACCTGTGCCGGAAGCATCAGTTGGAGCTGACGGTAGGCGTGGAGATGAATGACGTGCATACCATCATTCATACCTTGCGCGAAGGCTATTGGGGAACGATATTGACGCAGGCGGCTGTACGGGGAGAAGAGAACCTGGTACAAATTCCGATACTATGTGCCGACAAACTGACTTCACAGGGCTTTTTGTTCTGGGCACAGGGAGATTACCGTAAGAAATCGGCATTGGCTTTTGCTGATTTTCTCCGAAAAGTGGCAGGAGGAGAAGAGAGAAGCTAAATAATGATAAGATGTAAAAAAGACAGGTTCCTGTTTCTCTTAATCCGTTCTGAATTATTAACTTTGTCGGTCGATAAAAACTAAAACAGAAACACAGCGCTATGCCATTAAATTTACCCGATAAACTGCCCGCAATTGATTTGCTGAAGGAGGAGAATATTTTCGTTATCGATAATTCTCGTGCCAGCTCACAGGATATTCGTCCGCTGAAAATTGTGGTGCTGAACCTGATGCCCATCAAGATTACTACAGAAACCGATTTGATTCGTTTGCTTTCGAACTCTCCTCTTCAGATAGAGGTGAGCCTGATGAAGCTGAAAAGTCATACGTCAAAAAATACGCCGGTGGAACACATGAAAGCTTTCTACCGTGATTTTGAACTGATGAAGAATGAGAAGTTCGACGGAATGATTATTACGGGTGCGCCGGTAGAACATCTCGATTTTGAGGATGTAAATTATTGGGATGAAATCACGGAGATTTTCGAATGGACCCGTACGCATGTGACTTCTACTTTTTATATCTGCTGGGCAGCACAGGCGGGATTGTATTATCATTATGGCATTCCGAAATATCCGCTGGAAAAGAAAATGTTCGGAATTTTTGAACATCATATCTGCGACGGATTCCAGCATTTACCTATTTTCCGTGGGTTTGACGATGTGTTTTATGTACCGCACAGCCGTCATACGGAAGTCCGTCGGGAAGACATCGAGAAGTGTGAAGGCTTGCAGGTGATTTCGGAATCGGCCGACTCAGTGTACACATTGTGATGGCTCGCGGCGGACGTGAGTTTTCGTGACCGGACATTCCGAATATTCTCCTTATACTTTGGACACGGAGTATCGCCGTGACCTGGATAAGGGACTTCCTATTGAAATGCCTCGAAACTATTATCGTGAGGACAATCCGGAGAAAGGACCGCTGGTACGCTGGCGAAGTGTGGCCAACCTCTTGTTCTCCAATTGGTTGAACTATTATGTATATCAGGAAACTCCTTACGACATCAATCAGATAAAATAATGCTCAGACAACGTCCTATCGAACTGCTTGCTCCGGCAAAGAACTTGGAGTGTGGAATGGAAGCCATTAATCATGGTGCCGATGCGGTGTATATCGGTGCACCTCGTTTTGGCGCGCGTGCAGCTGCCGGAAATTCCCTGGAAGACATTGAAGCCTGGTGCGTTACGCACATTTGTATCGGGTGCGTATTTACGTGACTGTCAATACAATTTTGAAAGATGAGGAACTGGCAGAAACGGAGAAAATGATTTGGGATTTGTACCGGATTGGGGTGGACGCCTTGATTGTGCAGGATATGGGGATTACCCGTCTGAATCTTCCTCCGATTCCTTTGCATGCCAGTACGCAGATGGACAACCGCACTCCGCAAAAGTGAAATTCCTGGCTGAGGCAGGTTTCCGTCAGGTGGTGTTGGCCCGTGAACTGACGCTTGATGAAATTGCAAAGATTCATGCAGCTTGTCCGGAAACACCGCTGGAAGTGTTTGTACACGGAGCCTTGTGCGTAAGCTATAGCGGACAATGTTATGTCAGCCAGGCTTGCTTTGGCCGTAGTGCCAACCGGGGAGAGTGTGCACAGTTCTGTCGCCTGAGTTTTGATATGGTAGACGCCGACGGGAAAATGATTGCCCGGGGCAAACATCTGTTGTCCTTGAAAGATATGAATCAGAGCGAGAACCTGGAAGCCTTGCTGGATGCCGGTGCTTCTTCACTGAAAATAGAAGGACGTTTGAAGGATGTGGCCTATGTAAAGAATGTGACGGCTTACTATCGCCAGAAACTGGATGCGATATTCAAACGCCGCAAAGAATATATACGTGCTTCTTCCGGCACGGTCCGGCTGGCTTTTCGTCCGCAATTGGACAAGAGTTTCAGCAGGGGCTTTACCGATTATTTCCTGCACGGACGTACACCGGATATTTTCTCCTTCCATACGCCAAAGTCGCTAGGTGAGGAAATGGGGGTGGTGAAGGAAGTACGCGGCAACTATTTTACCGTGGCAGGTGTCAAACCTTTCAGTAACGGTGACGGACTTTGTTATCTGGATGAGGCGGGAAAACTGCATGGATTCCGGGTAAATCGCGTAGAAAACAATAAACTTTATCCGCAGGAAATGCCACGCCTTCGACCGAAGACCAAGCTTTACCGTAACTTTGACCAGGAGTTTGAACGAGTGATGCAGAAGAAATCGGCAGAGCGAAAGATGGCCGTGGCCATGGCATTGGAAGAAAACAATTTCGGATTTACACTGACTTTGACCGATGAGGACGATAATAGCATCAGCGTGACGTTGCCGTACGAAAAAGCACCGGCCCGTACACCCCAGGCTGAAAACCTGAGAAATCAGTTGGGCAAGTTGGGAAATACGCCTTTTGAACTGGAACGTTTGGATATTTCTTTATCGGGCGACTGGTTTATTCCTTCGTCAGTGCTTGCAGATTTACGTCGTACGGCAGTGGAGAAACTGCTGGAGGCTCGTCGTATCAACTATCCGCAGGAAAGAGTCCGTTTCCCGAAAACAGTTCATGCCTTTCCGGCAGGCGAACTGACCTATTTAGGTAATGTGATGAACGGCAAGGCGCAGGCTTTCTACCATGACCATGGAGTGAAGCGCGTGGAGCCGGCTTTTGAAAAGGAAGCACAGCTGATGCGGTGTTGATGTTCTGCAAGCATTGCCTGCGTTATAGCATGGGATGGTGTCCGGTGCATCATAAGGTGAAGTCGCCTTATCGTGAGCCGTATTATCTGGTAAGTACGGACGGACGACGTTTCCGCCTTGATTTTGACTGTAAGGTTTGTCAGATGAAGTCTCATTGGATAATCGGGCATCTTCATGAAGCACTTACGATATTTTCTGGGCATACTCTTTCTGTTGCTGTGTATGACGGCCTGTCATTACCGCACCACCTTGTCTTCGGCTGTGAAGAACGGTTCGGAAGACTCGGTTGCCGTGTCGGTACAGAAAGAACGCCCGTATGCACTGAACAGCAATTTTCGTGTGACAGCTGATACGCTCTGGTTGCGTCTGCTTCCGTTGCTCGACTCTATCCGGTAAGGGAAGGAGATGAACTGGTGGTGGCTGAAATATCGCTGCGCACGGAAATGCAGGATGACTCTGTGTGGGTGAAGGTGGCACGCGACCAGGAAACCATAGGCTGGATTCCGGAACATCAGCTTTTGACGCACATTGTCCCTGTAGACCCGATATCACGTTGCATCCACTTGTTCAGTAATTCACACACCTTACCGTTCTTTCTGGTATTGGCAGTGTTCTTCCTTTGCTTTGTGTACCGTGCCGTACGGCGCAAGCAGATAAACTCATCTGGCTGAACGACATAGACAGTGTGTTCCCCATTACGTTGTCATGGTTGCTTGTGGCAGCTGCTACACTTTATAACAGCATGCAGCATTTTGTGCCGGAAACCTGGGAGCGGTATTATTATGACCCGTCCCTGAATCCGTTCGACCTGCCTTTTGTATTAGGGTTGTTTGTGCTCAGTGTGTTCTTTATTTTGCTGTTAGGAGTCGCTTTGCTGGATGATTTGTTTCATCAGACCTCTTTTGAAGTAGCCTTCTTCTATCTGCTGGGACTGGCTTCCTATTGCATATTTCTTTATATCTTCTTTACTTATTTATGGGTGTACCTGGCTTATGTGGGCTTTATCGGATATACCTTGTGGTGTATTCGTCAGCTCAGGAAATCGCACGGTTATCCATACGCCTGTGGTTCTTGTGGCGCAAAAATGAGATCGAAAGGCATTTGCCCGCACTGTGGCGCATTGAATGAGTAAGAATCGGCAGAATTTTGTAATTTTGCATTTTCCAAAATCAAAAATCTTAAAACGTACCAAATATGATTAGTATAGATGGACTGACCGTAGAATTCGGAGGGACCACCTTGTTCAGTGACCTGAACTTTCAGATTAACGAGAAAGACCGTATCTCCCTGATGGGTAAAAATGGTGCCGGAAAATCGACACTTCTTAAAATTTTGGCAGGCGTTCGGCAGCCACCCGTGGAAAAGTGACGGCACCGAAGGACTGTGTGATTGCCTATCTGCCCCAGCACCTGATGACGGAGGATGGCCGTACGGTGTTTGAAGAAGCCTCTCAGGCGTTTGCCCATTTGAAAGAAATGGAAGAAGAGATAGAGCGGATGAACAACGAACTGGCCACTCGTACGGATTATGAGAGTGACTCCTATATGGCTTTAATCGAGAAAGTGGCAGCCATGAGCGAGAAGTTCTATGCCATCGACATGACGCATTTTGAAGAAGATGTGGAGAAGGCTTTGCTGGGACTGGGATTCTTGCGGGAAGACTTTAACCGTCCGACCAGTGATTTCAGTGGAGGATGGCGTATGCGTATCGAACTGGCCAAGCTGTTGCTGCAGAATCCGGACGTCCTTTTGCTGGATGAGCCTACCAACCACCTGGACATTGAATCTATCCAGTGGCTGGAAGATTTTCTGATTAACAGTGCCAAGGCCGTGGTAGTCATCAGTCACGACCGTAAGTTTGTCGATAATATTACCACACGTACTATTGAAGTCACGATGGGGCGCATCTATGATTATAAGGTGAACTATTCTCAGTATCTTGTATTGCGGAAGGAACGCCGTGAGCAACAGATGAAGCAGTATGAGGAACAGCAGAAAATGATTCAGGAAACCAAGGATTTTATCGAACGCTTCAAGGGTACATACAGCAAGACGCTTCAGGTACAGAGCCGTGTGAAGATGCTGGAGAAACTGGAACTGATAGAGGTGGACGAAGAAGATACTTCGGCCTTGCGTTTGAAGTTTCCTCCCTCTCCGCGTAGTGGAAACTATCCGGTTATCATGGAAGGAGTCGGTAAAACATACGGCGATCATGTAGTCTTTAAAAATGCCAATCTGACCATTGAGAGAGGAGATAAGGTGGCATTCGTCGGAAAGAACGGAGAAGGAAAGTCTACTTTGGTGAAATGTATCATGAATGAAATAGATCATGAAGGTACGCTGACGTTGGGGCATAACGTACAAATCGGATACTTTGCACAGAACCAGGCATCCTTGCTGGATGAAAATCTGACGGTGTTCCAGACTATTGACGATGTAGCCAAAGGTGAAATCCGTAATAAATCAGAGACCTGCTGGGAGCATTCATGTTTGGTAGTCCGGAGGCTTCCATGAAAAAGGTAAAAGTGTTGTCAGGAGGAGAACGTACCCGTCTGGCGATGATAAAGCTTTTATTAGAGCCGGTCAACCTGTTGATTTTGGACGAGCCGACCAATCACCTGGACATGAAAACAAAGATATTCTGAAGCAGGCACTGGTAGATTTCGACGGCACACTGATTGTCGTATCTCACGACCGTGACTTCCTGGATGGGCTTGTGACGAAGTATATGAATTCGGAAACCAGCGTGTGAAAGAACATTTGTGTGGCATTTATGAATTCCTGGAGACGAAAAAAATGGAAAACTTGCAGGAACTGGAGCGTAAAAATGCCTGAAATCACCCTTTTTTAGAGAAAAAACAGGGATTTGAGAAAAAAGTTCCCAAATGTTTTGCAGGTTTAAAATAAGTTACTACCTTTGCACTCGCAATCGGGAAATGACCGATGCGGCAAAGGATTGATTCGCTAGCTCAGCAGGTAGAGCACAACACTTTTAATGTTGGGGTCCTGGGTTCGAGCCCCAGGCGGATCACTCAGAGAAAAGCGGTTATCTTGAAAAAGATAATCGCTTTTTTCGTGTTTGTATGATGCTATAAATGTACTTTTGGGTCAACGTAAAAACGGGTCAACGTAAAAACCTGAGGGCTTCATTGTTTAGGCATAAATTTTAGTCAGTCTGAACAAAAAGAAAGCCGCCGGTGTTGTGCGGCGGCTTTTGTACATAATGTAAGTTTAGTTAAGCCCTTTGTATGATTTACGTGCGGCTTCTTCCCTTGTTAAAAAGGGGGGATTCTGTAAAGGAGTTATGTCATATCAACAAGCGGAAGGGTGAAATTGTTCATCCATTGTATTAAAAAATATGTTTATAAAAAAGCTTGATAATGACTTCCCGTTTTTTTCTGTACTTTTGCACCCGAAAATCATAACAACTAAATAACATACATACAGAATGGGTGGTTTTTTCGGAACAGTCTCTAAGGCTGAATGCGTGACCGATTTATTTTACGGTACGGATTATAATTCACATTTAGGAACGAAACGCGCCGGAATGGCGACATACGCCGAAGGCGAGGGTTTCATACGTTCGATTCACAATCTGGAGAGTTCTTATTTTCGCACGAAGTTCGAGAGTGAACTTCCTAAATTCAAGGGAAAGGCAGGAATCGGTGTCATCAGTGATACGGATCCGCAACCGATGATGATTAATTCTCATCTGGGGCGTTTTGCCATTGTAACGGTAGCGAAGATTAACAACATGGACGAACTGGTGCAGGAATTGTTGAGCAACAATATGCACTTCTCGGAGATGAGCATGGGAAAAACCAACCCTACGGAGCTGGTAGCATTGCTTATTGTGCAAGGAAAGGATTTTGTGGATGGTATTGAAAATGTATTCAACAAAATCAAGGGTTCCTGCTCTATGCTGATTCTGACTGAGGACGGTATCATCGTGGCTCGTGACAAGTGGGGACGTACGCCAATTATCATTGGAAAGAAGGATGGCGCATACGCTGCCACCAGCGAATCAAGCAGTTTGCCGAACCTGGATTTTGAAATCGACAAATATGTAGGACCGGGTGAAATTCTGCGCATGCGTGCTGACGGTCTTGAACAGCTTCGCAAACCGAATGAGAAGATGCAGATCTGCTCTTTCTTGTGGGTGTATTATGGTTTCCCTGTTTCTTGTTATGAAGGTAAGAACGTGGAAGAGGTTCGTTTTATGAGCGGATACAAGATGGGACAGACGGATGAGTCTGAAGTGGACTGTGCCTGCGGTATCCTGATTCGGGGGTAGGTATGGCTTTGGGATATGCAGAAGGTAAGGGAATTCCTTATCATCGTGCTATAGCCAAGTACACTCCGACCTGGCCCAGAAGCTTTACTCCGAGCAACCAGAACATGCGTTCGCTGGTAGCTAAGATGAAGTTGATTCCTAACCGTGCCATGCTGCAGGGAAAGCGTCTGTTGTTCTGCGATGATTCTATCGTTCGTGGTACTCAGCTTCGTGACAATGTGAACATTCTTTACGATTACGGAGCAAAGGAGGTACACATGCGTATTGCTTGTCCGCCGCTGATTTACGGATGTCCTTTCATTGGCTTTACTTCTTCTAAGGGTGATATGGAATTGATTACCCGTCGTATCATCAAGGAAATCGAGGGTGATGAAAATGCCAAACTCGACAAATACGCTACTACAGACTCTCCGGAATACAAGGAACTGGTAGAACGTATTCGTGCCCGTTTCGGATTGACCTCATTGAAGTTCAATACGCTGGAAACCTTGATTGAAGCTATTGGCTTGCCGAAGTGCAAAGTTTGTACACATTGCTTCGATGGCTCCAGCTGTTTCTGATGAATATTGCTGAATATAAATATAGAAAGGGAGGTTCAAACGAACCTCCCTTTTTTATATATAGAAACTCTTTGAAATTCTCTTTGGTGAAGAGGGATGAATGTCGGTGTGCTTTTTTAGAACGCTTCGGTCATGTTGAAATAAAACAGATTCTGCTTGTTGGTGAAATCGCGTCCTAAATCCAGGCGGACATTCATGCGGGGCTGTACCTCTATGCGAAGTCCTAATCCGGCATTAGGAAGCACTCCTTCTATTTTTCCGGGAGTAGGTCCCATAAAGCCACATCCTCCCCAGGCAACGAAGCCCAGACGATTGATTACTCTTTTAATCCAGTTGCTCTGGTCGGTATTGAACATCTGGCGATATTCGGCCAGTGCCACGTGCGAAGATTTATCGCGGTATTGTCCCATGTAATATCCTCGTAAGTCGAAAGGAGTACCACTCAGTACGTACTTATTCAGCGGAAGATTGTGTCCGAAAGAGTGCTTGCTCTGTACCGTCCATGCCACTACCTTTCGTTTCCCGACGCTCTTGTATTGTCTGTAATCCAGTTCCAGATGGGAGAAATTAGAGTAGCTGCCTAAGAATTTTTGGTATATCAGTCCTCTCAGGTCGAAGTAGAGCTTTGTAAGGGTTGGCCGGTACATCGCGTGTGTCGTAAGTAAGCAGGAAACCTACTCCGGAACTGAAATCCTTGTAGCCGTCGGCGGTACCTCCTGCACGTTTGTAGTCAGGCTGTTCCACCAGGTACTTGGCCGGATCCATGATGTGGTCATAGGTAATGTCAATCTGTGGACCTGCAAAGAAGTTACTTTCTCCCAGACGGAAAAGGAACCACGGATTAATCTGTATGCCGCTGTAGCGATACTGGCTGGTCGTATCGCTTCGTACATAATTCTTATTGGTATCGTATCCCACCCCATAGAAGTTTTCCTGGGTATTCTTGAATGTAAACTGTCCGAAGATACGGAAGCGGTCGTTCTTGAAGAAAAGCTGTGGCTTGACTACCAGATTTAGTCCCCCGTTGAACATGAAAGCTACGGAAGCCGGGATAACCGAACGGCGCATGGTGGTATCTTTCGGGTTCATGCGGAACGTCATCAGGGCGCTTCCGCCTATCAGCAGACCAAAGTCTGGAGTATAACTCGGGCCTCCCAATATGTTATAGTGAAAATTGCGGGCTGCTTTTTTCTGTTTTTTGAGCTCTTTCTCCGTCTGTTGCTGGCGTAACAGGCTGTCTTGAGGAGATTCTTGTGCATTTCCTGCTATGATGAACAGGCAATAGATGCAAATGAGTAAGTATTTTTTCATGCGACAAAATTACAAAAAAGGGCCGAATCTGATTGGGCTTATTTTAAGAGTTTTTGGATTCCCTTGTCTTTTTAACTTAAAAGGCAGACTGGTGTCTGAATTTTCGCCGTAAGTAGGTAAATCATCCTTGCGTTCTGATAAAAAATGGTAAGTCTTTTGGTCATTCTCTGGGTATTTTTTACTTTTACAGAAGTAAGATATTTGTAAATAATAAAGTGATATGACCGTAATTGAACGCTTTTTAAAGTATGTGACTTTTGATACGCAGTCGGACGAATCGACCGGTGTCACTCCGAGTACGCCGAAGCAGATGGTATTTGCGCAATACCTGAAAACGGAGCTGGAGGAACTGGGATTGAAAGATATTTCCTTGGACGAAAACGGGTATTTGTTTGCCACACTTCCTTCGAATGTGGACCATGAGGTTCCGGTAGTCGGCTTTATTGCTCACATGGATACCAGTCCTGATATGAGCGGAGAGAATGTGAAACCGCGTATCGTTGAGAAATACGATGGAAAGGATATTCCTCTGTGTGCGGAAGAGAATATCATTCTGTCTCCTGCTAATTTCCCGGAACTGCTGGATCATGTAGGTGAGGATTTGATTGTGACCGACGGGCATACCTTGCTGGGAGCGGACGATAAGGCCGGAATTGCAGAAATTGTAGGTGCGGTGGCTTATCTGATTGCACATCCGGAAATCAAGCATGGTGATATTCGTATCGGTTTTAATCCGGATGAGGAAATCGGTTTGGGAGCTCACAAGTTTGATGTGGAGAAATTTGGTGCGAAATGGGCTTATACCATGGACGGAGGAGAAGTTGGCGAGCTGGAATTTGAAAATTTCAATGCCGCAGCTGCAAAGATTCGGGTAAAGGGACGTAATGTACATCCGGGATATGCAAAGAACAAGATGATTAACTCTTTGTTGGTGGCCAATGAATATGCTTCTCTGTTGCCTGCTGATGAAACGCCGGGTACTACAGAAGGATACGAAGGCTTCTATCATCTGATTGGCATGGAAGGTGAAGTAGAAAATACGGTGCTTTCATACATTGTCCGCGACCATGACCGTGAGAAGTTTGAAGCACGTAAGCAGGCTTTGCTGGACTATGCCGCACAGTTGAACGAGAAGTACGGAGAGGGTACGGTTACCGTAGAGTTGAAAGACCAGTATTATAACATGCGCCAGCAGGTAGAACCGTTGATGCATATCATTGATATTGCTTTTGCAGCAATGCAGGAAGCTGGGGTAACTCCGAAAGTGAAAGCAATTCGTGGAGGTACGGACGGTGCGCAGCTCTCATTCAAAGGACTTCCGTGTCCGAATATCTTTGCCGGCGGATTGAATTTCCACGGACGTTATGAGTTTGTTCCTGTACAGTCTATCGAGAAAGCCATGAACGTGGTAGTGAAGATTGCGGAACTTACTGCTAAAAGATACTGCTAATTATACAACGGTTGCGGGTCTGCCTTGCTGAGGTCGGACTCGCAACTTATTTATCAACCTTAATATATACCTTATGAAAACAACTCCATTTACCGAGAAACACATTGCACTCGGAGCCAAGATGCATGAGTTTGCGGGTTACAACATGCCAATTGAATATTCTGGAATTATTGATGAACATCTCACAGTTTGCCATTCGGTGGGTGTTTTCGATGTATCTCATATGGGTGAATTTTGGGTAAAAGGCCTCATGCACTCGAATTTATTCAGGAAGTGACTTCCAATAACGCAGCTGTACTTACACCGGGCAAGGTGCAGTACACTTGTTTTCCTAATGAGACCGGAGGAATTGTAGACGACCTGTTGGTGTATGCATACGAACCGGAGAAATACATGCTGGTGGTCAATGCAGCGAATATCGAAAAGGACTGGAACTGGTGTGTGGCTCATAATCGGGTAGGGGCGGAACTGGAAAATTCTTCCGACCGTATGGCACAGTTGGCCATTCAGGGACCTAAGGCTTGCGAAACGCTTCAGAAACTGACTTCCGTAGATTTGTCATCTATTCCTTATTATACATTCAAGGTAGGCGAGTTTGCCGGAGTACCGAATGTGATTCTTTCCAATACCGGATACACCGGAGCAGGGGGCTTTGAATTATATTTCTATCCGGAAGTGGCCATGAAATCTGGGATGCGATTTTCGAGGCAGGTCAGGAGTTTGGCATCAAGCGATTGGTTTGGGAGCTCGCGATACATTGCGTCTGGAAATGGGCTTCTGCTTGTACGGAAATGACATTACTGATGAAACCTCTCCGTTGGAAGCCGGATTGGGTTGGATTACCAAGTTTGTGGAGGGTAAGAACTTTACTAATCGTGCAGCCTTGGAGAAACAAAAAGCAGAAGGTGTCAGCCGGAAATTAGTAGGTTTTGAAATGATTGACCGTGGAATTCCCCGTCATGGCTATGCGTTGCTGAATGAGGCAGGAGAGCCTATCGGTCAGGTCACTTCAGGAACCATGTCGCCTATGCGTAAGATAGGTATCGGTATGGGATATGTGAAGACCGAATACAGTAAGCCGGGGACAGAAATTTATCTGGACAACCGTGGAAGAAAACTGAAAGCGCAGGTAGTGAAACCTCCTTTCCGGAAATAAGTAAGAAAAGGATACGAAAAAGCCTGTCAAAAGACAGGCTTTTTTCGTGAGCGGAAGACGGGACTCAAACCCGCGACCCTCAGCTTGGAAGGCTAATGCTCTATCAACTGAGCTACTTCCGCAAAAGTGGTGGGCAAAGATGGATTCGAACCACCGAAGGCGTAAGCCAGCAGATTTACAGTCTGCCCCATTTGGCCACTCTGGTATTTGCCCATTCCTTTTTTCAAAGATCAAAGATTAACTTTGCATTTTCTTCTTCGAGCCTCTTGTCGGATTCGAACCAACGACCCCGAGATTACAAATCACGTGCTCTGGCCAACTGAGCTAAAGAGGCGAAAGTTAAACTTTGCAGCCATGTCTCTTATGACTTAGCGGCTGCAAAGTTAGATATTTATTTTTTAATCGCAAAACTTTTTGCGCGATTTTTTTCTACTTACCCTGCATTTTTTTCTT
>ENA-OQHP01000473-OQHP01000473.1-human-gut-metagenome-genome-assembly--contig:-NODE-473-length-12938-cov-2.399578_pt1 | contig 12938 bp, 19 predicted proteins | sample MGYA00242563_ERZ504717 | MGnify/ENA primary metagenome ERZ504717 (study PRJEB26092, sample SAMD00036212) | human gut metagenome | host: Homo sapiens | study: EMG produced TPA metagenomics assembly of...
GGCGTGGCAGAGCTGGTGCGTGACACAACGGGCCTGGTGCTCTCGCCCTACTATCCGGCGGGCAAGATGGCTTGGATTCTCGCGAACGTTCCGGCGGCTGCCGAGGCCGCGGCGTCGGGTGAGCTGTGTCTGGGCACCATCGATGCCTGGGTGGTCTGGCGCTCACGGGCGGCGCGGAGTTTCGCTGTGACGGTCCAATGCCAGCCGCACGCAGCTCTTCGACCTGCGCCGTGGCAGCTGGAGCGAGCCGGTGTGCGAGGCCTTTGGCATCGATCCGGCCTGCCTGCCGCAGGTGACCGATTCCGACGGTCTGTTTGGCACAACGGACCTGGATGGCTTTTTGCCCGCACCCGTGCCGGTACACGGCGTGCTGGGCGACAGCCATGCGGCCCTGTTTGCGCAGGGTTGCCACAGCCGCGGCATGGCCAAAGCGACCTATGGCACCGGTAGCTCGGTCATGATGAACGTCGGCAACGAGTTTGTCGCCAGCTCGCACGGGCTTTCGAGCTCGCTTGCGTGGCGTATGGATGGCGTGACCGAGTATGTACTCGAGGGTAACGTGAGCTACGCCGGCGCCGTCAAGACCTGGCTGCGCGACGACCTGGAGCTCATCAACAACCCCGAGGAGGTCACCGACCTGTGCTACGCCGCCAACCCGGCGAGCCATGTTTACTTTGTGCCGGCGTTTACCGGCCTGGGTGCGCCGCACTGGGCAAGTGATGCCGAGGGATGCGTTTTTGGTATGACACGCACCACGGGCGCGCGGAGTTCGTAAAGGCTGCCGACGAGTCGATCGCCTATCAGATTTTTGACGTCATTGATGCGATGGTCGAGGATTCGGGCGCGGCGCTTGCCGAGCTTCGTGTTGACGGCGGCCCCACGCGCGACGCGTACCTGATGCAGTTTGAGAGCGATTTGGTCGGCTCGCCCATCCGCATTGCGAGCAACGACGAGATGAGCGGTCTGGGCGCGGCTTGGGCCTGCGGTATCGCGCTGGGCATGTATACGCGCGATGTCGTCGACGTCTACGGCGCCCGTGGCATCGTGGAGCCGTCGATGCCCGCTGACGAGCGAGCCAAAAAGATCGCCGCTGGCGCCATGCCGTCGAGGCGACGATTGCGTACGAGTGACGCCTTGGGGCGATGTTACGGAGCGCTATTCGTGCCGATAGGTGAAGATGCGAACGAGAGAGTGATGTGATGCGGTAGAGTCCAACGCGTCGAATGATGGTCTACGTATGTGGGATTCTATTCCTGAGCTGCGGCGTTGTAATGAATGCACGCACGGGGCTTGGTGTAGCGCCCATGAGTACGGTGCCGTACCTGATGTATATCATCGAGGGTTTGAGCTCGGTACGGCATCGTTTATCGTGTATTGCGTATTCGTGGTTGCCCAGCTTCTCCTGGTGCGCTACCCGGATGTCAAGATTCTCTTGCAGATACCCGTCAGTCTGCTGTTTAGCGTTTTCATCGACGTGCTGGATATCTGGCTGTTTCCATTTACCGCAACGGGACTCATCGATGGCCTGGTCATGCTGGTCATCGCCGTATCGTTCACAGCGCTCGGCGTGACGCCGATCGTCTCCGCGCGGCTCGTTCCCGTTGCGCCCGACGGCATGGTGCAGACGCTCTCCCAGGTGTTTCACTGTGAATTTGGTAAGGCGAAGTATTTCTTTGACGGGAGCTGTGTGGGCATCTCACTGGTCTACGGGCTTGTGCGTACGGGTGCTGCGGTGGGCATCGGTATCGGCACCGTAGCCGCCGCGCTCCTGGCGGGCGGTATCTGCACGTTTTGGGGTCGTCTGCTCAACCGCAGGCTCATGGCCTTTATGGAAGAGCCTGCGAGCATGTAGACGCATTGAGCGAGAGGGGAGCGGCCATGAGGCAGCTGTTTGGAATTGATATCGGCGGAACGAGCGTCAAATGGGCGATTGTGAATGAGAACTACGAGTTTGGTGACCGTGGTTCGATTCCGACGGCGCTCGTCTCGGCCGATCAGCTGGTCGACGCGCTCGCGGCACTCGTAGGGCCGTATCGCGGACAGGTTGTAGGCGTGGGCATCTCGGCCCCAGGTGGCATCTTCGGTTACGAGGTCGATCCAGACGGGACGATCCATCGCGGTGGTGCGCTGCCGTACATGGACGGGTTTCCGCTTGGCCGAGCGCTGCGCGAACGGCTGGGGCTGCCCGTGACCGTTGTCAACGACGGCAAAAGCTGTGCGCTTGGCGAGTACGCTGCCGGCGCGTTGCGCGGCGTGGACGTGGGTTGCGTGGCGGTAATCGGTACGGGCATCGGCGGAGGCATCGTGGTTGACGGCCGGGTGCTGACAGGTGCGGGCGGCTTCGCGGGCGAGTTCAGCTTCCTGTCCAACAACGTAAGCGAACCGCTTGATCATCGTGATACGTTCGCGACTTCGAGCGGATGGCACGGCCTGCAGAATCTCGTGGCAGTCGAACTTGGCATTTCGGATGAAGCTGAACTGGAGGCCCTCGATGGCCGACGGATCTTCGAGCTACTGGAGCACGGGAGCGCGTCCGAAGTCGCCGCCGTGCAGCGCGGATTGGATGCCTATGCTGAGCTGTTTGATCGTGTGCTTGTGAATCTGCAGTGCGTCATCGACCCGGCAGTCTTCGCGATTGGTGGTGGCATCAGCTGCCATCCGCGCTGTTCGAGGCGCTCGACCGTAAGATGGATGACGTCATGGCGCACTACACTGGTTTTCTGAAAGATATGCCTCGTCCGCACGTGGTCCCGGCGCAGCTGGGTAACGACGCCAATATCTACGGTGCCGTCGCAACTTGTTTGCAGGTGCTGTAAGTGCAGGCCATCTATTGGTCTGGTGGCGATTACAGTCGCTGCCGGGTTTTTGGCTGTTGAGCTGCTCGTACGCTCTGCATTGCGGACGACGCAGCATCAATAGGTGAGGGGTCAGAAAACTAGATGCTGAACGGTCGATATTATCGGCTGCGCGGCGCCCCGTCCCAAAGTAGTCATTGGGACGGGGCTTTTTGACTGCTATCATGGGTGGGATTGTTGCGACCAGCTAAAAGAGCCCTGTCCCAAATTGACTACCGAGAGGATCTGCCATGGAGCGCATCGCGAGTTTTTCCGTTGACCATCTGCTGCTTGAGCCCGGCGTGTATGTGAGCCGCGTCGACCGCGATCCGGCGACCGGTGCCGCCGTCACCACCTTTGACCTGCGCTTGACCACGCCCAACAAAGAACCGGTTATGAACACGGCCGAGTGCCACACCATCGAGCATCTGGCGCGACGTTCCTTCGCAACCATGCCGAGTGGTCGAGCCGTATTGTCTACTTTGGCCCTATGGGCTGCCGCACGGGCTTTTACCTGGTTGTGTTTGGCGAGGTGACGAGTGAGGAGATCTTGCCGCTCGTGCGCGAGTTGTTCGAGTTTGTTGCTGGCTTCGAGGGCGATGTCCCCGGTGCCGCTCCCGAAGAGTGCGGTAACTACCTGGACCAGAATCTCCCTATGGCAAATTGGCTCGCGCGTCGCTATCTCGACCGCGATCTGATCGATATCGATGAGGCACACCTGCACTATCAGCAGGCGTAAAGGTTTCGTCGCTCAAAATGAGTTCACTGGGCGCCTTCGCTTATGCGGGGTGCCTTTTTGTTGAGCGGACATGGCGGACGTTTAAAACCGCGCGTGATTGTTCTAGAATGTTCGTAATATCACATAAACGAACAGGAGCGAACATGCATATCTACTCTGTTACCGACCCCGAATTCAAACCCTATGGCCGCGTGTGGGATGACGTCCCGTCCAGCCTGACCGCCCCGCTCGTCGAGGCGCTCTCCGCAACGCCCATCCCCGAGGGCAGCAAGTACGTGGCCTCCGCGCCTGAGCTGGAGCAGGTCGAGGGCGCCGATGCGCTCGGCCTGCTCATGTATGGCGGCCGTCCGTTCCAGCTGGCTGGTGCAACGGCCACAACACGAAGCTCAACTGCTTGGAGTATCACCGCGCGAGCGAGTTCAACCTGGGTGCTCGCGACTTATTCTGCTGCTCGCCAAGCGTGAGCAGATTGTCGACGGCAAGCTCGACACCGCGCAGGTCAAGGCGTTCCGCGCGCCCGCCGGCACGCTCGTCGAGGTCTACGCCACCACGTTGCACTACACGCCGTGCATGGTCGACGACGGTGGCTTCCAGGTGATGGTTGCGCTGCCCGCCGGCACCAACGGTCCGCGCCCCGAGGCTGCGGCCGACATGCCCGCGGCCGGTGATAGCTACTGCTACTGGAAGGCCGACAAGTGGGTTCTCTGCCACGCAGATAGTCCCAAGGCTGCCGAGGGCGGCTACGTAGGTCTCGTCGGCAAGAACCTCGACATCACCGTGGACTAGGGTCTTCCGTCTCAATCTGTAACAGTTGGCGCGCTAAATCGTCTCTATCTGTTACAGATCAAGACGAACCACGGGGGCCGCCCGAACAATCTCGATCTGTAACGCCAAGCCCGGTTTTGACGGCCTAACTGTTACAGATCGAGACAAGCGGGCCCAACCCACCACAAGGTGCCTGTCCCTTTGCGGTGGTTGCCTAGAGCTGGCTGCGCAGGTAATCGGCCATATAGGGGACGGCGAAGCGCACGTAGCCGCGGCGCGCCTGCTCGATAACGCCGGCGTCGATGAGGCGCCGGCGATACTTTTGCGCATAGTCGGGTGTGACTGACATGCGCTTCGCAACATCAGAAATGCGAGACACAGCGTCTTCGTCATCAGTCATTGCGGAGAGAAACGCGACGTCTTGGTCTGACAGCGCGGCGAGCGTCGTTTCGCACACATCGTTTTTCGAAATCGACTTTCGACGCTCGATGGCTCCGTCGATTAACCCTTGCGTCGCACGTTCGCCTGTCCTGCAGCGATTGGCGATGTTATAGCCGATGAGTTGCAGCATATAGGGCGAGCCTTGGGTTGCGCGAGCGGCACGGAGGCGAAGATCGCTTGGAATATCAAGGCCGAGCTCATCGAAAGCCCGCTGGTAATAGGTATCGACATCTCCGACCGAAAGTGGCTCGAGCGTGACCTTTCGAGCGCGGTTGAGAAATGTCAGCACACGGTCATTGAGTGTTGCGCAGACGGCTCCCGGAAGGCCCGCCATGACGAGCGCGACGTTGAGTCGTTCGCCGACCAGCTCTTGATAGGCGGTGACGAGCTGTCTGATCTCGGGTGAATTTGCTTGGAGCTCGTCGATGAGGATGAGGATGCCGTGCCCCTGCTCGGTCAGTTTGCGCGCGAGCTGCGTGAGCTTGAACTGAAAGCTCTTGGTCTCCTGCACGTCTCGTGTGAACTCGAGGCCTGCCGAGAGCCCGAAAACACTTAGGCTGCCGCTCGCGAGTTTGGGAAGGCGGCGTTTGTTGACGTAAGGTTTGCCTGCTTCTTGGATTTTCTCGACAATGCGCTCGAGCATATCCTCGGAGGCTACGGTAGGCGTGGCGACAACAAAGCCGAGCTTGCGTGCGCGGTCGGCAAGTTCCCACAGAAGAACTGTCTTGCCGCTGCCTCGCTGTCCAAGCATGAGCATGGCTCGGTCGCGATTGCCCGGTTCCTGCTCAAGGCCGGATATGAATGTCGAAATTACAGTTTCGCGCCCGACGAGATAGGATGGGCGATTTCCAAATGAGGGGGAGAAGATGGTTTCAGTCATAAGTCTCCTTTCCTTTCTTTCCTATTTTTTCCTTTCTTTCCTATTCAGTCAAATGGTCTGCCACCCGAGGGCGCCTTCGCTGTTGTGGAGGCGCCCTTTTTGCAAGTGAGTAGACTTTTGGCTTAGTCTGACCACGCCGGAACATGCCAGGTAAGCTACCTGCGGTTTTGATGGCGTCAAAGGCGGGTCTGGTTGAGTTTTGCCAAAAAGTCTACTCACTTGACGTTCGCGGCGTGTGGGCGGGTGCTTTTTCGTGCACGCGAGGTATCAAAAAGTGTCAGGAGCGCACCGTCTGCCGATATGCGGGAGCGAAAAGAAGTGTCGGCCTGCGCCGTTGCCGTTGAGCGGCGCGTTGTTTGCAGGGATACTGAGCCTATGACAACAGCGTATGAAAGGATCGATGCATGGCTTTCCGTAATGACTTCCTGTGGGGCGGCGCGACGGCTGCCAACCAGTGCGAGGGCGCCTACAACGTGGACGGCCGCGGCCTTGCCAACGTGGACGTGGCTCCGCACGGCCCCGAGCGCTATGCGGTGGTCTCCGGCCAGCGCAAAATGCTCGACTTCGAGGACGGCTATTACTATCCCGCGCAGACCGGCATCGATTTCTATCATCACTACAAAGAGGATATTGCTCTCTTTGCCGAGATGGGCTTTAAGACCTTCCGCATGAGCCTGGCATGGACCGTATCTTCCCAACGGGGACGAGACCGAGCCAACGAGGCCGGCTTGGCCTTCTACGAGGACGTGTTCCGCGAGTGTCAGGCGCACGGTATCGAGCCGCTCGTGACTATCACGCACTTCGATTGCCCGATTCACCTCATCAAGGAGTACGGCGGCTGGCGCAACCGCAAGCTCATCGACTTCTACAAGAACCTCGCGACCACGATCTTCACCCGCTACAAGGGTCTGGTGAAGTACTGGCTCACCTTCAACGAGATCAATATGATTCTACACCTGCCGTTTATGGGTGCCGGTCTGGTCTTTGAGGAGGGCGAGAACAAGGAGGCCGTCGAGTACCTGGCCGCCCACAACGAGCTCGTCGCCAGCGCTTGGGCAACCAAGATCGCTCACGAGATCGACCCTGAGGTCAAGATCGGCTGCATGCTTGCCGCAGGTAGCTACTACCCCTACAGCTGCCGTCCGGGCGATGTGCGCCAAGCGCAGCTCGACAACCAGGACAATTACTTCTTCGTCGACGTCCAGAGCCGTGGCTACTACCCGACCTATGCCGTCAAGAAGCTCGAGCGTCTAGGCATCGATGTGGGTATGACGGACGAGGACCGCGAGATCCTGGCCGCCAACACCGTCGATTTTATCAGCTTTAGCTATTACAGCACCCGTTGCTCCGCCGGTGCCGATAACCCCGATGTCGAGCGCACCCAGGGTAATGCCTTCGCCGGCGCCAAGAACCCCTACCTGCAGGAGAGCCAGTGGGGCTGGGCCATCGATCCGCTGGGCTTCCGTATTACGCTCAACGACCTGTACGACCGTTATCAGAAGCCACTGTTTGTGGTCGAGAACGGTCTGGGCGCCAAGGATGTTGTCGAAGAGGACGGTTCCATCAACGACGACTACCGTATCGACTACCTGCGCCAGCATATCGCCGCGATGCGCGATGCGGTGACCGAGGATGGCGTTGACCTGCTGGGCTACACCACCTGGGGCCCGATTGACCTGGTGTCTGCCGGCACGGGCGAGATGTCCAAGCGCTACGGCTTTATCTATGTGGACCGCGACGACGCCGGCAACGGCACCCTCAAGCGTTCCAAGAAGAAGAGTTTCGACTGGTACAAGCACGTCATTGAAACGAATGGTGAGGACCTTTCCTAAGGAAGCTGAGACACTCAACTTCAGAGTCTCCTAATCAAGGCGCCCGGCGAGCAGTTAATGCTCACCGGGCGCCTTGCCGTCTGCGGATTTTGGGACATGCGGCCCGCTTTTTCGGCCCATCTGTCGGTACACTAAAAGCACTATGGTACCCGCGAGCGACATATCGGCCACGCGGCCGCCCGGACCGCGCCGGTTGCGGATCCCAGGGGCGGCAGGCTCTTCGCCATGCCGCGATTCCTTGTTGGCATAACACATCAGGTGTACCGTCATCGCGTCTTTGCTATCGCCGGCGTCATCACCGCGCTGTTCCTCATGCTTTTGGCGGTCTTGCCGGCGCTGTTCGCCTCCGACCCCAAACTTCTAACGTCGTGCCCCCCTATAGCGAGGTGTCCGAAGAGGTCGTGGATGCGCTCGTCCACTCGAGCTCTCTCCCGTTGCTTGTCGCCGCAATTGTATTTTCGATTTGGGGCGTATCGGTCTATCTGCGCTGTTTGGACTATGTGTTGCGCCGCCGCCTTGTTGCCATCGCCACCATCTGCGCCTGTGGATGATCGAAGTCATTCTCAAGTACAAGTCGTTCACGCCGTTCTATGCCACCGTGCTGTGGTACCTGTACTACGTGCCCATGACGCTCATTCCGCTGCTCTACCAGTTGTGTGGTCTGCGCCTTGCGGGCCTGGAGCAACACCGCCTGGGTCGCCGCTACTGCGCTGCGCTGTGGATTGTGGCCATCCTGCTTATCGGATTTGTGCTCACCAACGATTTTCACCAGCAGGTCTTCCGCTTTGACCGCACAAGCGACACCTGGAGCAACGACTACACGTACGGCTGGGGTTATTTCGCCGTCCTCGTGTGGACGGCCTTTAACTTCGTGGCCTTTTTTATCCTGGTTGGCCGGTCCTCGTCCTTTCGCATCCAACGTTTCTCGGGCACGGCGGCGCTCGTGCTGCTGGGTGGCGCTTTCTTTGCCATCTCGTATGCGTTGCGCGTGCCTGGGCATGGAGGCTCAACTTTTCGCTCGTCTATTGCGTCCTGTGCGTGGTGGCGATGGAAATCTGTCTCGATTGCGGTGTCATTCCGTCGTATCATGACATCGCCGGCATCTTCGACACCTTGCCGCTTGACCTCAAAGTTCTAACGCGCGACCTGCAGGAAGTCTATGCCACGCCAGTGTCAAAGCCAATGCCGGTGGGCGTGCGCGAGGAGTTGCGGGTCCAGGAGCACGGCCGCGCCCATGCCTTTGCCGTGGCGTCCGATCCCGATGTAATGTACCGTGCCTTCCCACTGCTGGCGGATCGGCCCTGCTTGCCCAAGATGTGTCGGAGCTCAACGAGCTTAACCGTGAACTGGCACATCGTCGCATGGAGCTGCAGCGTCAAAACGAGCTGCTCGCCGCCGACTACGACCTTAAGACGCATTTGGCAGATCAAGAGGCCGAGACCTTGCTGGTCCAAGACGTGGACCAGGCGCTTGCCCGCGCGCTCGAAGGGATGTACGACCTGCTGAGCTCGCTGCCGCCGTTGACCGACGAAGCGTCTTCGCACGAGCGTTACCGCATGCTGCAGCGCGCCAAGATGCTCGTCGCCTATTGCAAGCGCAAGGGGTCGCTCACGTTGGCACAGCACGGGAGAGCGGTTTTGATCGCGACCGCATTCAGCTCATTGCCAACGAGCTCGCAAGCGACCTGCGCACCATCGATATCGATTGCGCCTCGATTATCGCCATACGGCGACCGATGCATGCCAGTACGGTAAGCGCCCTGTACGACTGCGTGTATGACTTTGCGTTTTTGCCTACACTACCGACCATCCGGCGCTTATGTATCACTTGGGCGACCATGACCGATGCAGTGTCGAGCTGCGCGCCACGCTTTTTTCCAACGATGATGAAGATCTTTCGCAGACGCCCGCTGCGCAAGAGCTCGAAAGCGCTCTGCAAGGGCGCAACGTGGCATACCGCCTTGAGGGCGAGCCCGGCCAGCTGCGCATGATCGTCTTGATGCCGAGGGCGGGTGAGTGACGATGCAGATTTCGCTCATCCTTCCCCAAATCGTTGCGCTCGATGTTGTCTTTGCCCTGGCTGCGTGTCTGCAGACGATCCACGTCCCGCTCATTTCATCGCGCCGCTCGTCCTATAACCGTAAGGTGATTTGCGCCTACGAGGCGAGCCTTGTACTTCACCTGGTGGTTTCGGCGCTTATCCTGTTCGCGTCGTCTGGCTCGTATCTGGTGGCGCCGCTTGACGTTTGCGCCAGGGCAATGGGCGAAGTGCTGTGGCTCAATGCCGCAATCTTTGCCTATGGCGTGGTACTTATGGTGCACTATCGTCGCCCCGTCATGCTGGCCGAGCTGCTGCTTGTTGTCGCCGTTACACCGCCGGTGGTTTTTGCTATGGGCTCGGCGTGGACCGTTGTTCTTATCGCAGAGGGAGCGTTCTTCCTGTTCCGTTCCATCGCGGCGCTCTTGATGGACGTCCGTAACCGCCAGGAGGATATCACCGCGTTCTCGACGATCGAGACCATCAACGTGATTCCCGTGGGCATCCTGTATCTGGACCCGAGGGGCCGTCCGCTGCTCATGAACCGCTGCATGCGCAAAAACCTGGTGGAACTTCATATGCCCACCGATCTAGGTGACATGAGCGGCACATGGAACGACCTGCGCAAACTTAGCACGCAAATGCCCGAAAGCAGTAGGAACCGTGTGCGGATTAACTTGGACCGTTTGGTGAGCTCGCGCGGTGATCGAGATTTCTCCCACCGAGATTCGCCTATTTGTGCACGACGAGGTTATGGTTTCGGGCCGCCTCTTTGAGCGCATTATCGGACTGGACGTGACGGAATACGCACACGCCTACGACCGCTTGGCGCAAGCAAACCGCCTGCTTGAGCTTGCGGGCCAAGAGCTCCAGTCCCAGATCGAAGAAGTTAAAAAGGTTGCCGACAATGCGGCCTACTTACGTATGCGCGCCCGCGTTCACGATGTGATCGGGCAGCGCCTGTCCATTCTCCATCGCTATTTGGAGGAGGGGCGCCTGGACGACAAGTCGCTCGAGCAGATTGACCCGTTGCTGCGCTCAATTGCCGCCGATTTGCGCAGTGGCGGTGCCAGCGAGCCTGCAGAGCAGCTGGGTGATATCGTCCACGCCTTGGCTTGGTGAGCGTGCGGATCGACGTGGAGGGTGCGCTGCCGGAGGACGCGCGCGTCGCCGCCGCATTTTTGCAGATTATCCGCGAGGCCTCGACCAACGCCACCAAGCATGCGCAGGCGCATCAGGTCCATGTACGCCTGTGGCAGGAGGGGATGGATGCTGACGCCATCGCGCGCATGACGATTTCTAACGACGGGTCCCCGGCCCCCGTATCGTATCGCGAGGGAACGGGTATCCCAGGTATGAGGCATGTCGCGCAAGATCTGGGTGGCAGCCTAGAGGTCCATGCTGCCCCGCCCTTTATGCTTGCGGTGTCCATTCCGCTTAACGCCAACGCCACGGTCCAAAGGAGAAGCTCATGATCCGCGTTCTTATAGTCGAAGACCAGGCCATCCTGCGCGAGAGTCTGGCGCGCTCCGTTGGCGACCAGCCCGATATGACCGTTGTCGCCGCGATCGCCGATGCTTCCGAAGCTCTCGACGTCGTGCTCAAGGAGCGGCCGGACATGATACTGATGGACGTGTGCACCGAGCACGACTCCAACGGCATCGTGGCGGCGGCGCGCATTAAAGAGGAGCTGCCCGAGTGCCGTGTCATCATCATGACCGGCATGCCCGAGATCACCTTTGTCGATCAGGCGCGCGAGGCCGGTGTCGATAGCTTTGTGTACAAGAACGTCGGTATTGACGAGCTGTTCGCCGTGATGCGCTCCACGCTGGCGGGCTATTGCACGTTTCCCAAGCCGCCCGAGAGCATTTTTTCGGGCACGGCGGCACTCGACGATGTCGAGCTGTCGATTTGCGCCTCGCCTGCGAGGGCAAAAGTCGTCGCGAGATCGCGGCCGAGCTGTTTATGAGTGAGGGCACCATCAAGCGCCGCATCTCGGAGATCCTGAGCAAGACCGGCTACGACAACATCATGCGTCTTGCCGTGCATGCGGTGACCGAAGGCAGCATCGTCCCCAATATGGAGCGCCCGTAGTCGGTGCGCCGCCCGTGCTCCAACGCCAAAGATAGGTCGCCCGCCGTTTTGCATCTAAAACGGCGGGCAGCCTGCTTGTATGGGCAGTGCTGTCGGCATAAAGCGGCGGGGCCGCAGGATTATTTTCTGCGGCCCCGCCTGACATGTGCGCGGATGTGTCCGCCAATCCGCGGCTATCGGTGTCTGCCGTTACGCGATGGTTGCGCTGTAGGAGGCGACGTCCTCATAGGAATCGGTCAGGTAGGCGTCGATGCCGATGGTCGTGTTGACGAGGTCGTCAAGGCTGTCGAGCTCACCGTTCGAGAACGTGAATTCCTCGGTGGCGTTGGTGCCGGGCATCAGGTGAGCCGAGAACCAGGGTTCCTTCATGGTGCCGTTGACGTTGGTCTTGCCGGAAGGAGCGTAGAAGGTCAGGTCCTTGTCGCTCTTGTTGGTGATGTTGACGACAAAGCCGATGTCGCCCCAGTCGTCCTTGAACTTCTCGGTGATGGTGATGGTGCACAGATCGTCATCGGCGACTGTGACGGCGGGGGAGATTTCGACGCTCTGGACATCGTCGTCTTCGACGGCCTCATCGATCTCCTCTTCCTTCTCGGCCGCCTCGCGATCCTTCTTCACCGTACCGGACAGGTCCTTGTCGGACTTGGTGAAGATAAACTTGTCGCCGTCCACCTCCAGGACGAGCTTGTCGTCCTTGAGCTTCAGATCGTGCGATTCATCTTCGGCGGTGACGGTTGCGGTGGTGGCGTCCTTGGCCTCCCACTTAAGGTCGACAACCTCAAGGAACAGGTCGAGGGTGCCCGTGCCGTCCTCATCGAGGATCAGGATGCAATTGACGCCCCACTCTTCGAGCATATCCATGTACTCATCGGTGAGCTCTTCGCCATCCAAGGTTCCACCCGAGTACTGCCAGCTGCCGACGAAGTTGGCCTTGGGGTCTTTGCCGCCGCCGCTGCAGCCCGTCAGGCAAAGGCGAGCGCCAGGACGCATGTCAGAAATGCGAGTACGGACTTTTTGAGCGTTGTCTTCATGGTGTCCTCCTTCTTGTGTGAAAGCCCATAGAAGCAAATGCGGGGTGGCGGACCCCCGCCAATTACCAGATAGAGGGCTAGGGCCTGGGCGTCCGCAGTTGCTGCAGAACTTGCCGCCGTTTTCGCTGCCGCAGTTGGGGCAGAACCACTTGGCCGGTGCCGGGGCGGGTGCGGGACTGCCACACTCGGGGCAGAACTTGCCGGTGTTGGTGGCGCCGCAAGTGCAGGTCCACGTGCCGGCCGTGGGGGCAGCGGCAGGAGCCGGTGCGGGGGCGGGTGTCGGAG